>ERZ1034687.1292-NODE-1292-length-13607-cov-4.805195_pt1 | contig 13607 bp, 8 predicted proteins | sample MGYA00520704_ERZ1034687 | MGnify/ENA primary metagenome ERZ1034687 (study PRJEB33766, sample SAMN09781762) | gut metagenome | biome: gut microbiome | host: Homo sapiens | place: Madagascar | study: EMG produced TPA metagenomics assembly of the PRJNA485056 data...
AGACGGTGCGTATGGACAACGCCGAGCATGCCACCCGTATCTTGGTAGAGAACATAGTGAAACCATTGAAGGAAGAACTCAATGAAACAAGAAGATACCTCGAAGCGTCGAAGCGCGAGATGGCGCGTCTCAGGAAGGCTATCGACACTGCGAACAGTTGCAAGCATCATGATGACTGCCCTGTTCTTGTCGGGCTGCGCGACAAGCCGAAAGGCGAGCGTGGCCACGGAGGAAAGCGTGAGACAAGTATCCGCGGACACCCTCCGGAGCGAAGTGCGTCAGACGTGGACGGAGACAGTACCGCAGGAGGAAGCCAAACTGGAGATACCCCTGGCGGAACTGACTAACCTGCCCGAAAAGGCAGAGTACCGCGCCAAGAACGGCAGAGCCAACGCGACCGTGCAGAACAAAGGCGGCACCATCGTGGTGTATGCCACCTGCGACAGCCTGCAGCGCCAGTGCGAATACTACGAGCGGCAGATGGCAAGCTACAAGAACGCACTGGAACAGCAGAAGAATGAAGCCAAAACGGAGAAAGAACGCAGTTCCAATCCGTGGAAGACGCTTCTCATCGCCTTTATCGTCGGAGTGGCGACCGGCATAGTATTAACCATCACAACAAAAAGAATATGGCAGAAAGTAAGAAATTCATGTACGGCATAGGTGTCGTAAAGTTTGGAGACAAGACAGTCGGCTATATAGAGAAAGGCAGTTGGGACTGGGGCGGAGCCAAGCCCGAGAAAGTGGATGTGGAAGCCGAGCAGGTGCCCGGAGCCCCCGTGCTGACCCTCGTCACGAAGAACGGTACGATAGCCCCCACGTTCAACCTCATACAGCTGGACTACGAGAACCTCCAGCTCGCCCTTGGCGGTACGCTTGTCGGCACGCAAGGAGCCTATACCGGTTGGAAAGCCCCGACCGACCTTGTGGAACTCCGAGACAAGTGTGAGATTCAGCTGAAGAGCGGGCAGACAGTGACGATACCGAGTGCCACCCTTATGGCCAACCTCGGAGGCAAGCTCACCCTGACCGAGGTCTCCAAGATAGAGTGCCAGTTGACGGTGAACGCGCCTGATGACGGCAGTGCTCCCTATGATGTGGCCGATACCAAACCAGGGGAGTAGCGCATGAACCGAGCAATCGAAAAAGAAGCGGCGGAGGCACTCCTTGACAGGGGTGTCTCCGTGCCGTTTAAGGACATACGACTGCCGTTCCGCAAGAAACCGCTGAAGGTGCGCGTCACCATGAAACGCCCCACGTTGGCAGGGCAGATAGAAATCGGCCGGCAGTACCTGGAGATGGACATAACGGCAGAAGAGGTGCGGACACTGCCCAAGCTGGAGCAGATGCGTTTCATGGCCAGACACGGCAAGCGCCTGTCGCGCATCATCGCCTACACCGTGTGCAGGGGGTATATATCCCGCCATCTGTTTGTGGGGCTGACCGCATGGCTCGTGCGCAACTTTGTGGCGTACCAGTATCAGGTGGCCGCCACCGAGCAGTTCGAGCGTCTGATGGGCACAGACCCTTTTATGAGTATTATCAGATCCGCGGAACGGACGAACCCGATGAAGCTGAGACTGAGCCAAGGAAAGAAGGGGAGTTAAGGACCGAGTATGAAGGTTCCCATAGCCCTTTCGGATTCGTGTGGCAGATAGCCAGCGCCACAGGCTGGAGCGTGGACTACATACTCCACGGCGTGAACTACCAGACCCTCATCATGATGCTGTGCGATGCCCCACGTTACATCAAGAAGAAAGCAGGCAGACCCGACAGCGGCAAGACCGCCGAGGAGGAAGCCGAAGACATAGCAGGATTTTTCCAAAGTAAACTGAATTGAAAGCATGAGCAAGCCCGTAGAGATAGAGTTCCTGATGAAGGACAAACTGAGTGACGGAATCGACAATGCCAACGCGCATATCGACACCCTCATCTATAATGCCAAGAAAGCGGCCGAGCTGGTGAACGCCAAGATAGCCGAGCAGCACAAGGTCATTGACGGCGTGGCCGCAGACCTCAGCCGTATGGAGAGGCAGCTTGCAGGCATGAAACCAGGTACCGCCCAGAAGGAACTCGCCGCCGATGTCATGGCTTGCCGTAAGGTGCTGGACGAGGAGCGGAACACCCTCGTCTATCTGGAGAAACAACACCGCCAGGCGGAAAAGGCTGTGTCCGACTTAGAGAAGGAGCATGGCAAGCTCTCCGAGTCCAGCACCACGGCGGCTGTGGCGCAGAAGACCCTTGCCGAGCGTATCGCCGAGAGCAAGGACTTGGTGAAGTACACCACGTCCTGTATCAAGGAGCTGGAGAAAGCCTACAAGAACGCAGCCCCCGGTAACGCCCAGTCCGCAGCCCTTGCCGAACTCAACGCCGCCAAGAAAGCGTTGGAGGAAGAGAAGCTGATACTCGCCAGCCTCACACGCGAGCAGGAGGAAAACCGGGAGAGCAACAAGCGTCTGGCCATGCAGTTGCGCGAGTTGCAGAACGCGATGGCCAAGATGCGTCTGGAAGGGAAGCAGGACACGGAAGAGTACCGCGAGATGGCGGAGAAGGCAGCCCTGCTGTCCGATACCATCGCCGACCTCCATACCCAGACCAAGATACTCTCCAACGATGATGCCAACCTGCAGGGCTTCATGTCCGGCATCAGCGGTCTGTCCGGCATGTTCACCGCCGCCACCGGTGCCGTGTCCCTGTTCGCCTCCGAAAACGAGAACCTTGCCAAGATACAGGCGAGGGTGCAGTCCGTCATGGCCGTCACGATGGGTCTGCAGCAGGTGTTCAACACCCTGAACAAAGACTCCGCATTCCGACTGGTGACGGTGGTGAAGATGAAGAACCTGCTGACGGCGGCCAATACAAGGCTGGCGGCAGCCCTCGGCATCTCCACCGCAGCGGCGTCTGCGCTCATGGCGACCCTCACGTTGGGTCTGTCCGCCGTCATCACCGGCCTAATAGTCCTGTTCAACAAATACAGCGATGCGCAGGAGGAGGCACGGCAGAAGGCGCAGGAGCTCATCGAGGTGGAGAGCGAGGGCAGGGCGCAGATGATAAAGACCCGTTTCGAGATAGACAACACCATTCGCGAGCTGAAGGAGTTCACCGGCAGCAAGGAGGAGGAAAAGAAGAAGACCGAGGAACTGAACCGCAAGTACGGCGAGGCTTTCGGCTACTATGACACCGTTGCCGAGTGGTACGATGTCCTCACGCAGAAAGCGGCCGACTATATCCAGATGCTCTTCCTGCAGGCCAAGGCACAGGCACTGGTCAACAAGGCCGTGGAAGCCGACGACAAGGTGAACAAGCTGAAGGCGACCGATGCAGATGATGTCGATGGCTCCATGGGGTGGTTCAAGAAGTCTCTCCTCTATTTTGCGCAAGGAGAGAGCAACGGCCAGATAGACGCGTCGGCCATCATCAAGGAAGAGAATGAGAAGAACAAGGAGCAGGCCATCGCCGATGCCGAGAAACTCCGTGACGACCTGCTCAAACAGGCGGAGGACCTGACAAAGGAAATGGGCGAGATAGGCAAGAACAGCAATATCGGCGGCCATTCCAGGCCCGAACACAAGCCGACTGGTGGCAACGGAGACAAGGACCTGCAGAAAGAACTGGAGCGCGAGAAGGCGGCCGAGCAAAAGCGGGCCGAGGAACTTGCGCGGCTCCGTCAGGAGAACGAGCAGGAAAGCATCGACCAGATGGCTGAGGGCAGTGCCAAGCGAATCCGGCAGATAAAGTTCAACTACCAGAAAGAAGAATCCGAGATAAAGGCGCAGGAGGCCAAGTGGCGCGATGCGCAGGGTGGAAATCTCACGGAGGAGCAGGGTGAAGCCCTTGCGGAACGGCTTCGTCTGGCACAGGAGGAACAGCGCAAGGGTCTGGAGGAAATCGACAAGGAATCCCTGAAGAACGAGCTCCAGGCCATGGTGGACTACCTGCGCGAGTATGGTACGCTCCAGGAGCAGAAATACGCCATCGCCAAGGAATACGCCGAGAAGATACGCGAGGTGAACGAGGGCGACGGCACGGCGGAGGAAAAGCGGTGGCAAGTCCGCAAGCTCGAAAAGGAGCGTGATGCTGCCGTCAGTCAGACCAATGCCCAGAACCTCGCCTTGAACATAGACTGGAGTACCACTTTCGAGGGTGTCGGCAACGTGCTCAAAGACGTTGCGAAAGAGACACTCGCCAAGATAGAGGAGTACATGCAGACCTCCGAGTTCAAGAAACTCTCGGCGGAAAACAAGAAGGTATATACCGACCTGCAGGCGAAACTGAAGGACGAGACCGGTGGCAACAGCACCAGCGCCTTCAACTTCAAGATATGGGACACGATTGCCAAGAACGTGAAAGCCTATCAGGACAGCGTGCGCACGCTCCGCGAGAAAACCGACGCTCACACGCAGGCCGTGACCGATTTGGAACAGGCGCAGCAAGACCTTGCCGATGCCACCGACGATGCCTCAAAGGAAATCGCACAGAAAGCGGTGGACATAGCGCAGGGCAAGGTCGATGCGACGGCAGCATCACAGAACGAGGCGCAGGAGGCCAGCGACAAGGCACGGAAAACCCTCACCGACAACACCAACGCGGCGGCGCAGGGCATCAAGAACTTCACCGGCTACCTGAACGAGATGTCGGACGGCTCACTGTACGGCTTTGCCAACGGCATCACCAAACTTATCACCTCGCTTTCCAAAGGCTCTGACGGCATCGGCAAGTCGTTGGGCGAGCTGGGTGGAAAGGTGGGCGGCATCGTCGGTGCCATACTCCAGATACTCGACGCGTTGGGCGATGACCCGAAAGGCTTTATCAACGACCTGCTTGACAAGGTGGCCGACACGATAAACAAGGTGGTGGAGGAACTTCCCGAAATCATCATCGATGTCATCAAGGACGTGGGCAACATCGTGCAAGGGCTGCTCAGCGGCATTGCCGGGTGGTTCGGCATAGACGACCTCTTCGGTCTGAACGGCAACGAGAAAGAGGTGAAGAAGACCATAGAGAATCTGACCGAGCGCACGGAACTCCTGCAGAACGCCATCGAGGACCTGACCGATGTGATGGAGAAAAGCTACGGTCAGAAAGCCACCGATGCCTACGAGCAGGCCAAGAGCAACCAGGAGGAGACCAACGCCAACTACCTGGGCATCGCGCAGGCACAGGCAGGCTACTGGAAGCACCACCACAGCTGGAACTACTACTGGAACGGCTTTTCAGATGACCAGACGGCATGGATAAGGCAGAACGTGAAGGAGAACTTCGACGGCAGCATCTGGAGCCTTACACCGGAGGAGATGAAGAAACTCCTCTCCAATGTGGATATAGCCGAGTACATCAAGAACACCGGCAAGGGCGGTTATGGAAATGATGTGCTGGACAAGCTGCAGGACTACGCGGACCAGGCAGGAAAGATAGAGGAACTGACCGACAGCTGGCGCGAGACCATCACCCAGATAAGTTTCGACAGCATGAAGGACAGCTTCATCTCCAACCTGATGGACATGAAGAAAACCTCCAAGGACTTTGCCGAGGACTTCGCCACGGACATGCAGAAAGCCCTGCTGAGCTATTCCATGGAAGACCTCATCAACGGAGAGCTGAAGCAGTTGTACGATGACTGGGCACAGCTTATCTCCGACAAGAACGGCGAGCTGACGGAAAAGGACATCGAGGACTTCAACCGCCGCTATGACGAGATAGTGGCGGAAGGGCTGAAACGCAGGGACGAGTGGGCGAAGGTCACCGGCTACGAGGACACGGGCGGTACCAGCCAGAGCGCGAAGTCCGGAGGCTTTACCGCCATGACGCAGGACCAGGGCACGAAACTGGAGGGCATGTTCACCAGCGGACTGCAGCACTGGTCAAGCATGGACGAGCGTCTGGAGACCGTGGCCGACCGCATGAACCTTGCCGAGAGCCACCTTGCCCGGATTGCCGAGAACACCGGCACGAGCGCGGGGCATCTTGGCGAGATAAAGGAGGACATCAGAAAAATAGTAAGGGACGGACTAAAAGTAAAATGACATGGACAAGATACTTGGAGGGCTGGTGCTGGTGAACGGCACCGACATCTGGAAAGAATACGGCGTGTTCCTCGTCGAGGACAAACGTGGCGGCATGGATAACCTCACCGCCATACTCACACCGAGCAAGACGAAGAAGGACACCGCCGTGAACATACGCGAGGAGCAGGGCGAGAAATACTCCGCCACGCTTACACCGAGAAACGAGCCGAGGGACATCACGCTCAACTTCGCCCTGTATGACAAGACACAGGCGGGTTGGCTGCGGAAATACTTCTCGTTCATCAATTTCCTGAAACAGGGCAAGGGGGGCGGCTGGCTGGACATCGTATTCACGCAGCTTGACCTTACCCTGCATGTGAAATACAGCGAGAGCCCCAAGTTCACACCGCTCACCTACCTGTGGAAGGAGGGTGTGAACGCCGGCAAGTTCAAGGTGAAGTTCCGCGAGCCTGTCCCCATCATCTAATGACATTCAAACAGCATTCCTATATGGTTCTGACGATATACGACAAATACGGCACCGCTCGGACGGACATCTCGCCCGGTGACGGCAGCACCCAGCAGAAGGAGGTTCAGGGCGACAACGTGCTGACGCTCTCCTTCACCCATTACGAGCACATACCCCTCGATGTGAACGACTATGTGGACTTTGAGGGCGAGCGCTACTGGCTCACCGAGAAATACGCCCCTGCCCAGAAGAGCGATGGCGAGTGGTCGTATGATGTGAAGTTTTACGGCATTGAGAGCCTGATAAAGCGTTTTCTCGTGTTGGAGACCACCGACAACAATGCCGAGCCCGTGTTCACCCTCACCGCCACTCCGAGAGAGCATGTGGCGATGGTGGTGAAGTGCATCAACAACGGCATGGGGCACACCACCGACTGGAAGGTGGGGCAGGTGGACGGCACCGACCTCATTGTCATCGACTACGAGGGCAAGTACTGCGACGAGGCGCTGAAGGAGATAGCCGAGAAAGTGGGCGGCAGTGCCGAGTGGTGGGTGGAAGGCCAGACCGTGAACATCTGCAGATGCGAGCACGGCGAAGAGATAATATTGGGTTACGGCAGGGGACTGACGAGCCTTGAACGTGACACCGGCAACACCAACAAGTTCTACACGCGCCTGTTCCCGATAGGCAGCACCCGCAACATCGATGCGGAGAAATACGGCCACAGCCGTCTGATGCTGCCCGGCGGTCGTCAGTATGTGGAACTGCACACCGACGAGTACGGCATCTATGACCACTACGAGAAAGACGCGTTCAGCGGCATCTATCCAAGACGCACCGGTGAGGTGAGCAGTGTGCGCAGCGAGAATGTCAAGGACGATGACGGCAACGCGTTCACTATCTACTACTTCAGGGACGACACGCTGGACTTCGATCCCAACGACTATGAACTGGCAGGCGAGACCAAGCGCGTCTCGTTCCATGACGGTGAGCTTGCCGGGCTCGGTACCGATGACGACCACTATTTCGAGGTGAACTTCGACAGCAAGACACGCGAGTTCGAGATAATCACCATCTGGCCGTATGACGATGACACCCAGCTGCCCGGAGGAAAGCTCGTGCCCAAAGTGGGCGACCACTATATCCTGTGGAACGTGCGCATGCCCGACGAGTACTACCCGATAGCGGAGGAGGAGTTCCTGAATGCGGTGGAGAAGTACAACGTCGAGCACTGGAAGGACATCAGCGTCTATAAGGCTCCGACCGACCATGTGTGGGTGGAGGAGAACAATGCCGTGCTCCATGTCGGCAGGCGTGTCCGGCTTGTGAGCGACAAGTATTTCCCGGAAAACGGCTACAGGCAAAGCCGTATCACCAAGATAACGCGCAAGGTGAACCTGTCAAGCCAGATGGACCTGGAAATCAGCGATGCCCTGCAGACTGGCGCACTTGACAAGGTGAACGACAGCATCGGTGAGCTGAAGAACTATACCAAGTCCAGGACGGAGGGCGCGGCCCTGCCCGACATCATACGCTCATGGGACGACACGCAGCCGACCGACAACAACCTGTTCTCCGCAAGACGGAGCCAGCAGGAGTTTCTGAGCAAGAAACGCAACGACCGCACGAAGGGACGGATAACCTTTGAGCAGGGCGTGGTGTTCGGGCAGGAGGAGAACGGGCGCGTCGATGGCAAGGGCAATGCCGATTTGCTCACCCTCGTGGTGCGTGAGTTGTTACGCAGCGCCAACTATGACGGTGGCGGCATGACAGACAACGGCTGGCGAATCGGCCTTGACGAGGACCTGCTTTCGCACCTGATAGTTGACAAGATAACCGTGAGGCGAGTGATGAATGTCTTTGAGCTGCTGATAAACAAGGTGCGCAGCGTGGGCGGACAGATTTGCGTCAGCGCGGCCAACGGCAAGATAAAGACGGTGCAGGAGCAGGGCGACTACTGGCACATCACATTCGAGCAGGAGAACACTTTCGTGGCGCACGACCTGATGCGCTGCCAGGTGTTCACCGGCACATCGCAGAGAGCCTACTGGGTGGAAGTGGCCGGCACTGTGAATGGTGGCATACTTGTGGAGAAATCCGAGTTTGAGACCTCACAGCCCGAAGAGGGCGACGAGTGCGTGCTTATGGGCAACACCGAGACAGTGAACCGCCAGAACCTCGTCCTCATATCCGCCTCGGAGGACGGACACCCGAGAGTGGATGTGCTGGACGGAGTGAACACCAAGAACTTTGACCACGCCCTGCGTGCAAGGCTCGGCAACCTTGACGACATCAAGGACGACCGTTTCCCCTTGGATAACCAGCCGAAGGGCAACGGACTGTATGCCGACAACGTGTATCTGCGCGGCACGTTCCTGCTCTCCACCGGCGAGGACATCAAGACCAGACTGGAGATAACGGAGGGCAAGGTGCAGAGCGCCATCGACAGCGTGCGGAACGACTTTCTGAGCGAGAAAGGCTATCTGAACAACCCCACATTCACATCGGGGCTGGAGAAATGGAACTCAGAGAACGAGACCGTGTTCTTCCTTGTCGGCAACAAGTGGATATGGGCCAATGGCAATGTGCTTTCCAAGAAAGGCGACGGCGCAAGCGTGGTCACAGACATGGGGCGCACGGTGGTACGCATACGCAACAAGTACATACTGCAGAAGCATGGGAACCTGCGCTATGTGCCCACGTTCCCGACCAATGACGAGGGACAGAAAGAAGCCATGCCTGTGTATCTGACATTCTTCTACCGCTGTGCCAAGGCCGGCACGTTGAAGGTTCGCTTCGAGAATGTGGACAAGACAGGCTTCGCCAATTTCAACAGCATGGAGATAAACGAGGAAATCGCGGAGACCGACGGCTATGTGCAATATACCGGCAACGGCCTGTGGAACGGTACCGGGGACTTCCGTCTGGAGTTTGACGGTGACATCTACATGTACATGCTGGTGCTCAGCACCGACAAGTACGAGGCGCTGACACACCGTTACCGCACATTGTTCGAGCAGAGCGAGCGGCTTGTGAAAATCTCCGCTGCCGTGTTCGACAAAGACGAGAATATGCTGGAGGAGACAGGGCTTATCACCACATCCAAGGTGTCGGGTCTGTACGCCATCGACGGGGACGGCAACCTGAAGTCTTTTGTCGGAGCAGGACAGGACGGTGTGAAGATAAAGGCATCAAATATACAGTTGGAGGGACTTGTAACCGCCAATGATAATTTCAAAATACTGGAAGATGGTAGTGTTGAGACAATCAAGGCTACTATCGGACAGTCATTATTGAGGGACGTAAGAATAAACGGAGCTATCCGTACCCCATTTAGAGACGGTAATTATGCACTCTCGGCGGATGGCCCGATAGTCGTTTCGACATTCGGTCTCCAGAACAATAACAATATAATCATACCGGGAGGCGGTGACGGTTGGTACACGGCATTTACCGTTCCCTTCTCTTCTGATTTTAACGGATTCCGCGCGATGGTCCTGAACTATCATTGGAATAACGAACGGACAGCCGGACCAATTGCAGCAACGGCTCCATCTGGTTTTTATTTCTATGAAGATGGTGAGCCGTTGACAACCCTTATAGTAAACGCATACGAAGCCGTTGAAATGATAGGCGTTGGAGAAGGTGAGACGTTTAAGGGGTGGCTTGTATTGAACAGACGTTTGTTCAACTACGGCGATGCTTCCGGACCACTCAAAAGCATCGGTGAAGGTTTTGACTTGAAAGCGATGTACCTTGGAAAGGTGGAATTTACCAATGGCACTCCGAGCCTTGTAAGGCAGAAGCGATGGAACAGGAATATATATGATAACGAAAATATAAATCTATATATATCCTATCCTTCGAAAGGAGACAAGTATGTGACAGTACACTTCCCCAGCGGTACATTTTCCTCTGCAGACAAGTACGAGGTGATGCTGACAGGTTTTAACGATGCAGGAGCGAATATATACGCTTGTGTGTCCGCAAAAACTGCTGACTCTTTTACCGTCTATACGGGTGATGACGAGACCTTCAATGCTGGCGGTTTTACCTTTATGGTACTTGGTACATGGTTTTGGACTTAAAGAATAAAGATATGAAAAGATTGAATTTTAAGGAATTTGGCATATATACCGGAATTTGCAGGAAGAACCGGCAAATCGGTGATGCCCGTGAAAGTTTTGCCGATTTGCTGTATCTGCATGCTAATGGTATCCGTGCCCATGCCCTTGCCTTGAAGATATATAGGAGCGATGGTTTTGTGGAATATACGGGCGATGAAATAGCCTTGATTCGCGAGACGGCGTACAAGTATTGCCTGCCCAATTTCATAGACGGACTGAACGAGCAGTTGGATAATAACCATAACAACGAATGATATGACAGACGAGGAGAAGAAAACAGTCGTTCAGGAAGTCCTGAACCAGATAAAGGCAGACAGTCAGAGCGTGGACGAGCTGGAAACAGCCACCTCGCTTGACAGCGTGAACTCACTACCGGCCATGCAGGGAGAGAAAGTTGTCCGTGTGCCAGTGTCCCTGCTTGCGAAACCTGCGGAAGATGCGGCCAAGACAGCAAAAGCAGCCGCTGCCACGGCGAACGCGTCATCGAAAGCGGTCGTGACAGTGGCACAGCAGGCCAAAGACGCAGCAGATGTGGCTTCGAGTGCTGCACGCACGGCCAACAATTCGGCCATGCTTGCCGATGCAGCCACGGCAAAGCTGAATGATGCCATTGCGGCAGCCAACACCCACCCGGTGGTGCTGGCGAACAGCCTTGTCGGTGATGCCGACCGTATATTCAGCGATTGGTCTGAGGCGATGGAGACCATTGCCGGCAACGAGAGCACCGGTGGTGAAAAAGTGTTCACCACCGGCTGTGTGATGATATTCAGAAGTGCGGACGGCTGGGAGTCCTGGCAGTTCACCGGTGATCCTGGCAACGATCTCCATGATGCAGAAAAATGGCAGGAATATGCCACAGGCGGCAGTGGCGGAAACACCTACAACGTGACAGAGGAAATCCCGCTTGAGAGCGGTTACTACACATTGGAGACCGCCATCGTCGCCGTGGAGGAGAAGAAACGCGCCAAGGGACGCTGCATCACCTACGAGACGGCACAGGGCAAGTGGGAGACCAAACAGTTCACCGGCACGAGCATTGACAGCTGGGAACAGGCTGCGAGTTGGGAGGACTTCGGCGGTGCGGGCAACGTGAAGAGCATTTCTGTAAACGGAAAGAAACAGACGCTTGACAGTGCGGGCAACGTGAACCTCACCATCAACGAGACAGAGGTGGACGAGAGCCTGAACACGAACTCCACCAATCCGGTGCAGAACGCGGCCGTGGCCGCCAAACTTGCAGAGGTCGAAGCCAACACCATATTCGGCGGCAGTGCCGAACTGAGCGATGACGAGAGCACCGTGCGTGTGACGCTGACCAACAAGAGTGGTGCGGAGGTCGTAGGTCTGGACATACCGGCAGGAAAAGGCGGCGGTGGCGGAGAAACCTCCACCACCAAAATCGTGTTGACGGCAGAAACAGACAAGTCCGTCATCAAGGAAGGCGACAAGGCCACACTCACATGGTTCTACGACCACCAGTACAGCAGCGGTGACGAGAAGGGGACATCGACGGGGCAGAAAGCCACGGTGAAGATACAGATGAAACGCGGCGCGACGCTGATGTATTCCGATACGCAGCAGGACGTGAGCAAGGGCACCTATACGCTGGACCTGACGAAATACCTCCTTTTGGGCACGACTGACATCTATGTGAAGGCCACCACCACCGACCCGACCACAGGCAAGACGCAGACCAAGCAGAGCTATGTAAGCGTGAAGGAGGTGACGCTTGCACTGACGAGCGGTTTCAATATTGCCGAGTGCATCGCAAAGGGTGGTTATGGCGTGAGCGAGAATGTGGGCATACCCTATGCCGTAAGCGGAAGCGGTACAAAGACCGTCACCCTCTATGTGGACGGCATACAGAAAGATTCCGTTTCTGTCACGAGGAGCGGTACGACCAACGGTAGTTTCACGCTCTCCATGTCCGGGCTTGCTGTCGGCAGGCATACCGTGCAGATGGTGGCCGAGATGAAGGCAAGCGAGGAATTGACACTGAAGAGCGAGAGCATCTATTTCGATATATTGAAGACCGGCAGCAGTGCTCCATATATCGGAACCAAGATAATTTTTAAGGACGGGCGCGTCTTTACGGCAGACCATCTCACCCCGACCATCGATACGGGGCAGTATGAGCAGATGATGTTCGACTTCGTGGCCTACGACCCCACGGCAACCCCTGCGGGCATGAGCGTGTGGAGGGACGGTATAAGGACACAGACGGTGAGCGTGCCGAGAACGGTGCAGACCTACACGAACCGTTTCCTGGAGAAAGGCGCGGTTGCGATGGTGCTGAAGTGCGGCACGACCGAATACAAGTTCAATGTGAACGTGACGGAGAGCGGCATCGACCTTGGCGAGGCGACATCGGGACTGGTGCTGAAGCTGACGGCAGCGGGCAGGAGCAATGCGGAGAGCAGTCCTGCGGAATGGCGTTATAACGACGTTCAAACGGCGTTTGAAGGTTTTGACTGGCAGAGCAACGGCTGGACGGGAGATGCCCTGAAGCTGACGAACGGCGCCAATGTTGAAATCGGGTACAAACCTTTCGGCAACGACGCAACCACCACGGGCGCAACCTATGAGATGGAACTGACCTGCAGTAATGTGACCGACCGCAAAGGCACGGTGGTGGACTGCATGGCCGGCAATGTCGGTTTCAGACTGACCACGCAGGAGGCGTTGATGCGGACGGGCGCAGGCTCAGAAGTGGGCACGAAGTTCGCGAGCGGCATGACGCTGAAGATAGCCTTCGTGGTGCAGGAGAAGAAAGGCAATAGACTGATGGAACTGTATGTGAACGGCATCCTATGCGGCGCGAAGCAGTATGCCTCGACGGATTCGCTGCTCCAGGCAGAACCGACGAACATCAGGATCACGAGCGAGAGTGCGGATGTGGAGGTGCGGAACCTTCGCGTGTATAACCGTGCCTTGGGCGATGATGAGGAACTGGCGAACTACATGGTGGACCGCCCGACGAGCGACGAGATGGTGGTGCTGTTCGAG
>ERZ1034687.1295-NODE-1295-length-13534-cov-7.151124_pt1 | contig 13534 bp, 7 predicted proteins | sample MGYA00520704_ERZ1034687 | MGnify/ENA primary metagenome ERZ1034687 (study PRJEB33766, sample SAMN09781762) | gut metagenome | biome: gut microbiome | host: Homo sapiens | place: Madagascar | study: EMG produced TPA metagenomics assembly of the PRJNA485056 data...
TTGATTGAGACATGTAAAGCCAAATACAAGTTTCGATTAACCCTAAAAGTGCCCCATTGTTTCTGCTGTCAATAGGATACTGCATGCCGCCCGCATGATGCAGATAGAAAAGCAGCGTGAGGAATATTACAAGCAGCTCGGCACACCGCCGGGAGTGCCGACGACGAAGGGTGCAACTGCAGATCCAGATAATACAGGTATTGGTTACAACAGCATCATTACAGACCTGGGTGACCACTGCGTTCCTGAAGGCTGGATACAGTATCCGAAGTTCAATGGTAAGGAATTCGATGAGGAGACGGGATTGTATTACTATGGGGCGAGGTATATGAATCCTGTGATTTCCAGTGACGTGGGAGTTGAAGTTCAATTATTCCTATGTGATATAAATGGAAATACGCTGGACTATTCGCATTGCATAAATACAGTGTTGGATATACCATACAGATATAGTGGTATAATCATTCTACGCATTTAAAGTGAGTAATGGATTGCCACTGGTAAAATTACTATTTGATATTTTTCCAAGTAAACAAACATAACTACACACTTCGAGTGTGTAGTTGACATTTAATAACAGTAATAAAAATATGAAAAAAAGTATTATGCACAGAAATCCTATTGGACACTGGGAGTGTGTTGCAACGACGACTTTACGCTGGAAGGTAATCTTGAAACTTTTCATCAGTACATTTGCTTTTGCCAAAAATGCCCATGCATATGATGATTTACGGAATAGTTTTCTTCCTTTTTTGTATTTTTGCCTCATTTTAATAATATGTAACCACAGTGTATGAGTATGATGAAGACAGTCTTGAATACAGCTATATTTTCAGTATTATTCCTTTCTGGAGGAAACTTGTCAGCGCAGGTTTCACCTATCCGGTTAGGTGTCCGTTTAGGTTGTGGAATGTCTGTCAACACAGGAATGGATAAAATCCTTGTTCCTGAAGACTATTATTCCAATTACAATTTCAAAGACAAGTGGCAGTTTACTCCAACAGTTAGTGTATTTGCTCAGTATCATGTTGATGGTTCCATCATAGGTGTTGAAGGTGGATTTAGCTATTGGCAGAAGGCATCACAGCTTGTCTATAATGATGATAAGGAGTTAAACTATAAGGTTACACCTCGTTATAATTACATTGGTGTATCTGCTCTGCTGAAGATTTATCCTTGGCGCAAAGGCTTTAATATCTCAATTGGAGGGCGTGCGGGAGCCAATCTTAATGGCAAGGGCATATCTTACGAGAGTAATCAAGAAGACAATAAGTTTGCAAACTATCATTTTGCTACTGTAGCTGAGACGGAACGTTTGATGAAGGAGAAACTGACGGGGCAGCCAGATATTGCCGTTGGTGGTGGCTTCGGTTATGAAATTGGCAACCACTGGGCTTTAGATTTACGTTACTTTCACGGATTGAACTCTACCATCAAGACAGAGCGTAATGACTATAACTGGGCAGAACATTCAACCCATGGACAGAACATAGAGCTTAGTATCAGCTATCTTTTTAAACTTTAACCCTTATGAGTTTATCTATGAAGGACAAGAGCAACAGAAAAAAACGTTATATTCTGGCAGGAATCTTTCTTGGCATAGCTGCTCTTTTGGGTATAGAACGCTGTGTTAATGACGAGCCAGAGTCTGAGCAGAGTATAGAACAAAAGACAACAGACAAGGCTCCATCACTGTCTATTACACCACCTGTCTCTTCTTCTTTAGACAAGACAAATGTGCAGAAGGATTCGGGACGTTCAGATTGTGTATATAATAAGCTGGGGAATTCATCTGTAAACGATAAAACAGCCAGTACGAAACACGAGAAGAAAGAACCTGACAATGAACCTACTAATCAGAAAACAGGTGAATATGTTCTTGACAGTTCTATGAATAGCCAGCCCTCTATCGTACAGGAGAATCCGAAAGAAACTCCATCTATGAGGACTTACTCTTTTCCTCACCATCATCTTTTTCGGATTGGACTTAGGGCAGGAGTTGGTTATTCCAGCATTTAAGGATTAAGCAGTATTATTGAGAACTATGATATACGTCCTACTTTCACAATGAATGAACGTGGTGGTGTAAATCCTCGTATTGGAGTCTTTGGCACATGGCAATATCGCAGGTTAGGTGCAGAGTTGAGCATTGATTATACTCGTCTCTCCAGCAAGCTGACGGAGTACAAGAAACCAGAAAATATAACCGAGACTACACGGTTTCATTATAATTTCATTACTCCACAAATCTTGCTTCGCTTCTATGCTTTCCCAAAGTTCTATATGGGAGCAGGAATCAGTGCTGCTATTCCGTTTGGCAGCCGTAATATCGACTTCACCAATGACCGCATTGGGGAGGTATACCGACAGCAGGCTGAACGTACTCAGGATCATCTGAGAGAATCTGTCAAAGCGCGAGTGACATTTATTCCTACCATAAAGATTGGCTATGTTGATATAAAGAACGGTCTTGAGGCAGGACTGGAATACGGTTTCGGATTTAATGATGTGCTCCGCACCAGTGCCAATGACTATGGATATCAGGAGCGTATGAACAATCTGCAGACAGTCAGTCTTACCATTGGCTACAGTCTTCCACTTGGCAAAGCTAAATAAACCGCATTTTCGAATCATATTAAAACAGTCTCTATATGAAACATAAATACCTCATAGCAGTTTCCTTCTTTATATCCACTCTTTCTGCTACAGCTCAGACCCCTGGTGGTGTAGATAAGCCAATGGTCTGGTCACACGATTCTGCCTCTGTCCGTGTCTCTGCTGGTGCTGGTCTTACCTATATCGGCGTAAGTAATGTATATGGCGAAAAGGAACAGGCAATATGGTCTCTTGGAAGCGGAAGATCTATTACCCGTATGCAGACAACCGAGCGTGCTGCTAACCTTGGTGACGGTACTTTTATGAATTATGCCAAGGAATCTCTGCCTGAAATGCGACTTTACAGCTATACGACCTCTTCCAATATGAGCAACGGTCAGACTCTGCATATCGGTCGGAACGGGAACACTAAGCTGCCTGTAAAGAACCTTGATGGCAGAACTGTTGAGTATACAGTCTTCGATCGTCGCCTTTCTGATACAGAACGTTGCCGTGTGGAAAGCTACCTCGCATTGAAATACGGCGTGAGTCTTCGCAGTAGTTACCTTAATTCAAGAAGCGAGGTTATTTGGAATGGGTATACCAACAAGGACTATAGCCACCGTATAGCTGGTCTTATCTCAGACAAAGCCTCTGCCCTGCATAAGACAAGAGCCAAGAGCTGTGAGGAAGACGGTTTCCTTACAATCAGTATGAGCAAACCTCTTGAAGATGGTGAGAGTCTTCTTTGGGGTGACAACAATGGTAAACTTTCTTTCCGTCAGAGTAAGGCTTACGGCAAGTGGCTCGGTAGAAGATGGATGGATACAGCAACACGGATTGACAAGCCCAATGTTGATGTTGTAGCTGATAGCAAGCAGCTACGCCAGATACAGCCTCTTGCAGAAGGTGAGAGCTACTATCTTGCCGTTGATCCTACAGGAACAGGTAGATTTCCTGTCAAAACTCTAAGTTATCATAAGGCAAATACGACAGTTGGTGACAGTATTGTCTTTAAGAATATACCGTTAGGTAGACATGATGTCTTCACGCTACGAGCTGCCAAAGATATGTTTACAACAATAGAAGTAGAGCAGCCAACGGAGAAGAGCGGCAGCACAGGAACACTTTCTGTCAGAGTAACAGGTGGTATTGCCCCTTACAAGATGACTCTACAGAGAGAATACATGTCTGTTTTCAATCGTACTACAAGCGACAGCATACAGTCTGCTGATGGACTCATAGAAGGAAAATACCTTCTTACGACGACAGACCATGTGGGCAATAAGTCTGAGAATGAGTTTCAGATATCTAAGACGGGTATCACAGAAATTCCTTCCATGAATCCTTCCGATGGAAATAGTGACTTCTTTGCGAATGTAAGTGTAAGTCCTAATCCAACGGCGAATGGATATGTCGGTGTCCAGGTGGAACTGAGCGAAGCTGCTCCATTGGACATGGTACTCTATACGGCGGGTGGAGCTCTTGTCAGTCGTCAGGCGAATATGCCAGATACATATTTCTCCACTAAAGTCTATCTTCCACAGACAGGTGTTTACTTATTGACACTGCAAAGTGGTAGCAAAGAAAAGACATTTAAACTGGTGAGAAAGTAATTCTCTTTTTATCCTTTATAAATTTTCCAACGCAAGTATATATACTGAGGACCTTTAGGTCTGAAACAAAAATAGCAAGAATAATGAAGTATTCTACACATTCATTCCTCCTTCCGTTCCTGTTGCTTGCAGGAATCATACTAAACTCCTGTAATGGTGGAAGTAATCGTTCTGCTAAAGAAACTGTAATCAGTGATTCTACATGTACTAATACAGTCTCTTCTGTACAAAAAGATAGCATTTCCCGAAAGGCTACTTCCTTACGAAAACAAGTTAAGGACAGTGTACAGAACTTACCTGTGAAGAGAATCTCCGAAGAAATCGCAAGAAATCAGAAGGGGAATCGTGTAGATACTCACAAGGCGAACAGGAAGTCTGCAAGACTTATTGCAGACTTAGGCAAACGTACCGTCAGCAAGTTCTTTACCAACTCCGACAGCGATACGCTCAATGTTGGGCGTGCCCAGCTTGCCGTACCACGTGAGGCTATGGAAAAGGGTAAAGTTCTCAGTATTACGCCACTTAGAAAGGGTGAACTACCAACCTTGCCTACGGGTATGGTGAATGTTACAGGTGGCTGTGACACCTTAATGGCAAGAACAGATACGGTATCAGGTTATCGTTTCTTACCTCATGGCAATCACTTCGTCCATCATCTGGCAAGTATCGCAGTACCTTACGACAGCACGTTGATACCGAAAGGCTATACCGTAGATGATATCCACACCTATTATTATGATGAACTGCACCAACGCTGGACAATGCTTCAGTCAAAAGGTATTGATGCTAAACGTGAGGTGGCAATGGCAGAGACTTCACACTTTACGGATGTCATCAACGGTATCATCAAAGTTCCTGAGAGTCCCGAAACACAGAACTATGTCCCTACAGGAATCAGTGAGCTGAAGGCTGCTGACCCAGCAGCGGGTATCCAGCAGATAGAAGCCCCATCAGCTAATCAGAATGGTACGGCAATACTGTCCTATCCTTTCGAAGTTCCTGCAGGGCGTAATGATATTGGTGTAAGTGCCGGCTTACAGTACAGCAGCGAGGGCGGTAGTAGCTTTGTAGGCTATGGATGGAGCCTTCCTGTACAGAGCATTGACATAGAGACCCGCTGGGGTGTACCACGTTTCGATGATAAGTCAGAGAGTGAGAGCTATCTTCTCATGGGACAGCAGCTCAGTGACCGACTCTATCGTAGGACAGATTCTCTGGCAAGACAGGCAGACAAGCAGTTCTATCCAATGACAGAAGGTGGTTTCAGTAGGATTATCCGAAAGGGTAACAGCCCGAAGAACTATTACTGGGAAGTAACTGGCAAGGATGGTACAGTCTACAGTTATGGTGGTCATGGTGGTCATGTCAGTGATGCAACTTCTCTTACCGACACCAAGGGTAACCGTATCAAATGGGCACTTGACCGTGTTACCGATGTTCACGGAAACTTTGCTGCTTTCCATTACATGAAGTCTGGCAATAACCTTTATCCTGAACGCTATACATGGACAGGATTCGGGGAGACGGAAGGACTGTATAGCATTGAATTCAATATTGACTCTATAGCCACAGACCGAAAAGATGTAACGAGTAGCGGAAGACTTGGCATTATGCAAAGGGACAAAGGGCTACTCCGTAAGGTCACAGTGAAGAATAATGGTCAGCAACTCCGCAGCTATAGCTTAAACTATGAAGAAGGACCGTTTGGCAAAATGCTGCTAAAGAGCATTGATCAGAACGATAGTAGGGATGGTAAGGTTGCTACACAATCCTTTGACTATTACAAAGACCTCAAAAATGGGCTTTTCTCTTCTAAGCCAGAGATATGGAAGGCCGAAGGAGAAGATTACGAAGCATTCCTCAGTCATTCAGTTCGTGGGTGTGATGACAATCTTAGTATTCTTGGTGGTGGAGCTTCAAAAAGCCGTACTACAGGTGGGGGAACAATGATAGGTGTAGGTTTCACTGGTGGAACAGTAAACGTCGGTCCATCTTTCTCTAATAGCAAAAGTTCAAATACAGGTAAAGTTGCTTTCGTAGATATTGATGGTGATGGACTGCCTGATAAGCTTTTCAAACGAGGTAACGAACTTTTCTATCGTAAAAACATGAGTGCAGATGGAAAGGATTTGCTCTTTGGTAAAGAGTTACGGATACCAGGAGTAAACTCTTTCTCTGAAGGTAATAGTATCAGTCGTTCTCTTAATGCAGATGTTGCTGTTGAAGTTGGTATTACAAATAAACTTGGTGCTTCTGTTGGAATTTCTTATACACATTCAAAAGATCAGGACAAGACTACCACCTATCTTTATGATTTCAACAGTGATGGACTTACAGACATAGCTGTCAATGGTCAGGTCTACTTCAATCATATTGTAGACGGTAAACCTGTATTTAGTCCTGCAAGTAATGTGACTGCCAATCCTATTATTGGTGAAGGATCACCTATTGATAAGCATTTTATTCCAGACTATAAGGTTATCCGTGACTCTTTGGAAAAGGAATATCCACTGAATGATGCCGTCCGGATGTGGTGCGCACCTTTTGCTGGCAAGATCAACATACAAAGTACTATAAAAAAACTTAGCAATCAAGGTGATGGCATCATCTACAGCATTCAACATGAGAACAATGGTTTCATGGTCCGCGACTCTTTATTACAAGCTGGTAGCAAAACCAACAATCTTAATTGTGATGTAAAAGTAGGAGACAGAATTTTCTTCCGTCTTCAGTCTCGATATGATGGTGAGGACGACAGAGTTCTTTGGAATCCCATAATTACTTATATATCTTTGCCTGTTGGCAAGGATAGATATCTGTCAGAAGACTTAAAAACATATAATAGCAAGGCTGATTATATAGAAGGTGAAAACAATGTTGCTATATTTAATCGTACAGGTAAGGTTACGCTTCACGCTCCTTATATGAAGGGGAAGACTTCTGATGATGTTACACTTATCGTCACACGCTTGGATCAACATGGTGAAACGATTGTAAAACGGCTTAAACTTCCAGCTGATAGTGTAGTCAATGGCTCCTACGATTATACTGATGACATAAATGAGAAAGATTCTATTTCATTCTTCTTTGAAATCACAACCACATCCCCAGTTGATTGGACAAAAGTACAATGGGCGGGTAGCTATAATTATGAAGATGATCAAGAAAGTGTACGTTTTGTTGCATCTCGTAGGATGTTCAACAAGCCTGTTAGTATAGCAGGGAGCAAAGTGTTGAAACAGGGTGTTACCGTATTGAATAGACAATACCGTCCTAAACTTTTTATTGTTCCAACACTATCCGTTGTGCGTGAAGATAAAAAGAATGACACAGATACTGCTACAGTTTACCTCACTTTACATGATCAAAACGGACTTCCCGTATTGCACCACACCTGTCGTCTGAATACTTCCAATACGCTCAAGGTAGATACTATCATAGTTACAGACACAACACTTATCAAACGATTAAATACAGGTAAGGTGACTGCTACTTTTGCAGTAAGTAACGAATTATCTAAATCTACTCATGCTAAAGTTAGTCTTTTACGCGATAGTCTTTCTTACCAAAGTGCCACATCTACAGTTGTTACTGCTGAACAGCGTGTTCTTGTGGATACGTTAGAGGCTTGTGTTTTCTCTGGGTATAACTCTGTTGATTATGGAAGGCTCTATCGAGGATGGGGACAATTCGCCTATAATGGCAATAAAGCCTATGCTACCCAGCCAATAGAAGTATCAGCACTGACCATTGACAGGGATAAATATAAGGATATGGCCGAGCATTATAAATCTACACACGATGGCAATCAACTTGCAAAGAGTCTTACTCCTGTCAATGAACAGCGCTTCTTTGTTATGGGATATGATGCAAACAAGAGGATGTATGTTGGTGGATCTGAGCATGTCTTTATCTCTTTAGATACAATCTGTAGTTCTCGTATCGGCGAGGATGCTATCATAATAGACAGTGTCTATTATACTAAGAATGCAGGTGAATTGTCTGCCCCTGTGCTCATGAGTGAGTCAAAGAGTAATGGCTATGGTGTAAGCGGTGGAATCTCCTATGCAGGACTCAGTGGCAGTAAGAGTACACAGACTTCTTATAGCAAGGTAGCTCTAATGGATATCAATGGTAATGGTTACCCTGATTGGTTAGAGGAAGTGGATGGCAGTATTGTTACTCAATACACAAAAGCAACGGGTACACTTGGTGAAGATCGCATGAAATTAAATGTCAGTCGACCAAGATTCAAAGCAAGCTCTTCTACTGTCGGAGCAAATGGAAGTCTATCAAAACAAGCTTCGGCAAAGAACGCTTTAGCTATCAGTATCAATCCTAAACCACAAGACGATGAAACACCAGGCGGTAGTGATACGAAGAATTCATCCAATGGTAATGCTATCTCCAGTGTGTCAGTGAGCGCAAGTGGAGACTTTACTTCTGGTACCTCTCATACAGAAAGTGATTGGACTGACCTCAATGGCGACGGATTACCTGATATGCTCTTGGGCGACAAGGTGAAGTTTGGTCTTGGATATAACTTTACAAATGAGGAGAGTAGCGGTGTTACATCATTGGAGTCTTCTGAAAATAGCACATGGGGTGCAGGACTTGGTACATCCATTGGGGTACTTGGTAATGCTGATATTTCTTTCGGTGTCAACGGAACAAAGACGACAACAAAATATAATGTATCTTTTATAGATATTAATGGCGATGGCTTACCTGATATGGTAACTCGTAGTGGTGGAAAGTTCACTATAATGTTGAATACGGGTTCTGGTTTTATTCCTTATTCCGAAGAACAACAAGGTTGTTTCAATGAGTCATTGGCAACGTCCGTTTCTCAATATGGTAATTTTGCTGTTTCCATTCCAATACATATTCTGTTTTTAAAACTAAGGTTTACAACTAAGGTTACCAAATCTTGGTCAAGTGGCGTTAGTTTTACAAGCGCAGCCTTGAGAGATATTGATGGTGACGGACGTCCCGACCTTATCATATCTGACGAGGCAAAGCAGCTTATTGTCCACCGTAACCTTACGGGCAGAACGAACATGCTGCGCTCTGTGACACTTCCTTTCGGCGGACATATTAATATCAACTATGAGCAGACAACTCCAAGTTACGACCTGCCGGGACGTCGCTGGGTGATGTCATCGGTTGAGACGACAGGTGGATACAAGGAGAACGCAGCAGTACGAAGCAGGAATACTTTTGAATATAGTGGTGGCTACCGTGATCGTCGTGAACGTGACTTCTATGGTTTCAAGCTGGTACGTACTAATCAGATAGATACAGAGAACGGTGACAGACTCTATCGTTACTCCGTACAGACCTATGGTAAGAACAGGGATTACTATACGCATGGGCTTGTTACGAGTGAGTATCTCTATACCGCTGATGGAAAGAAACTGCAAGGATCTCTATATGACTATGACCTGAAGACACTCGCCGTTGGTAATAATACGACAGATGCTGTTGTCTTCCCTGCCCTAAAGACTCTTGTTCAGAGTAACTTTGATGTAAATAGTGGGGACAGTCTGGCGGTTGCTGTCAGCAATACTTACGATGACTATGGTAACCTGCAGGGATATAAGGAGACGACAACGGGCTATAGCTTAGAGGCAGATATCAACTATCATAAGATAGCCGATAAGTATATTGTCAGTGTTCCGAGCCATATCGCTGTCAGCAGTGGCGGTAAGACTTACCGTGAACGCTCAACGAAGGTGGACGATAACGGTGAGATAACGGAGATCGTGCTCCATAACGGAGACAAGCCGTCTGTCTATAACATGACTTACGATGGCTATGGTAACATCACACGCATGACGAAGCCGGAGAACTACAATCATCAGCGTATGTTCTATGCTTATACGTATGATGACCTCTATCATAGTCTTGTGACAAGTGTCAAGGATGCATACGGCTATAGCTCCAGCACGGCTTATGATGGTCTTTGGAATGCTCCGTCTGTAACGACTGACCTCAACGGGCAGAAGATGGAATACACTTACGATGCACTGGGCAGACAGCAGACAATCCGTGCTCCGTATGAGATAGAGAGCGGTCAGCCGTTTACTATCCGCTTTGAGTACTTCCCTGCAGAACGTAAGGCACATACCATCCATTATTCTAAGGACGGAAACATTGACACCTATACATTCGCCGACTCACTGATGCGTGCTGTCCAGACGAAGCAGACGGGTGTGGTGTGGTCTGGTGAAAGCAATCAAAAGGTCTCCATCGTCAGTGGCAGGGCTGTCATCGACGCCTTCGGACGTAACATTACAGCTTATTATCCAATGACGGAAAGCTATGGTAACATCGGCACTTACAACCATGCTACGGGTGATCTGCAGGCAAAGACGGAGTATGATGCACACGACCGTACCACGAGTGTTACGCTTGCTGACGGAAGTGTTACACGTACGGCTTACTCTATCGGCAGTCATGACGGTGAACCGATGCTCCAGACAACAGTCACGGATGCACTGGGACGACATGCGGAGAGCTATACGGATGCCAAGGGACGCAACCGGGAGACGGTGCAGCATGCCCGTGGTGAGGATATCACGGTGAAGTACAGCTATGACCCTGTCGGACAGGTGATGACGGTTCAGCATCCTAACGGCAAGGAGACGAAGTATGCCTATGACCTACTTGGTCGCAAACTGATGGTGAATCATCCTGATGCAGGTGAAACGGATATGACCTATGATGCGGCGGGTAACCTCCTGACGAAGCTCACGGCAGAGCTTAGGAAATCGATATCTGACAAGGGTTACATCTCTTACACCTACGACTTCGAGCGACTCCATGAGGTGCTTTATCCAGAAAACCTCTTCAACCGTGTTACTTATACCTATGGTAAGGCTGGCGATAAGTATAACCGTGCCGGTCGTCTTGCCCTCGTTGAGGATGCGAGTGGCGGTGAAGCCTACTACTACGGCAAGCAGGGTGAGGTGACGAAGACTGTCCGTACAGTCATGGCGAGTGTGGCGGATATCAGGACTTATGTCTATGGTGCCACCTATGATAGCTGGAACCGTGTGCAGACGATGACTTATCCTGATGGTGAAGTGGTGACTTATCACTACAATGCAGCTGGACAGGTGGAGAGCATGACGAGCAATAAACAGGGACGTCAGAGCGTTATTGTTGATAGGATAGGTTACGACAAGGAGGGTCATACGGTCTATACGAAGCTCGGTAATGGAACGGAGACTACCTATACCTACGATAAGCAGCGTGAACGTCTGCAGGTGATGAACCTTACAGCGGACGGTCAGACTGTCATGGAGAACAGGTACCAGTATGATGCTGTGGATAATATCCTCGGTATTACGAATGCCGCCAACCCAACATCGCTGACAAAACTCAACAAGGCGAAGCTGGGCGGAAAGAGTTCGCATACGTATGAGTATGACGAACTGAACCGCCTTGTTCATGCAAACGGTAAGGCAAAAAGTGCAAGTTACGATATGGTAATGTCGTTCGGACGGATGAGTGAACCGCTGACGAAGGTACAGAAGGTGGACTCAACGACAACTGCCAAGTCTTATAACTTTGCTTATAAGTACGAGGACAGCAACCATCCGACGGCTCCGACGCAGATTGGTCACGATCATTACACGTATGATGCCAATGGTAACCCTGTGCTGGTAACGAACGACTCTACGAATACTACCCGTGAGATGTACTGGGATGAGGATAATCGGTTGATGGTTCTCTCTGACAACGGTAAGACAAGCCGTTACACTTACAACGCTGCTGGTGAACGTATCATGAAGAGTTATGGTACGATGGAGGGTGTGTATATCAATGGTGCGCCACAAGGCATCACCTTCCACGAGACGGACAACTTCACGCTTTATCCTGCAAGTATCCTCTCTGTCAGCAAGAATCGCTTCACAAAGCATTACTTTATCGGTGATAAGCGCATAGCATCAAGGATAGGAACGGGTCTGTTCAATAACGTCTATGGGCGTAACGGCTCATACGTAACGGCTGGTCAGCAGGATTATGCTGAGCGTATGAATCAGATTCAGAAGCAGAAAGAGGCATACTATAAGCAGCAAGGCATTGCACCTGGTGTTCCAACAATGAAGGGTGCGTACGGTGATCCAGAGAACACGGGTGTTGGATATAATGCCGTCCTCTCAGAACTTGGCAACCATGATGTGCCACAGGGTTGGATTCAGACTCCACGCCCTAACACCACACCGAATACTAACCCTGGTCCACCTGTAAGCTGGAATGATCCAACTACCCCTGATGACCCACAGGCTGGTTATGGTTACATTGCCAACGACACTACAAAAGAGGAAACGTTCTTCTATCACAGTGACCACCTTGGCAGTACGTCTTACATCACTGATGACCACGCCAACATCACCCAGTATGATGCCTACCTACCGTATGGTGAACTGTTGGTTGATGAGCACAGTAGCAGTGAAGAACTGCCATATAAGTTCAACGGCAAACAGTTCGATGAAGAGACAGGCTTGTACTATTATGGTGCAAGGTACATGAATCCTATGGCAAGTATTTGGTATGGGATGGATCCGCTAAGTGAGAAATATCCATATATAGGTGGTGTTGTGTATTGTGAAGGAAATCCTGTTGTTCAAATAGATGACTTTGGGCTAGCCCCTAAAAAACCGAAAAGAAAAGTAAATAATAATTCAAATCAATTTAATCCTCTGAATGCTCCTACGTATGAAATAGGAGGCATAATATATCGGGGAGGACAAATGGTTGGCGAGAAGCCTCTTGAACCAGATTATACCATAGAAACTCTTCTTATTGGCGGTTTGTCATCTGTCCGTGTAGGTTCAATTGCTCGCTCCACTTTCTCTAGAATAAAGAATCTTTTCAGTGGAGGAAGTGGGAAAGTTTCCAAAAGAGGTTCCTTAAGGCCTACACTATCAAAGAAAAATCAAAACATTAATCAAAATGGATCTTTGGGATCAAGTCTGCCTATATTCAAGAAATGGTTAAAAGGAGTCGATAGGCTAGATAGAGATCAAATCGTTCGTGATCTTCGGCGTTTAGGGTTTAAAAAAGTTTATGATGGGAAAGGCATGATACATATGGAGCGAGGAGGTATTAAAATACGACTTGACCCTCCCCAGCATGGAACAGAATATAATCATATGCACATAAATTATGGGAGAGGTAATAAAAATACTTATGATGTAAATTTACATTCTGTTGATTATAGATCACCTGCAGCCCATATTAAAATAAAATAATTTATATGGAAAAGAATTTATTATTCTCATTTGATGATGAGATCGCCACTGGGTTTTATT
>ERZ1034687.1296-NODE-1296-length-13527-cov-22.077049_pt1 | contig 13527 bp, 10 predicted proteins | sample MGYA00520704_ERZ1034687 | MGnify/ENA primary metagenome ERZ1034687 (study PRJEB33766, sample SAMN09781762) | gut metagenome | biome: gut microbiome | host: Homo sapiens | place: Madagascar | study: EMG produced TPA metagenomics assembly of the PRJNA485056 data...
CGCCAGCCACGACAACCGCGCCCACGGGTATCTCGCCCTCGTCGCGTGCCGCCTCTGCCTCTACCAAAGCACGACGCATAAACTGCTCGTCCTTCTTCTGCTGTTCTGTATTCTCCATGTCGTTTTATGTCTTCAAGTGGATACTTAATAAGTACATCGTAGATACTTAATATATACATCGTAGATACTACGTAACTAAAAAAGTGAATACAAAGATAATGCAAAAGAAAGACAACACAAAATAAGTGGTACTTATTTTTTTATAATATAAGTACCACTACCGCATACCAACCTTCTATTTAAAAACCTTGAACGACTCAACCATATATTTCATTATTGGATCGAGTTTGTCTGCATATTCACTCAAACAAAAGACAAAGCAATAGTAGAAATTCTTCTTTGTCTTTGTTGCATAAAGGTAACAATGATGCCTTGTACCATCTAATGTTATATCATATACAATGAGGTATGCATTTTCCTTTGCATCGACAGAAACTTGCTGGAAACCACTTGTCCCTTTAACGTTTGTATTTCCTTTAAGAATCAGGTTGGCGTAGTCTTTTGGAGTTTTTACACCATATTCATAAAGTGTGGAAGTAGGGTCACATATCACAATGGCAGCAGGATCATAGTCTGAACACATAACACCAAGAATTTGGTCTTCATTGAGATTCGCATTACGAAAATCATCAGGGGCTTCAATTGAACATTCGCCACCATCAGATGTAAACACCTTCCATTTTATCTCGTTTGCATCTTCTTCGGGTTCGTCTATAGCAACCTGCTCGTCCGTGTCTTCATGGTTTAATTCAGAATATTCTTGTAGACCATTAGCCTTGTATAAGGTTGTAAGTATCGTCAGCAGAATTGCACTAAAGAAAACTTGGTAGAGATGACGGCAATGTGCCCAATCCCAGCCACTTTCCATAAGAGCCCAAGCCGAAACGCTATTTTTACGTATCTGTAAAATAGCAAACCATATACCGATAGATATAAGTCCTAATACGGATATAATCGGATTCATGTGTAACAGTCCGATGTTGCAACCAATACATAACAACGAGCTAATGACAAATATGTAAAATCCACATTTATTCCATCGCATAAGCAATATGCTTCCTAAGATGTTGACAAGCGCAAACGAAGCCAACAATCCATATCCTAATATTTCATTTGAGTAACCGCCTCCGAATATAGCAGCTCCACAAATGAAGAAGTACACCAAGTTGCAGATTATTACCAGCCATAGCCAGAAGCTGACACATCCATGACGTTTTTTAAGATTTTCCATATTTCTGATTTTTTATTTATACGTGCATCAATGACAAGTTCAAATGAGTACACAACGCTATAAATAACTTCTTCATACACAGGTTGTTTTTAGCTTTAGTTACTTATGTCCTAAACGTTCAAGTGCCTCTTTAGCATCGTTAGCTGCTTTATATTTACTATCAGCACACTTTCGATACCATTCTATAGCTTTTTCCTTGTTTGTGCTCACTCCTATACCATTTTCATATAGTTTCGCGAGCTCAAGCATTGCCATACCTTGACCGTCTTCTGCCGCTTTATAGAAATACTTGAATGCTTCAGCATAATCCAACTCGTCTTTGCAGATAAGTCCGAAACGCCATGTAGCATTCTTATCCCCCTGCATAGAACCTTTTTTATAGTAGAATTTTGCTTGTTCTTTATCAGCTTTAACGCCTCTACCTAACTGGTACATATATCCCAAATTGTTGCAGGCGTTTCCATCGTTGTGATCAGCTAATTGCTTGTATTTCTTAAATGCTTTTTGATAGTATTTATCTGATTTTGCTTTGTCGTTAAATGGGTAGTATTCGCTAACGAGTATTTCACCCATCTTTTCCAATGCATCGATATAGTCGCGGTCTGCAGCTGCTTTGATGAAGGCGTATGCCTCAGGTAGCGAAACTGTACGTTGGTTATAACCATTTTCGTATTCCAATCCCGTTTCGTACATTTGCTTTGCAGTCATACCCATCAGCATTGTTTTTGTTGCATCTACGAAGTCTGACTCATACTCCACGGGGACGTTAAGGCGAATAAGTGCCTTGCGTCCGGTTGACTCCAACTCTGTGTCGTACAGAACAGACTTGCGATAACATTGCACAGCCATTGGTATGTCTACAGGAACACCTTTTCCGTTCTCATAGATATAGCCTGCATTTGACAACGCAACAGCACGCGATGAATTTTCTGTAGAACCACATTTGAGAAAACATTGCAAAGCTTTTTCGTAGTCTTCGTTTTCATAGTAGTAGTAACCAAGACTATTTGCAAGGCTGCTATAACCTGCATCAATGGCCTTCTCATAGTATTTCGCCATGAGTTCTTTGTTTTCAGAAGTACCTTCGCCGTATCTATACATGGTAGCTACGTATTCGTAAGCCTTTATATAGTCGTTATCAGCAAGTTCTTTAAAGATAGGGAAAGCCTTGCCGTAGTCTTCATCAGAGTAATATTTTTCTGCTTTAGCAAATGCTCCGTCTTTATCTCCAACAATATCAACATCAATTGTACCTGTTTCTATTATTTCTTTCAGTTTATCAATAGCAGCAGTTGTCACCCCCAACAGTTTCTTAAATGTTTCGTTGAAAATCTCTCCATTTTGACATAAAATATCAGAGCGCAGTGAATATGAGTTGTCTTGACAATACAATTTCACCACTTTATAACGGGCTATTTGCGATATACATTTCTCCACGTTTTGACGTGTAAATTTTCCGTCTCCACTTGAATAATCGAAATTGATAAAGAGTGTAACAAGGTACGGATCTTTCCAATTTTCGTTTATGATAACATAATAGCTGTAGCCATCATTTCTGAAAACGATGTCACCCTCTTTATCTATCTTAGGATTGTAGCCTTCGCGTGCAAGATGCTTTACAATACTAAGACGAATAGCCATCTGTTCTTTATTAAACTCTTTTGCCTGAATACCAACAACCATTGTTGCAAGTAAAAGGAATGTTGTTATAAGTCGTTTCATTTTTTTAGTGTTTTAATTAGTTAATTATGTCATAAGTAGCTTTCAATTGGTTGAATAAATCATCAAAAACATAAGTAAATTCCACCGATTTGCCCACAAACATTTCCGCAGAAATGAGTAGTGACTTTTCCAAACAGGTTACCTTTACACAATATTTTACATTGTAGTCGTTCAACTTTTGTAGTACATTGGCACGTGTTAGTTTTTCTCCATAAGACAGATACAAACAGATGCGCAGATACATTGGGTCTGTATTAGAGTCAGAAATCTCGATATAGTATGTGGTTCCTTCACTCTTAAATTTTAATCCATCGTCCTGCATATCTACACGCAGGCCTTTTTTCTGAAGGTATGCGGCGATGTCTTTACGTAATGCTTCTTGTGCAGCATTATAATTTTCTGCGAATGCAATACTGGTACATACAAGTACAATCAGTAATATTAATAGTCTTTTCATTGTTTTGTATTATTATTGTTATTATTGTTTGTATTCTCATTTACCTTTTGCAGTAACTCATAGAGGTATTTGGTTCTCACACCAAAGTTATATCCCTGTGTATTGGCAAGTCCTGAGTTGTTGATTGCAACGAGTTGTCCTTTTTTGTTCAGAACAGGTGCTCCACTGCTTCCACCTAAGGTGCTGGCATTATATCCGATGCGGTATTTTTCATTTTTCATCGAGATCTTACCTCTTTGCGGTTGCGGATGGATGCCATTTTTAATGTCTGCAAGCTGAATACCTGCGTTATATCCTAAGACTATTACATCATAGTCCTCCGGTATTTCATTATCCATAAGGTCTTTCTTGGGCACCTTAAAGAAGTACGCATCCTTTGGGATATCACGATCTTTGTTCTTTAGCTGGATTATTGCCAAGTCGTTCTCCGTAACACCTCCAGGTTCACCACTTGCACGCAGCGAGCATCCGATGAAGTCGTCCCATGTCTCAATGATAGAGTTCACAAACGCCACAGAAGTCTGACATTCCACCTTCACCTTAAAGTCTCCAAGTGTCAACAGCTTCTCCATTGCTTGTATTTGTTCGTGCAATTGTTTTTGCTGTTTAGACAGTTGGGTGTAATTTGCTTCTACACTTGGGTTCACAAGACTTAACGTACCGAGTTTTCTTAGGATGTCTGACAGAGTGTCGTTCTTTAGCTCAAGTTGTTCCTTTACATTGAGAAACACCTGTTTTACTAATTTCTCTGCCCCTTCTGGAGGAAGTGGGTCTGCGACATGACGATTTGTGGCTATCAATCCGTCTTTTGAAATCAAGAAGCCGGTTCCGGTATGTCTTAGTACGACATTTCCGTCCGATGGGTTGAACGTTACACCATTGATATTCTCATCCTTGTCAAATGTAAGGAAAATACGTTGAGGTTCACCGTCATTGGTCGTAAATCCTGTTTCTACATAATACATAGAATTTGATTGGATCAGCACAACTCCCTTTTCCATTTCCTTCATGGTTGGTGTTTTCCAACTGAAATTTTCCCAAAGCATGTATCCACCCCATGCAAGCAATAACAACAGTGGTAGCAGTGCAAGCCATTTGAGATTAATGCCGCGTTTCTTACCTTCTAGTCCTTTAAGTTGTATTGTGTACTCTGTAGCATCAGGTGCGAATTGTAAGTTTGCTTTCAGCGGATTTTCTCCCTTTATATGCAAATCGATTGGTACGACATCGCCATTGTTGAAGATTTGGTACGGGAATTCGGCTCTGCCGTCTTTTCCCGTAGTATTCTGGTAGGGCGTATCGCCGACAGAAATATTCAGGGATACATCAGGTACCGGTTTTCCCGACTTGCTCAGTACGGTTATACCCACTATCGACTTTTCCGCAGTCTTTACGATAAAGTAGTATGGCTTTTTAGCCTCTTCTGAGGTTATGGTATATTCCTCAGTGTTGGCATAATTGGCAGTGTCAATAACTACAAATTTCTGACCTTCCATCATCATCGGTAGCTGGATAACTCCGTCGGTTCCTGAATTGTACACTGTATCCACACCATTTACAACTATTTTCACGTTATAGTTGAAAACAGTATTTTCATACTGGTCTTCAATGAAGAGAACCGGTGCAAACTTCACGAACTTTTTCACATACGTGTCGTAAATGTCTATGTTTGGTTCAACCTCGAAAGTGCGTTCTTGGTTGCCTTGTATATTCGGGAAAGAGATACCGAACGTGTCGCCATAAGCAAACTCTCCCAAATAAGCAATGCCTTCATCAGAAGTTGTGAATATCTGTTCTTTGTCTGCGGTCTGCAACCTAACAACCTCGTCTGGCACAACATTGTTGTTTTGGTCAAATACACGCAGCTTCACACCTTTCTTCTTCCTTTCTATTTTAGGCGTTTCTGCTTGTAGCACTGCTTTTTGTGCAGAAGTCGGCTGTTGCTTCGTCTCCAGTACGGGCGTACTTGTTTCTGGCAAAGGTATTGTTGTCGGCTCTTCCCTTTCAATTGTCTCTTTAGGCACGGCTGCAACATCTTTACCAACCCGCTCTTTACCTATCGGTTTCTGTTTGTCGCTCTTTTGTGGCGATACATTTATAGAAGGTTCTTCTATAGGCTTTGACACACGTTTTATAAAACCGCTATTGGGGTCTGTTGTGTTTTGGTGGGCAAACTTACAACCCCATCCTACGAGTACAAACTTGTAGCCGCTGCCTTCTGAGCGATAGAACACAAAACTGTAATCGGGAATTTCGAGAATGTCGTCAGTGTATGCTGCCAACTCCTTAGACTGTACAAGTTCCTTACGCACTGAGTTTATGTTCTTAGCAAGAGCGTTGGACAAGGACTTTTGCAATGCAGCTGGAGCCTCTGCAAAATTGCTGTATTCCGCATCGTCATCTGCATACCATATTATGCCTGTTGATTTGGTAGATATTTCTGCAAATAACGAAGCCTTTTTGCCGAGAAGCATACGCAGGCGCGAGTACACCGTGTTGTAGTTGAGCTTCAGCCGGAAGCTCAACTCGCCATTTCGTATTTTAAATATCTGTTTCATGGTGCTCGCATTTTATTTAGTGTTTACAGTAAAGCCCGCTTCACTCCATGCATCTGCAAGTTTTTTTACAATTTCTGCTCTCGGATACTCCTTCTTATTGTCAATTCCTAAGCATGTTTCCTTTTTGCTGTCAATGAATTTCTTCAACAGTCGCTGAGCGTATGGTATCTTATCAATATAATACGTCTCGTCGTCAGCCTCCAATGCCTTCAAGAGGGCTTTGGCATCTCTGCTCTCTTTTTTCTCAACAACCTTGAACACTCTTGCCAGTTCCTTCATTGTGTATTCGTAGTCGTCAAAGACATAAGCAATCTTTTCATAGTCTTTTTTGAAAGCAGCAAATTCTTGCGCATCAGCCTCTGTACTGTATTCCGGCAGCTTCATACTTTCCAACTTTACTTTGATGGCTCTGTATTCAGCTTGAGTGCATCCGTCTTCATAGGCTTTATACATCTCTATCATAGGAATGTATTTTTTGCCAATCTTCTTGACACGTATGCTGTCCTCATACAAATCCCTAAGGCTTTTATACTTTTTCATCACTTCTGTGAAGTTGTTGCTTTTCAACTTTATCTTTTCACGTTTGCTTAGTAGAGTTACGCTTCTTTCTAATTTAGCTAATGAATCGTCATTTTCCACTATTTTTACAGACAAGTCGATAATAGCCTCACCCAACTGTTTGGGGCTTTCGGTTTGGGCTGCCATCCCTAAGGGTAGCAGTCCAGACATTATAAAAAACAAGATCTTTCTCATAATTTCTATTTTTATTGTTATTGCCCAAGCACATCCCTGCCCTTCACCTTAGGCTTTTTCCCTATTTTTTCATCTGCTTCCACTTCTGCTTCCGCTTTTGCATCTACTTCCACTTCCGCTTTTGCATCTGCTTCCACTTCCGCTTTTGCATCTGCTTCTACTTCCACTTCCGTTTTAGTTGCTTCTTTCTTTGCAGACTCGGTGGTTGTTTTAGATTTTCGGGCTTTTATCAGAGCTTCTTTCAAATCCTTATACAACTGTTGCTCCTCTTCTTTATTCGTGTTTTTTAAGAGCAGCTGCAGTTCCTCTGCATCATAAAGTCCAGTATTCAGATAGGCTCTGCAATTCTTTTCCCATTCTACCATGAGAAGTTTTCTCTGCTTGTTCTTTTGGTCTATCTGCATTTTTACTTCTTCCAAACGTTTCTGCAACCCTTTTTTTGTCCGTTGCAGTTTTTCTACACTGTTGCCATTGTCTTTTGGCTTCTCTGCTGCTATTGACATCAGCGGAGCCATAAGCAACGAGAAGGCTATCAAAATTATACTCTTTCTCATGATGCTATTAGTTTGAGGGGTTGTTTACAAAGTTGTTCAATCGTGCTCTTGCTGACGGGTTTGTCGAAATCTCATCAAAGCGCATCTGGTCTTCGAGCAATGCCTCTATGTCGTTTGTCTGGCGGTAGTGTTGCTCAATGAGCAGTTCCAGTCGTTGATAGTATTGCTGCTCGATTGCGTATGATCGGCTGTCAAGATTTTCTACCTTTGCACGTATTGAAGGATTGTTGCAGAAATGCGACTTGTAGTAAGTCGAATTCTTTATCTGTGCTTTACGCTGACTGCTATTGTCACCGCTGAAGGCTTTGAGTGGGTGTGAGTATGATACCGATATACCGCTCGACTCCAGCATACCGAGCAACTGATGGTAAGCAGCAAAAAGGTTTGACGCATCTGTGAGGTTGTTGTTGTTGTCTTGTCCTGCACTCTTGCTACGCAATAGGTTGAGTGCCGCCTCATAGTGGCTGACTGTACCTTTCGGATACGACTTCTGTTTGAACAACTTGTCAGAACCCGTTTTTAGATAACTGCATGAATTAGCAAAGAGGTAGCGTTGCAAAGCCATCTCTTCGTCCATCTTGAGCAATTCACCGTTGCTTGTGGTACGGTCGGTATGAATACCCACTTCTATTTTGTTGTAGCCGTCAACAGTCCACTTGCCTTCTGTACAGAGAGCTTTTATCTTTTCTTTCCATACATTGGCTTGCGGCGACTTTAATGTTGGCTCCTTTTCTGTCTCACCATCGATGTTGATGAACACCAAGCCGACCATAGCTCCTACTATAACAAGAGCTATTAATGCTAATTTTAGTATCTTCATAGTTTGTCTATTTTTTATTTAATTTTACTTTTGTTTTGGGCTTTTATATTGCTTAATTGCATTTTCTACACCACGCCAAGTTGTAACACCATTTAAATACTGTGCCATTTCTACGGCATGACCTTTAACTATGTTGTTATATGTTTTCTTTATCTTTTCCTGTTCATCTGTTTTAGTTTCTGCATGTATTAACACTGCTTTACCGTTCGTACCTATCAGAGGTTGACCAATTTTAACATCTATGTTTCCGTTTTTATCTTCCTTGAGAGTATCCGTTTTAGGAGTATCTGTTTTAGGGGTATCTGTTTTAGGGGTATCTGTTTTAGGGGTATCTGTTTCAGGGGTATCTGTTTCAGGGGTATCTGTTTCAGGAGTTTTCCCTTTTATCAGTTCGGAGAACCTTTGCTTAAGTGTAATATACATTGTCTGTTCTGATTTTAAGTCCTTGAAGCTACACATATCAGGCCCATAGATCTCTTTCTCTTCACCGTCTTTACGTAAAACCACCCAGTATTTAAACAGAGCTTCTGATGTAGAGTCATAAATTACTTTCGTTGTAAATGTGACATTGCCCAAAGTATCAATATTAACAACAGGTTCTTTTTCGCCTATTTGACATTTCACGTACAAACTATCTTTTATTTTGCGCCAAACATCCGGAGTCAAGTCTTTATCACGCGTAGATTTATCACATATGATAAACTTCACCGTCTTTGTCACTTCACAAAGGTTGTTCTCCGTGTCTGCATCGCTTGGAAACCACTTGTCCTTGAAAACGAAACCAAGAGCACATACAAGCACAATCGTCACAAGTGCGATAGCACTAACGATTTTCTTTAACTTGCCTTTTGCAGCACTATTGTCTTGAGGATTACCGGGGTTTAATTTTATCGTTCTTCCACCATTCGGCTTTCCGGGGCTTGCAACAACGACAGGATTATAAGTAGTATTATGCGTCCCTTGTCCACATGTACTACCGCCACTACCTTGGCGATCTCTTGGATTTCCTACCTGTGCCTTTGCTCTTAAATAAACTTTAATCTCACCCTTGCTTAAAACTCCATTCACCGTTTCGTAGTAATCAGATGTTATTCTATAGCTATAGTCTTCACGTTTTCCAGGAATGGTAACACTAAACCTATCTGTTACATCTTTATAAGAATACTCTTTACCATCTTTACGATTAGTCAATGTAATTTCTTTGCTTTTGTTTAACCCTGTGAAATCTATCTCTATGTTATTACCTTCTACCACAGGTATTATACATCTACCACCATCTGGTATGCGTGTGATGTCAAGTTCTGGATTCTTGATAGCAAAGTTAGCATTACCACTTTCTATACGTATTCTTTTATATATTTCTTTACCGACAAATGTATACGATTCGCTTGGAATGTTCAACTCTTCACCATCCTTTAGCATTTTGGGCATAATATTCTCAAAAGGTATTCTATTATTTCCATCACTGAACATAAAACTAATAGTGCGCTTCTCTTCACGGAAGCGATATGTAATCTCAACCTGCTCTCCAGATTGTGTGGCAATAATTTCTGTGCCTGCATCCCCGTTGAGCACCTGCTGATAGGTATAGTTCTTATCTATATCCAACTCTCCTTCACTTGGGTGTAAGTTGAAGACACGATCAGTCAAACGGACAGCACTAATGCGCTGTCCGTTATTTGTAATATACACACTATACAATACAAGCTCTACGGGGGGCTCCTCAATATTTTGTGGAGCATTACCGGCGAAGTGTACATCGTTATAGCCTTCATAGCTTTTACGGCAAGGCGCAGCAAGGTAAGAAGCCATATCGGTTTCTGTAGCCTTCACATAGCCACAACGCTTATTGACAAGTGTGGGGTCCACTGTGGCACACACATTACGCTGCACCTTATCATCCACCAAACGATAGTTGGCGAGTATTTCCGAATAATAATCCTGCATCAATACGGCAATGTTTTGATTGAGCATACCGTTGATGAAGTTACGCTCATAAAATTTGTCGTTGACAGCGTTCAGCAGATCGTAGACAGCACGATCGCTCTGACCTGTCAGAACCGACTCTATCTTCTTCTGACGCGGAATCAGAATGGATACGACAAGAATACCCGGACGACGGAACGAGTCGAGTATTCGTGTCACAAGGCTTATTGCCAACACTTTAGGCGCAAACGATACCGAATACAACTTTTCTCCTGCATTTAGGAAAGTGATGTTGTTGCGGTAGTCAAAGTCGAATTTGGCTTGGGCATAAAGTTCCTTTGCCGTAGGGGTATCGTAGAAGTGGGAGAATCCTGTAAGATTTCCAGAAATTATAAGTCCTATATTGTTCATCTGTTTTCTTGTTTTAATTGATTAACTATTAAAGAAGTCTCTAAGCGAATCAAAGAAGCCTCCAGTACGTCTTACCGATCCAACGTTTTTTTGAACCACACGCAATATTTTAAGCGAGTCGGTCTCGTCAAATGTATAGACATCACCAGGCATAAACCTACCTACACAGAACGGATACAGACCGACCTGGAAGCCTGTCTGCTTGTTGATGTCATACTTCTGGCACAGATCCTTTATAGAGGACAGCACAGCAGCATAGCCCTGTTCGTTCAGCATATTCTGAACAACGGTTTGGTCGACATAGTCGCCGAGAGTGTCGCTCTTGGTCAGAATGATATGTATGCCACACACCTTCTTCATCAACAACGGGTTCTTTGACAATAGCGAAGACACACAGTCGAGCACGTCGCTCTGCATTACGAACTGATGAGAGTCTTGGCCCATTTGTATGTTCTTCTGGTTTGTGGGGTCTATTACAAAGAAAATCAGTTTTCTGTTGTCATTTGACAGCAGACCGGCAGCTCCCGGTCCAAGGTCATCAAGGCTTGTCGGGTTGTTGATGGCTGCAAATTGTGCTGTCTTCTCTCCTGACATCTCTATGAACGAGATGTTGCTAAGACTTCCGTTTTCGTTGTTTATCTGAGCGTCTATAACCTGAATATATTTTTGGTCCGTTGCAGGGGGAAGCATACTATGACGTGCGTAGTTGCGCAGTTCTATAGCGTAACTGCCACCACCACCAGGTCCCTTCGGGTCGAACTTAAAACCAAGTTGCCCCGTAAGACTCATGAGTCCAGAAAGCACACACGTCTTTCCCGAACCAGACACGCCGAAAAAGAACACATCTGTGTTACCGTTCTGGCTACATGGATTTTCCAAGTGAGAAACAGGTAGGTCACGCTGTTCATGTTTAAGTGTAGGAAAACGTTTGATATGGCTATAACCACGATCGGTAAGGACACAACTTTCGTCTACAAGTTCGTGCATTGTAAGCGTATTGGTGCTGATGTATCCAAACATTTCTTCACGGTGATACTTGAATGGCGAACGCTTCATATCGTTTAACAAGTCGCCCTTCATGCTCTGTATACGCTGTTCGGCTTCCTCGCGATACTCGCAGTACGGGTGTGCCTTCAGAAAGCACGAGTAGTCAAGAATCGTGTCTTTTTGTTTGGCATCAATCCAATCAACACGTGCCTGCTCTGCATCACGCAGACGCTCCATCAGCTCTGTAGCTTTCTGCATGTATTGCTGTGCAGTGTTTGTTGGATTGGTAGCGTATTTCTGTATAAACTCATTGAGACGCATCAGTTTGCTATTGCTATCGCTGATGGCTACCAAATTTTCCCATTCAGAAATAATAGTGCCGTTTTCCAATTGTTCGAGCATCTCCTTTGCCTCATCTACATGAACCGACGAGTAGATACCATTATTACATTTCAGTATGAAGCCGTTCAATACGGCTGCGTTGTGCGAATCTTTGGCTTGCTGCCAATCGATAAGTTCTGCAATCTCTTTGGCTTGCTGAAGATGGGCGTCTGAATATGTGCCATTAGTACATTTCTGAATGTATTCATTCAGTACATTGAGATTGTTAGAACCCATAGCATGATTCCAATCGCTTTCCTCGCGTTCTGCAGCAAGCTGACGGAGTGTGACTTTTGCCTCGTCAAGATGGTTGTCAGAGAAGATTCCCTGTTCGCATTTGTCAATGAAATGCAGGAGAAGGTCTATCGAGTTTTTCGAGCTTTCCCATTCTACATCCTCTGCCTGTGCATTGTACATTTCTTCGAGTTGGTCAATTTTGTTGTATTTAGCTTCACGCAGGCCATCAACAGTTATGCCCGTTTCTGGGTCAAGACACAAGTTTAAGAGCTGAGTCATTGGAGCTGCATTGCAACGCAAATAGATGTTATGAATTTGCTGTTCTGTATATTTTGCCATGATGTATCAAACCTAAATATTGATTAAACTTTTAAATTAACATATTTTTATTAGAATGTAAATCCACCGTCGTCTGTTATGGCTTTTGCGCTTCCCTCTTTGAGGTCAATAACAGTGCGTTTTTCGCCAAAAACATATTTCACCAAGCCGAGTCCGCCAAAGATTATAACACCAATAAGTCCGAATATAGAGAATCCTTCGCTTTCTGTGAAGCGACTTGTGATGTTCGTCTCGGAAGTGCTTACTTCTGGATTGAATTCGGGTACACTTTGCTCTATATCATTGTTGTACTTGTCGTATATATTTTTCAGTTCTGCTGTGAATCTTTCTTTTGCTCCATTGAGATGGCCTACATATTGAGGAAGGAGCAGTATGTTCCAATTCTTGAAGTTGGTGAGTGCTGTGTTCTTTAAGTTGTCTTTCTCTGTTTCGAGAGCCTGGTATTCACCACCTTTAAGACAGTTGATAAAGCTTTCGCTTGCCTGTCTAACACTTGTCTGATTCACATTCTCGGCTTTTATGTCAAGTAGTTTTGCTATTCGTGCGCGTCCTTGAGTGTAAGTAAGCATAGCTTCAAGCTTGGTCTGATAAGCCATACCTCGCGACTCGCAGTTGCGTGAATAGTCTGCAAACACTTTATCAATATTTTTAAAGTCGTTTTCTACCTGTTGCGTGATTTCTGTCTTATTGAAATAAATACTATAGAACTTTGCCGAGTACATGTAGCAAGGTATGAGTGCAACAATATAAAGTGCGACCATTACCGTCTCTACCATTTTCCACATCGACTGGTTACGATTCTGTAATTTCGCATAAGCTGCAAGGAACACAAAAACAGTCATAAGTACTACAAGGACAACTGCTACCAAAACACTTGGTATCTTGTTGCCAAGTGTCTTAAAGTTCATTCCGAAGAATACTGTTATGCCAAGAAGCATGATAGCAACAAATGAAATAACATCGCTCTTAGAGAGATTTCCTGATTTTTTATTTTCCATAATTGTTTTTATTATTTTATCAAAAAACAAATGCGAGGTAGAAGATACATAACATATCGTGTGATTTATAATCTACTAGTAAATGTTTATCAA
>ERZ1034687.1297-NODE-1297-length-13523-cov-3.450178_pt1 | contig 13523 bp, 27 predicted proteins | sample MGYA00520704_ERZ1034687 | MGnify/ENA primary metagenome ERZ1034687 (study PRJEB33766, sample SAMN09781762) | gut metagenome | biome: gut microbiome | host: Homo sapiens | place: Madagascar | study: EMG produced TPA metagenomics assembly of the PRJNA485056 data...
CGATGAACCAATCTCGCCCGACCCGGCGGGCCGTTTTGAAGCCGCCTCTATATGCCTTCTGCCGCACGGTGGCAAGTGCCCGCCCGTGCCTCCGTGCGTACTCTGACAAAGTAATGTCCATGCTTTTTCCTCCTTCTTTGGGGTAACCCATGAGCGCCCACCCTTTCGGGTGGCCGGGCTTGCACCGGCGGCGCGTTATGCGTCGGCCTTGCGGGTTTTAGTCTGCCCATCCCCACAGGTCAAGCCAGCTTGTGGGGCAGTACACATGATACAAATTGATGCCGCCTGCCGCCAGCTTCGTGGCGACCACTGCTTCGTGCGGAGACTGCGGATTGAGCAGCTCGTCCAGCTCGTGGATGTCCTCTTCGGTTTCGAGGTACAGCCCGATGGCCTTGTCTGTAATCTCCTCGCGCAGGAAGCCCATCCCGTAACGCTCTGCGATAGCTTTCAGCTCTGCCTTTTTCATGGTTCGTCCCTCCCTTAAAAATTCTCGTCGATGATCTCGCAATACTGTGGGTACAGGTCGCTGATGATGTGTTCGCGCTCCAGGTCGTCCAGGTCTCCGTCGCACAGCTTAGCGGCTTCTTCGCTGCTGTCCATCTCGATGGGGCTGTAGATCGACCACTCTGCATTGCTGCAGCTGTGTACCAGTTCGCCGTCGTCGTTGATGTGGGCATAAACCAAAATCTTGGTTTCGGTTTCGGGTTCCAGCTCGGTGCCGTTCTCCATGACCTTGGTTGCGAACTCTTTAGCGTTGTTTACTGTACAATGGACGCAAAGAGAGGCGGGCGCAGATGGCATACAGGGCTTACAATCCAAACCCCGACGGCAAGCACGTCGGAGACTGCACCGTGCGGGCGATTTCGGCCGCGACCGGCAAAAGCTGGGAAGAGGTATATACTGGCCTTGCGGTCGAAGGCTTTGCGCTGCATGATATGCCCTCTGCAAATCGCGTGTGGGGAAGCTACCTGCGGCGGCATGGATGGCACCGGCAGGCGATGCCGAGCACTTGCCCGGACTGCTACACCGTCGCGGATTTTGCGGCAGAGCATCCGGCAGGGGCGTACATTTTGGCCTTGCCCGCGCACGTCGTGGCCGTGATCGGCGGCGACTGGCTGGACACATGGGACAGCGGAGACGAGGCCCCGATTTACTACTGGGAGAGGTGAGCACATGGCTTTTGGGAATCCGTACGGCCCCGGCTATATGCCGGGATACTACCAGATGGGGCAGCAGATGCCGCCCCCGATGCCTGACCAGCTGGCACAGCTTCGACAAGTAGCATATCCGCAGCAGCAACAAACTGCACAGCAGACTGCGCCTATTATTTGGGTGCAGGGGGAAGAAGCGGCGAAGTCGTATCTTTGCGCTCCGGGAAACAGCGTGCTTTTGATGGACAGCGAGAAAAGCTCGTTCTATATCAAAACAGTGGACGCAAGCGGGATGCCGCAGCCTTTGCGCATCTTCGATTACGCGGAACGCACAGCGGCGCAGAAACAGCCCACACAGGCCGCGCAAGCGCAAGCCGGAGAGTTTGTCACGCGCGAAGAGTTCGACGCGCTGGCAGCCCGATTTGACGCACTGACGGCAGAAAAGCCGGGAAAGGGTGGAGACGATGGCAAACCCTCTGTATAACGCGCTGAACGGCGGGAAAATGCCCGGTCCAATGGGGCAATTTGGACAAATGTTGCAGCAATTTCAGCAGTTCCGGCAGAGCTTTCAGGGCGACCCGAAAGTGGAGGTGCAAAAGCTGCTGCAGTCCGGCAAGATGAGCCAGCAGCAGCTAAACCAGCTGCAGATGATGGCGCAGCAGTTTCAGCAATTTCTCAAATAATTTCGCAAAATCGTGGCCGCGATTTTAATATTTTCAGCTTATTTTGACTGAATTCAACCAAATTTAATTAAATTGCGAAAGGAGATTTTATGAGTTTATCTTCTGATGGCACCGTTATGACCATGCCCGTGCAGCCTGCCAACTCCAACGGCGGAAATGGCTGGGGTTTCGGCGGTGATGGCGCATGGTGGATTATTATTTTGTTCCTGTTCGTTTTTTGCGGCTGGGGCGGCAATTGGGGCGGCAACAGCGCAGGCAATAACGGCGCTGGGGTGGTTGACGGTTACGTGCTTACGTCGGATTTTGCCAACATTGAGCGAAAAATCGACAACGTGAACAACGGCTTGTGCGATGGCTTTTACCAGCAGGCGCAGCTTATCAACGGCGTACAGCAGGGCATGAACAACGGGTTTATGACTGCCGAAATCAGCCGTGCGAACCAGCAGGCCGCATTTATGCAGCAACTGAATGCCATGCAGATGCAGCAGCAAAATTGCTGCTGCGAGACCCGCTCGGCAATCCAGGGCGTGAATTACAACATGGCCACGCAGGCATGCGAGACACGGCAGGCGATCGGCACTGGCACCCGCGACATCATCGACAACCAAAACGGCAACACGCGGGCCATTTTGGACGCTCTGACGGCGCAGCGGATTGAGGCCAAAGACGCCAAAATCGCCGAGCAGAATCAGCAGCTTTTCGCGGCACAGCTGGCGGCAAGCCAGGCGGCGCAGAACAGCTATTTGCTGAACCAGCTGCGTCCGGTGCCGGTGCCTGCCTACCAGTCTTGCAACCCCTGGGCAGCTGGCACTTATAACGGCTGCAACGGCTGCGCCTGCTAAAACCGAATACGGCAACTTGTCAGAACATCTGACATGTTCGGCCCCGTGCCGATAGTGCAAAATGTGGCGGGGCAATCGTCCCGCCACTATCTTTTTTTGAAAGGAATGATTTTATGGCTGAATTTATAAACGCCAATACCGTGAGCGTGGCAGCAGGCCAGAACGTACCGTTGACAGAAACGGCAGTTTGCGGAAAAAGCTGCATTGTGCATCGTGAGGGCGCTGGCATCGTCACCTTGCGTGGAATCACGAACCAGTGCAAGGCCCGCTTCAAAGTGGGATTTGGTGCAAACATTGCTATCCCTACTGGCGGCACAGTGGAAGCTATTACTGCGGCGCTTGCCATCAACGGTGAACCGCTGAACAGTGCGACTGCAATCGTGACCCCGGCAGCAGTAGAAAACTATTTTAATATTTACGTCACGGCTTTTGTTGAAGTTCCGCGCGGCTGCTGCCTGACCGTTGCCGCCGAAAATACAAGCACACAAACCGTTTCGTTTGCGAACGCAAACTTTGTGGTTGAGCGCGTGAGCTGAAAGGAGTTAAACCATGAGTAAAAGGGTTTTGTATGATTTGAAAGATATGCTGTGCGCAGAGCTGGACGAAATCGGCAAGAAGGGCGAAATGTCTGCTGGCGATTTGGAAACTGTTCACAAGCTGACTGACACTGTCAAAAACATCGACAAAATTGTCATGCTGGAAGATGACGGTTACAGCCGCGATGAAGATTACAGCCGGGATGGTGATTGGAGCGCAAACATGCGCGGCAATTATGGACGCGGCAGCAGCTATGCTCGGCGCGGTTCGCATTATGTGCGCGGCCATTACAGCCGAGACGATGCGCGAGACAGCATGATGCGAAAGCTGGAAGACATGTTGCGAAACGTCGATGGATACGACCGCGAGACTATCCAGCATTGCATCGATGAGTTGAAAAACACTTAACGGAGGTGGCGGCTATGGTGGACGTGCGAGAGATTGACGGCGCTATAGCCGAAATCGAAAACAGCGAACTCACCATGACCAGAGTTAAAAATTTGGCTGCGCTGTATGTTGTGAAAAATCAGCATCTTGCAGATGTATCCCCTGCCCCACAAAAAGCGGAACGGCAAGAGCCTGTACGCTACTACGAAGCTGCGGAGCCGTCTGCACGGGCTGCTGTTGGCGGCAGTGACTTTTTGCGGGCTGTTTCAAACGTAGACACCACAGCGGCGCTGAACGTGCTGGATGAGCTTATGAGCACACTTGAGATTGTCAATCCGAAGGCTTATAAGAGCGTCATGCGGCGGCTGGAAGGGCTGAAATAGCTACGACTTTTTTACGACCTTTTGGGGCGAATACGACCTTTTTACGACCCGCAAAGCAGCAGTATTTTACAGTATTTAACAGTATAAGCAAAGAGAAAACCCACGACATAACGCTTTTTTGAAGCTATGTCGTGGGTTTTTCAATGGCGGAAAGAGAGGGATTCGAACCATATTATATTTTCGTTACAACGTTTGATTTCAATCTTTTACGATTTTTTTACGACTAAAATGCGCGTTTAACGCTTTTTCGGCGTCATCTATGGCCCACGACTTTGCTTCGGCGTACCACTTTTGAGTGGTAGCTATATCGGCGTGGCCCATCAGCTCCTTTGCCACCTGTGGGCTTACGTCACACTGTACAAGGACGCTGGCGAACTCATGCCGGAGCTGGTGCAGGGTAAAGTCGGGGGCTATTGTGTGCTTGTGCTGCGTTTTCCCAGGGCGGGACCTTTTAAAGTAATCATACTCGGCCCCGGTGGAGTGAGCGCACCCGATGGAGACACAGTATTGCTGCCAGGCGTTGATAAACTGCGCGTGGGTGTATGGCTGCGCGCCGCCGAAGATATAATCATTTGCTTTCAGCCCGTCAAGACGGTTGCCCAGGGCTTCCGCCAGCGGTGCTAAGATGGGCACTTTGCGGATTGAGTTTGCCGTTTTTGGGGGTTCGATTTCGGGCGCATTGTTGTGCCACACGACCGCTTTTGTGATGCTGATTTTACCGCCCGCTAAGTCCTTTTTCTGCAGCGCCATCACTTCGCCCCGGCGCAAGCCCGCATACATTGCAAAGGCGGCGCACAAACCAAAGCCGTCCGTGTGAGCCTTTACCTTTTCGATTTCCTCGTCTGTAGGTGCACGGCGCTTTGTCTGCGGCAGGCCTTGCGGAAGCCGGAGCAAGTCGCAGGGGTTCCGGTCCCCGCCCATGTTGGTGCACCAAAAGCGGAAAATCAAGGATATTACAGAGCGCTGATTGGCGATGGTTTTGTACGCCATGCCCTGCGCCTCCATGTGAGATAGGTGCCGCGCGATGTCGGTGGTGCTGATCTCTCGCATTCCGTACCCCTCGAACCAGCTTTTCGCGGTCTCCACCGCGTGGCGGTATCCCCGGCGGGTGTTGTACTTCAATTTTTGCTCTTTTTCGGCCCAAAATGTGTCCGCCACATCTTCAAAAAGCGGGCCTTTTTCGCGCAATTCTGCCGCTTCCCGCACGGCCGCGTCTATCTTCGCCTGCACCTCTTTGGCGGTGTGACCATAAAAGTGCATCTTTTTCCCGTTGATGGTGCGGGTTCGCTCTATCAGGCCGTCACTCCTTGTCTTTGGCCTTGCCATTTTATTCACCTCGCGTATTCGTTCCGGCCCAGGTGTGCCGCATTCTTCCCGGCGGCATAGGCATTCTTGAGATTCTCTAGGCACGGCGGGGCCGTCTCTGGCTCCACCAGTTCGCCTGTGCCTTCCTCGAGGGTGTAGTTGTCCAGTATCAGCCCGCACACGGCCGCCCGGCTGCGCATGGTGCAGTGCGCATTTGCCACATACTCGTCTAGCATGGAGGGCCAGTCGCTCCCATGCGCGCCGAAGATCAAAAAGGCCAGCTTGTCCACCTCGCCCGGCGGGCAGTCCGCCAGATACTTAAAAAGCCCGTTGCGCCTCTGCTCCACATCCGAGTGGCTGCCCTCAAAGTCCTCGTAAAGCTCCGGGTGTATCAGGCGCATGATGTCGCGGAAGCAGTTCATTCCCAGCACCCTGTACCACATCACAAACTCATGCAAGTTCGGCGTGGACGTGCCTTTTTCCCAGTTTCGTACTGTCTGCTTGCTGATGTCCAGCATTTCGGCGATGTTTTCCTGGCTGCACCCTGCTTTCGTGCGCGCATTGTACAAAAGGGCCGCGATTCTTTCAGTATTGTACACAAAAATACCTCCTTCTTAAAAACCTTGTGGCCTAAAAAACTATCATTTTTGCAGCGGTATTTAGTACGTTTTGCTTTCTTTTTATGACAACTTGCAAGTGTTATCATATATACAAATGTTTGGTTTAGGGATACCTGCAACGCCCATTTTCGCGCGGATTTTTGCCCGCTCCATGCTACCGTATAAGAGAGGTAAGCACTATGCACGGATTGCCGAAGCCCGAAAAATCACATCACGGACGAAAGAGAGGTGCCGATGGAAAACGCCTGTATACAGCAAGAGCAGCCGCACCGCTGTGCAGCTGCCCAAGCACCTGACGGCCCTTGCCATCCGGTGGGGGCAAGCAGAAAGGAGTGCCGATGAGTAAGATTGATAAAAAGTTGCTGATGCTTATCAAGTCCCTGACGAAGGAGCAAAAGGAATTCATTTTCCACTTTATTCAGTACTTTTTCAAGGCTGATTTGCAATAAAAAGGATGAAATCGCGGATTTGATCCTTTTTTTCTTGCGGGAGTGATTTGTACAGGGTGTATAAGTCTATAAAATCCTGATCCGAAAGTAGTTCCGCCGCTTTGGCAGCAGCTGCTTTCGGGTCTTTTTTTATGTACTCGTGAATTTCTGCGCTTGCACCGATTAGGTCAGATCCATTCAGCCCAAGAGCTTGCGCAAGTTTTACCAGTATACTCCTTTTTATGTTCACGACGCGACCGCTTTCATATTTTGCAATCGCCGACTTTTGCACTCCGACGATATTGCCAAGCTCTTCTTGCGTCAGCCCTTTTTTTATACGGGCAGTCCTTATGATTTCTCCAACGTCCAACCGGAATCACCACCTTCCTGTGTCTTTATAATACAATAAAGTGTCCCGGAAATCAATTATTTTCCCAGAAAATAAAAAAATAAGTGTTGACTCTCACAAAAAGCTGTGCTATAGTAAAAGTGTCGAAATTAGACACGACAAAAGGGAGGTGACAAAACGTTTATGAACAGCAAGCTTCTGCGCAGTCTGATGGTGCTGCATGGCGACACCAACGCCAGCTTGGCCGCATATCTCGGCATTACCGAGAACAGCGTGTCGAACAAAATCAATGAGCGCGGGACGGAATTTCGGCAAGGTGAAATTGCGCGCATCATTGACCGGTACTCTCTTGATCCGGAAACGGTCAATAGAATTTTTTTTGAAGAACTTGTGTCTAAATTAGACACATGAAAGGAGACGACATGAACGACATTTTAGTTTTCCACTACAAGTCCAGCGAAGTTCGCACCGTAGAGCTGAACGGCGAACCGTGGTTCGCCCTCAAAGACGTGTGCGCGGTGCTGGGGATCTCCAACCACAAAATGACGGCGCAGCGGCTTGATGCGGATGAGGTAAGCCTGACTGACCTCACCGACAGCATGGGCCGCCAGCAGGAGACTACCGTTGTCAACGAGTCTGGCCTGTACAACGTCATCCTGCGCAGCGACAAGCCGGAGGCCAAACCCTTCCGCAAGTGGGTAACCAGCGAGGTGCTGCCGAGTATCCGCAAAACAGGCAGCTACACAATGCCCAAACTCAGCAAGGAGATGCAGGCGCTCTTCCTTCTGGATGACCGCACCCAAAAGCAAGAGGCCCGCCTCACCGCGCTGGAAAACACCATGACGGTGGATTACAGCCAGCAGCAGACCTTGAAAAAGGCCGTGGGCCGGGTGGTGGTGGAAGCCCTGGGCGGTAAGTCGGCCCCGGCCTACAACGACCCCCATGTGCGCGGCAAGCTGTTCAGCGAGTGCAACCGCGACGTGCAGGACTGGTTCCGGGTCAACAGCGTGTGCAACGTACCCCGCAAGGATTTCACCCAGGCGGTGGAGTACATCCAGCGCTGGAAGCCCAGCACCAACTCCGTGATGCTCATCCAACAGACCAACGCCCAGACCAGCTTATATGAGTAAGGAGGCACCGCAATGACGCGACCAACTTTGACCATCACCGAGTGCTGCGAAGTGCTTCGCGCAAACAACATTTCAGTGGACAACAAGGGACTGGCGGCCGCCATTGAAGCTGGCCGTATCCCGTGGGCAGTCGCCATGAACGCGCCCGGCGCAAAGCTTCAGCCGAAAATTTTCAAGCACCGGCTGGCCCGGTGGCTGAAAGATATGACTGGTCAGACACCCGTTGCAATCGAACCCGAATGGCTCTGAAATGCGGCGGCAATGCACCGAGAACCTATGCAAAGGCTCGGCAATGTCTCGCTTCGCGGCGGCATTGAGTGGATATACAAGGCATAGCCACGGAATTGCATAGATGAGCAATGGCAGCGCAAGGATTGGATTCGCTACGGCAAAGCTGTGTTTTGATATGCGACGGATTAGCTACGCTGGGAAGAGCAATGGAAACGCGAGGCGCTGATTAGCGAAGGCAAAGCGCAGAGGTGAATTGCTGCGGAATGAGCTTCGCCAGGCATAGCAACGCATTAAACGGAATCGAGATTGCATGGAAACGCACTGCAACGGCAAGGCGAGGAAAAGGATTGCAATGCGATGGATACGCGAAGCAAATGTAAAAAACTTAAATCGGAGGAGAACAATGAAAATCAGAATCACGGCAATTGAAGAGGTGCTTGGCAGCAGCCCCAGCAACGAGGACTTGCTGGGAACCTACATTGCCAGCAAGGCGCCCAATGAAGAGCTGTCCGCTCAGGAGGTGGAAAACATCAAGGCCCAGCAGGCTGAGGACCGTGTGACGGTTTTCCCGAAGCTGGCAGACGGCACCCCGTTTATCTGGGACTACCAGATCAAGGGAATGTTTAAGGACAGCTGCAAGATGCTGGCGAAGGCCGGTAAGGCCGGGTACCCCGGCGGCAAGGCTTGCGCGGCAATCAAGGCGTATAAACAGGCCATTGATGGGCTGCTCTTTGTAACCCCCCGTGAAATCCCCTTCAACCTGAACGGTATGAAGATGGACTACTGCGAACGGTCTTTGCGGGCGGACACTCCCATGGGGCCGCGCACCAGCATTGCGAAGTCCGAAAGCGTCCCGGCGGGCAGCACGTTGGAATTTGAGATTGAGCTGCTGGACCCGAAGCTGGAAGCTATGGTGCGGGAGTGCCTGGACTACGGCAAGCTGCGCGGGCTGGGCCAGTGGCGTAACGCGGGCAAAGGGCGCTACGAGTGGGAGGAAGTGAAGTGATTGACGCGATTCTGAGCGTTTGCCCGTGGCTGGGGCTGGGCGCTCTTATCTGGTATGTGGCGGCCTGCGTGGCCGCCGATGAAAAGCCCCATATCGCCCCGGCGGCCGTGCTCATGCTGGGCACCTGGCTGCTGGCGATGTGGACGGAGGTGTGACTATGCAGAGATACGCCATCGTGATTTACGACAAGCGCACCGGCGATGTGTTCACGACCCTGATGCAGGCCGAGGACGGCGCCGCCGCTGTGGCCGCCATGAACCGCAAAGACTGGGGCACCAGCCTGAGGCCGCTGAGCCTGATCCTGCTGCCCAAGAGAGACTGAGGAGGACTTATGAGCGTAAAAATCAAGATTTATGCGGACGGCAAAGGGAATCTGGATATGGACACCAGCGGCTCGGACCGCTCGAACGAGGAAATCGTCAATGCACTGGTTACCGCACTCGGCGGCACGATCGTGCTGGTGGCGAAGGCCGGTCACACGTACCACCTGCTGGAAGCGGTTTGTGAACAATTGAAAGAGAATGTACACGGAGGTGTCACCGTGAAAGGCAGCACCACAAAGGAGGATCTCGAAGATGACTGAATATTACATCGTAAGCAAAAAGGCCGCCCCGGCTGGTACCCGGGACGACCTGAACAGCACCAAACCCACGCGGCGTGGCACTGCCACTATCTTACCCCACCGCCTGCCCCGCGTCAACTGGGGCGGTATCTTCGGCGGACTGCTGGGCGCTCTGGTGGCTGCGGCCGTGTGGGTGCCGGCGGCCTACGCACAGCGTGGCTACTGGGCAATCGGCGGAGAGATTTTCCTCATTGGCCTGGCGGCGGGCCTGGGCGCATGGATGGGAGGCGGAGAACCGTGAAGTGCGACATGGATTGTGCGCACTGCAAGCGGCCCGCGAAGAAGTGCCATGGCGGAAACTTCCACACGCCATACGCAGACCGCGACAGCCTACCCACGAAGAAGCCCCCGCAGGGGCCTACACCTGAATATCTTCCCGCTGTAAACCGCTGCGGGAAACGAGTAACCAACAAGTAAAGGAGAAGAACAATGGAAAACAACAACAACGTTTTTAAGCCTCTGGTGGACATTGATTACACCGGCATTATCCGTCCCACGTGCTTTAGCCTGTGCTTGGGAGAGCGCTACTTGTCGGAGGTTCTGGAGCAGCTGATTCCCGGCGGGACGAGCTTCGCCGGGCGTGTCCGCCTGATTGTCGAGGATTACACGCAGAGCACGGGAATCCCCGAGCCGGAAGAGAAAAAGGAGGAATCCGAAAATGAATCTGTATGAGATTGACAAGGCCATTCTGGCCTGCATCGACCCCGAGACCGGGGAACTGATTGACGAGGAGGCGCTGGCCGCTCTCCAGATGGAGCGCACCGAGAAAATCAAGAACGTGGCGCTCTGGCTCAAGAACCTGAACGCCTCTGTGACGGCCTTGAAGGCCGAGAGGGACGCATTCGACGAGCGTATGAAGGCGGCGCAGAAGAAGGCGGATGGCTTGAAGAAGTACCTTGCAGACGCTTTGCAGGGGCAGAAATTCAGCACGGACGAGTGCGCAGTGAGCTTCCGACGCTCTGCGGCCGTGACCGTCTTTGACGAGGCCGCACTCCCGGCGGAATACGTGGCCGAGAAGATCAGCAAAACCCCCGACAAGGCCGCAATCAAGGCCGCCATTAAATCCGGCATTGAAGTGCCCGGCGCTGCTCTGGTGGACAACCTGAGTGTGCAAATCAAGTGAGGTGCAACATGGAGAATCTCGAAATTTACAACAAGCTGCGGGAATGCCCCGAGGGGGCGATTAAGCCTATCAGCGCGGGCCGGTTGAAGGGCATGAGCGACATCAACCCCATGTGGAGAATCAAGGTCCTCACGGAAGCCTTTGGCCCGTGCGGCATCGGCTGGTGGTACACAATCGACAAGCAGTGGCTGGAGCATGGCAACGGCTCCGAGGTGGCAGCTTTCTGCAACATTACCCTGTTTTATAAGGTGGCCGGAGAAGAGAGCCGCGGAATCCCCGGAACGGGCGGCAGCGGCTTCGTAAAACTCGAGAAGAACGGACCCTACACATCTGACGAGTGCTTCAAGATGGCACTCACTGACGCAATCAGCGTGGCCGCAAAAGCACTTGGAGCTGCCGCCAACATCTACTGGCAGCAGGACCGCACGAAGTACGAGCAGCCACCTGCACCGGCCCCCGAGAAGCCCATCTTGTGTGAGGGATGCAAGCAGCCAATCAAGCCGGTAAAGAAGAGCGACGGCACGATTATGACGCCTGCGCAGGTGGCCGATTGGACGAAGCACAAGCGCGGAAAGACCCTGTGCATCTACTGTGAACGGGCCGCGCAGAAGGCGGAGGATAAAGCATGAAGCTGTGCATCAAGGCAAGCCAGTTTCCAGACCACATCGGGAACCTTCTTCATGTGTGCCAGGGTTTTGAGCCTGAGCAGCTAATCGACATCCAGATTGACAAGCACCGGCAACGGCGAAGCCTTGACGCGAACGCCTATTGCTGGGTGCTGCTGGACAAGCTGGCCGCCGCCTTGCACAAGCCGAAGGGAGAGATTTACCGGGAACTAATCCGGGAAGTCGGAGGCAACAGCGAAACGGTGTGCTGCGTGGAAAAGGCCGTTGACAAGCTGGTGCAGCTTTGGGGCAAAAACGGCTTGGGCTGGGCCGCCGATGTGGTGGACAGCAAAATTGACGGATGCAAAAACGTGGTGCTGTATCAGGGGTCTAGCACCTACGACACCCGCCAGATGTCCCGCTTGATTGATTTGGTGGTGCAGGAATGCCGGGCACAGGGCATCGAGACTGCTACCCCGGCGGAACTGGACAGATTGAAGGAGGCGTGGCATTGACAAACGAGTACGGCGCAAGGCTTGACCGGAACGGGTACGCCCCTAGCATTGTGCAGGAATACATGGACGAATGTTTCATTTGCAGAGCGAACGGATACCGTGACAAGCTAGACCGACACGAGATTTTTTACGGGCCGTATAGAGACAAATCAAAACGGATGGGGCTGTGGGTGAGCCTTTGTCACCACGCCCACCACATTGACGGGCCATCGGCTGTGCACAACAACGCGACCGCCGACCACGCGCTGAAATGGTTCGCGCAACAATGCGCAATGGAGTTTTACGGATGGAGCGAAGATGACTTCCGCTCCGAATTTGGTAAAAGTTACCGGGAGGATTAAAAACATGAATCAGATCATCATTATGGGCCGCCTGACCGCCGATGTGGAGATGCGCCAGACGCAGGCCGGAGACGCAGTAGGCTCCTTCTCCGTGGCCGTGGACGGCCCGAAGAGCCGCAACGGCGAGAAACACACCGACTTTTTCCGGGTGACTGCATGGAGAAAGACGGCAGAGTTTATCTCCGGCTGGTTCCACAAAGGGGATATGATCGCGCTCTGCGGCTCCATGCACTGCCGGGAATACACCGACAACAGCGGCAATCGCCGCACGACGTGGGAAATGACCGCTGACAGGGCTTTCTTCTGCGGCGGAAAGAATGACGGGGGCACCCAGAAACAGGGCACAGCGGGCGAATTTGCCCCGCCAGCGGCGACGGATGACTTTGCGGTCATCGACGACAACGAAGATTTGCCCTTTTAATCGGAGGCAGCGCTTTGAAAGATAACAATTACATCGTGATTCAGGGGTGGATGGTATCCCGCTTAAAGCTCACAGGAAATGCCTTGATGGTCTATGCATGTATCTTCGGCTTCTCACAGAATGGCGAGTGGTTCACCGGCACGGCAGGTTATCTTGCGGACTGGTGCGATTGCCAGAAGAAATACATGCTGAAACTGCTTAAAAAAATGACGGACGAAGGCCTGCTGCGAAAGCGAACCCGCGAACAGAATGGCGTGGTCTTCTGCGATTACCAGGCAATCACCCCGGAAGAGCGCTGCGAACAACAGCAAAAAGACGCCTCTGAATGCACGTCTCAAAGTGCACCCCCGGTGCACAAAGTAGACCCCCCCGGTGCACAAAGTGCACCCCATAATATAAAAGATAATATAGATACTCGAGTATCTGAAGATACTCTCGTATGCGCAAACAACGGTGGGTTTGAAGCGTTTTGGACTGCCTACCCCAAGAAGAAGAGCAAAGGGCAAGCATTATCAGCGTGGAAGAAACTTAAACCTGATAGCGCTTTACAGGCCATGATCTTGGAAGCAATCGAAAATCAGAAACGTAGCCCTGACTGGCAAAAGGATAAAGGGCAATACATCCCCTACCCAGCCACCTGGCTGAATGCAATGGCATGGGAGGATGAAATGCCCGCTGAACAGAAGCGAAGGGAGGTGCAATATTTGCCATGATCGAAGCAGAAAAGGCCGTCATTGGCTGCCTGCTTGTAAACCAGCAGGCACAGCCGTACATCTTGGACGCCATCACTGGGGATGATTTCAGCGACCCAGAACTGGGTGAGGTCTACGACAAACTGGCCAGC
>ERZ1034687.1299-NODE-1299-length-13492-cov-5.237925_pt1 | contig 13492 bp, 10 predicted proteins | sample MGYA00520704_ERZ1034687 | MGnify/ENA primary metagenome ERZ1034687 (study PRJEB33766, sample SAMN09781762) | gut metagenome | biome: gut microbiome | host: Homo sapiens | place: Madagascar | study: EMG produced TPA metagenomics assembly of the PRJNA485056 data...
CGTAGGGGCGCGCATTGCGCGCCCGCGTTTTGTGCATCATTCGCTTTTTGCTCAATGATTGCAGAAAAGAGAATGAACATGAAAACCAGTGATTTTGATTATAACCTGCCGCAGGAGCTGATCGCGCAAACGCCCGTCGAGCCGCGCGACAGCAGCCGCCTGCTCGTCTACCATCGCGACACCGGCGCGGTCGAGCATAAAATCTTCCGCGACGTGATCGACTACCTGAACCCCGGCGACGTGCTGGTCATCAACCAAACCCGCGTCATCCCCGCGCGCCTGTACGGCGTGAAGGAAGGCACCGGCGGCGCGATTGAGTTTCTGCTCCTGCGCCGGCTGAACCTGACGGATTGGGAGGTCATCCTCAAGCCCGGCAAAAAGGCCAAGCCCGGCGCGCGCTTCGTGTTCGGCAACGGCGAGCTCGTCGCGGAAATCCTGACCATCAGCGAGGACGGCGGGCGCACCGTGCGCTTCTTCTACGAGGGCGTGTTTGAGGATGTGCTCGACCGCCTCGGCCAGATGCCCCTGCCGCCGTATATCCACGAAAAGCTGGAAGACAAGACGCGCTACCAGACCGTCTACGCCAAGGTGGACGGCAGCGCCGCCGCGCCGACCGCAGGGCTGCACTTCACCCCCGCGCTGCTGGAAAAGATTCGGCAGAAGGGGATCGACGTGGTGCCGGTGCTGCTGCACGTCGGTCTGGGCACGTTCCGCCCCGTCAAGGAGGACGACGTGGCCGATCACCACATGCACAGCGAATATTACGAGGTCACGCCCGAACAGGCGGAGGCCATCAACGCCGCGCGGGCGCGCGGCGGCCGCATCGTCTGCGTCGGCACGACGAGCGTGCGCACGCTGGAAACCGTCGCGACGGAGGACGGCGTCGTTCACCCCGGCAGCGGCTTCACCCAGATCTTCATCACCCCCGGCGTGAAAATCAAGGCCGTGGACGCGCTGATTACCAACTTCCACCTGCCGCAGAGCACGCTGCTGATGCTCATCTCCGCGCTGATGGGGCGCGAAAACGCGCTGGACGTCTATCGTCAGGCCGTGGAGGAACGCTACCGCTTCTTCTCCTTCGGCGACGCGATGATGATTACCGGAAAGCCGCAAAAGGACATATAAACCCCACATCTTCGCGCATTTGTGGAATAGCCATCCTTTGTTTTTTGGCGTATAATAAAGCCAGATTCACGCCCATGCGGGCGCAGACACAAAGGAGTGAACCATCATGGGCTATCAATTATTCAGCGATATGACCGCCGACGTCAGCGAAGCGCTGATGCGCGGCATGCCCGAGGTTGCGTATGTGCCGATGCAGGTCGAGCTGGGCGGAGAGAGCTTCACCTACGGCCCCGGCGGCAGCCTGACCGTCGAACAGTTTTACGCCCAGCAGCGGGCAGGCAAGTTTGCCAGCACCTCGCAGATCAACCCGATGATCTATCGCAGGTGCTTTGAGCAGGCGCTCAAGGCGGGCGAGGACGTTCTCTATCTGTGCTTCTCCTCCGGCATGTCCGGCACGCTGCAATCCGCCAATCTGTGCGCGGAGGAACTGCGCGAGGAATACCCGGCGCGCAAGCTGATCGTTGTGGATACGCTCTGCGCTTCCGTCGGTCAGGCGATGCTCGTCCGCGAGGCCGCGCGCAAGCAGCAGGAGGGGCTGAGCATCGACGAGCTGGCCGCGTGGGTCGAGGAAAACCGCCTCAAAATCTGCCACTGGTTCACGGTCGATTCGTTCGACCATTTGAAGCACGGCGGGCGCGTCTCCGCCGCCGCGGCGGCCGTCGGCACGATGCTGCAAATCAAGCCGCTGCTGCATGTTGACGACGAGGGCAAGCTCCGCGTGGCCGAGAAGCCGCGCGGCCGCAAGCAGGCCATCCGCACGCAGATTGCGCACATGAAGGAGGGCTGGACGCCGAAGATGGGCAGGCTGGTCGTCATCGGCCACGGCGACTGCCCGGAGGACGCGGAGCAGCTCCGGCAGGCCGTGCTCAAGGAATTCCCGGACGCGGATATCCGCACGGCCTACATCGGCCCGATCATCGGCGCGCACACCGGCCCCGGCATGCTGGCGCTGATCTATTGGGGCACAAACAGATAACCCCTTCCGTCAGCGCGCCCGTCATCGATATTTGCACAGAATTTCGGATTGTTTCATCCACTGTCTAAAGCCAAAGGCAACCTGAGCCGAATCCCGGCCGCTCAGGTTGCTTTTCTGATAAACGCCCTTCTTTAGGAAAGGCGCGTCCGGTGAAAGGGATCGTTTATCGGTTGCAAATCCGTCAACCGAGGCGTATAATGGGAGCGGCGCTTTTTTTGCGCTCCAAAGTCAATCACAAAGGAATTTTGCTGTCATGCGTTTTCAAACTGTTCACACCCCCACGTCGCTCACCGAAGGCCCGATCTCGCAGGCGCTGATCTCCTTCGCGCTCCCGCTGCTTCTGGGCAACCTGTTCCAGCAGCTCTATAACACGGCGGATTCCCTGATCGTCGGCAATTTTCTGGGCAGCGAGGCGCTGGCCGCCGTCAGCTCCTCCGGCAACCTGATCTTCCTGATGGTCGGTCTGGTCAACGGCATCTCCATGGGCGCAGGCGTCGTCATCGCACGCTATTACGGCGCAAGAGATCGTGAGCGTATGCAGAAAACCATCCATACCCTGCTCGCCTTCGGTCTTGTCGCCGGATCGCTGCTGACCGTCGTGGGCATCGTGCTCTCCCCGGTGATGCTGCGGCTGATGGATACGCCGGAAACGGTTCTGCCCAATTCCATCAGCTATTTCCGCACCTATTTCACCGGCTCGCTGGCTTTCGTGCTCTATAACATCTGCATGGGCATTTTGCAGGCCGTCGGCGACAGCCGCCACCCGCTGCAATACCTGATGATTTCTTCCCTCGTCAACGTCGTGCTCGACCTGCTCTTTGTCGGCGTGTTCCACATGGGCGTGTGGTCCGCCGCCGCGGCGACGGCCATTTCCCAGTTGGTGAGCATGGTGCTGTGCCTGCTCCGCCTGATGCGAAGCGAACGCGCGTACCGCGTCAACCTGCGGAAAATCCGCTTTGACAGGCGCGCGCTCCTTGAAATTTTGCAAAACGGCCTGCCCGCCGGTTTGCAAAACAGCATCATCTCCATCGGCAACGTCGTCGTGCAGAGCAACATCAACCAGTTCGGCGCGGCGGCCATGGCGGGCTGCGGCGCGCACAGCCGCATCGAGGGCTTCGGCTTCCTGCCCGTCACCTGCTTCACGATGGCGCTGACCACCTTCGTCAGCCAAAACCTCGGCGCAAAGGCGTATGACCGCGTGAAGAAGGGGATTCACGTGGGCATTTTCTGCTCGGTGACGATCGCGGAGACCGTCGCCCTGCTGATCTTCATCTTCTCCCCGAAGCTGATCGGCCTGTTCACCGGCGACGCGGAATCCATCGCCTTCGGCGTGATGCATCAGCGCACGACGACGCCGTTCTTCTTCCTGCTGGCTTATTCGCACTGCATGGCCGCCATCTTCCGCGGCGCGGGCAAATCCACCGTGCCGATGCTGGTCATGATGCTCTGCTGGTGCATCATCCGGGTTATCTATGTCACCGTCGCCGTGAAGTTCTTCCCCGTGCTGCGGACGGTATCCTGGGCGTATCCGATCACCTGGGGGCTGAGCACGCTGGTGTTCACGCTCTATTACTTCAAGGCCGACTGGATGCATGCGTTTGAGCGGCAAGAAAAACACGCCTGATCGTCCTTTGGTGCTCCCCCCGTCGGCGGCTTCGCCGACGGCTTTTTTGTTTTCCCGCTTGGGGCGCGCCCGCAAAACGCCCGTTCTGCCGAATATTGTATTTTCACACCCGTTTTTTTTGCACCTTTTCGCTTTTCAAGTCGAATCCTTTATGATATACTATATGATTGTTTGAAAGTAGCTCGGGAGCGTGTTTCGCGCTCCTTTACATCGCCCCAAGGAGGATCAACCCATGCCTGATACGCCGATGCCCGGTTCGCTCGCGGCCGAAACCGCCCGCCGCCGGACGTTCGCCATTATCTCCCACCCCGACGCCGGTAAAACGACGCTGACCGAAAAGCTGCTGCTTTATTCGGGCGCGATTCGCACCGCCGGTTCCGTCAAAGCCCGCAAGAGCGACAAACACGCCACCAGCGACTGGATGGATATCGAGAAACAGCGCGGCATTTCCGTGACCTCCTCGGCCATGCAGTTCGAGTTTGACGGCTACCACATCAACATCCTCGATACCCCCGGCCACCAGGATTTTTCGGAGGACACCTACCGCGTGCTCGTCGCGGCGGACAGCGCCGTGATGCTCATCGACGCGGCCAAGGGCGTCGAGGCACAGACCATCAAGCTGTTCAAGGTCTGCCGCCTGCGAAACATCCCGATTTTCACCTTCGTCAACAAGATGGACCGCGCGGGCAAGGATCCGTTCGCCCTGATGGAGGAGATGGAGCAGGTGCTCGGCATTCGCGCCTGCCCGATCAACTGGCCCATCGGCACGGACGGCGATTTCAAGGGCGTTTACCACCGCGATACCCAGATGGTGGAGCTTTACGAATCCGGCGACCACGGCAAGACGCGCGTGGAGAAGCAGGATGTGCCGCTAAACGATCCGCAGCTTCCGGAGCTGCTCGGCGAGCGCCTTTATAAGCGCCTGATGGATGAAATCGAGCTGCTGGATATCGCGGGCGATTCCTTCGATCTGGATCTTGTGCGCAAAGGCGAGCTGACGCCGATGTTCTTCGGCTCGGCCATCACCAACTTCGGCGTCGAGCCGTTCCTGACCCGCTTCCTCGAATACTCCACCCCGCCCGCCTCGCACGAGAGCGACATGGGGCCGGTGGAGGCGGACGACCCGGATTTCTCCGGCTTCATCTTCAAGATTCAGGCCAACATGAATCCGGCGCACCGCGACCGTCTGGCCTTCATGCGCATCTGCTCGGGCGTGTTCACCAAGGGCATGACCGTCTGGCACAGCGGCAGCGGCAAGATGATTCAGCTCAAGCAGCCGCAGCAGTTCATGGCGGACGAGCGCGAGGCCGTTGAAAACGCCTATCCGGGCGACATCATCGGCCTGTTCGACCCCGGCATCTTCGCGCTGGGCGATTCGCTCTGCACGGGCAAAAAGCGCCGCTTCCCCGGCATCCCGATGTTCGCGCCGGAGTTCTTCGCCCGCGTGAGCAGCATCGACAGCCTCAAGCGCAAGCAGTTCGTCAAGGGCGTTTTGCAGCTCAGCGAGGAAGGCGCGATTCAGACCTTCAAGCGGCCGGGCATCGGCTTTGAGGAGATCATCGTCGGCGTGGTCGGCGTGCTCCAGTTCGAGGTGCTCGAACACCGCCTGAAGACGGAATACAACGCCGAGATCCGCCGCCAGCAGCTCCCCTACCGCTTCGTGCGCTGGATCACCAAGTCGCCGAAGGCCATCGAGGATTTGAAGCTCTCCAGCACCTCGTCTCTGGCCAAGGACGCGCGCGACCGCGACGTGATCCTCTTTGAAAACGAGTGGTCGATCCGCTGGGCGCTTGAAAACAACGAAGGGCTGGAGCTGGCGGAAACCGCATCCCGTTTAGGCTGACATTCCCCCCACTGACATAAAACCGACATATCAACAGAAAGAAGGGCTTCCATTTGGAAATGATTCGTGAAAACCTCCGCAATATCGCCATCATCGCGCACGTTGACCACGGCAAGACCACGCTCGTCAACGAGATGCTCAAGCAGGGCGGCGTTTTCCGCGAAAACCAGCAGGTTGCCGACCGCGTGATGGACAACAACGCCATCGAGAAGGAGCGCGGCATCACCATTCTGGCGAAGAATACCTCCATGTACTATAAGGACGTGAAGATCAACGTCGTCGATACCCCCGGCCACGCCGATTTCGGCGGCGAGGTCGAGCGCGTGCTCAAGATGGTGGACGGCGTTCTGCTGCTCATCGACTCGTTTGAAGGCCCGATGCCGCAGACCCGCTTCGTGCTCCAGCACGCGCTGGCGCTCGGCCTGCCGGTCATCATCGTCATCAACAAGATGGATCGCCCGGACGCGCGCTGCGAGGAGGTCTACAACGAGGCCTTCGACCTGATGATCGACCTCGGCGCGGACGAAAGCCAGCTCGATACCCCGGTCGTCTACGCCAGCGCCCGCGCCGGCACCGCGACGCTCGACCCGAACGTGCCGAGCGAAGACCTGCGCCCGCTGTTTGAAACCATCCTCAAGTACATCCCCGCGCCGAAGGGCGACCCGGACGCGCCGGTGCAGATGCTCATCTCCACCATCGACTACAACGAGTTCGTCGGCCGTATCGGCATCGGCCGCATCTCCCGCGGCACGCTCAAGCTCAACAGCATGGCGACCCGCTGCAACAACCTCAACCCCGATCTCCACGAGAACTTCCGCCTGAGCAGCCTGTTCGCGTTCGAGGGGCTCAAGCGCGTGCCGGTGGAAAGCGCCAGCATGGGCGAGATCGTCGCCGTCACGGGCATTGAGGACATCATGATCGGCGACACCATCTGCGCGCCGGATACCGTCGAGCCGCTGCCCTTCGTCAAGATCACCGAGCCGACCGTCGCCATGACCTTCTCCGTCAACGACAGCCCGTTCGCCGGCCGCGAGGGCACATATGTCACCTCCCGCCACCTGCGCGCCCGCCTGATGCGCGAGCTGCAGACCGACGTTTCCCTCCGCGTGGAGGAGACCGACTCCGCCGATTCCTTCCGCGTCAGCGGCCGCGGCGAGCTGCACCTCTCCGTGCTCATCGAGAACATGCGCCGTCAGGGCTACGAGTTCCAGGTTTCCAAGCCGGAAGTGCTCTTCCACTATGACGAGAACGGCAACAAGCTCGAGCCGATGGAGCGGATGGTCGCCGACGTGCCCAGCGAGTACGCGGGCGCCGTCATCGAGAAGATCGGCCGCCGCCGCGGCGTGATGGATAACATGACCGGCACCGACCGCGTGCGCCTCGAGTTTACCGTGCCGAGCCGCGGCCTGTTCGGCTACCGCAGCGAGTTTATGACCGATACCCGCGGCGAGGGCGTGATGAGCGCCGTGTTTGACCACTACGAGCCGTATAAGGGCGATATCCCGCACCGCAGCGTCGGCGCGCTGGTCTCCACCGAGACGGGCGAAGCGGTCATGTACGGCCTGTTCTACGCGCAGGATCGCGGCACGCTGTTCTGCGGCCCGAACACCGCCGTCTACACCGGCATGATCGTCGGCCAGAACGCGCGTCAGGGCGATATCGACGTCAACGTCTGCCGCCAGAAGCACCTGACCTCCATCCGCAACGCCGCCGGCGCGGAGACCGCCATGAAGCTGACCTCCATGCGCACGCTGACGCTCGAGGAATGCCTGGAGTTCATCGACGACGACGAGCTGCTGGAGATCACCCCGAAGAGCCTGCGCATGCGCAAGCGCGTGCTGGAAACCGAGCTGCGCAAGAAGCTCGCCGCCAAGAAGCGCGCGGAAGCGAACAGCTAAGCTATTTCTTTCATCCGACCGGAATTTTTCCCGGCCGGATTTTTTTGTGCTTTTCTTTCGCATTGCCTGTTTCAGCCGTTTCTGCTATAATCTTCCTCAAAGAAGGTGACAGCATGAGCACAATCGTCTTTTTCTGCATTCCGGCCTATGGCCACACCAACCCGACGCTGGGCGTTGTCCGCGAGCTGGTTGCGCGCGGGCACAACGTCGTCTATTATTCCTACGACGCGATGCGCGAGCCCATCGAAGCCGCGGGCGCAGTGTTCGTCTCCTGTAATCGCTATGACGCTGAGCAGCGCCTCTCGCCGCAGGATGGCAAACGGCTGGGCAGCGATCTGGCCTTTTCCACCCGCGTGCTCGTCGATACGACGCTGGCGCTGGACAGCGCGATTCTCAGCGACATGCGCGCCCTTGCGCCGGATTGCATCGTCGCGGATTCGATGGCGATTTGGGGCAAACTCATCGCTCAAAAGCTGGGGATTCCATTTGTCTCTTCCACGACGACGTTCGCTTTCAACCGATACTCCGCCGGAATCATGAAGCAAAGCCCCGTCCGGTTTCTCCGCATGCTCTGTTCCATGCCGAAAATCGGCAGGGAGATCAAGCGCCTGCAAGCGGCGGGCTATCCCATCAAAAACGTGCTGGATATCATTCAAAACGACGACAACACGGATACCATCGTCTATACCTCCCCCGAGTTTCAGCCGTACTCCGACACGTTTTCCCCCGATCATTACGCCTTTGTCGGCCCGTCCGTTCGTCCGGCGGAAACCCGCATGGAAAAGCCCTGTCAGCCGCTCGTCTACATCTCGCTGGGAACGGTGGTCAACGATCAGCCGTCTTTCTATCGGCAGTGCATCGCCGCGCTGGCGGACAGCCCCTGCCGCGTGATCCTCTCTGTCGGCAAACAGGTCTCGCCCGCCGATTTGGGCGCGCTCCCCCAAAATGTGGAGGCGCATTCGCAGGTGGATCAAATCGCCGTGCTGCAGGTCGCCGATGTGTTTCTCACCCACTGCGGCATGAACAGCGTCAATGAAGCGCTGTATTTCGGCGTGCCGCTGGTCATGTTCCCGCAAACGCCGGAGCAGGGCGGCGTGTGTACCCGCGTGCTTCAGCTCGGCGCGGGAGTCAAGCTCGAAAAGCCGGACGCCGCGTCCATCCGCAAGGCCATCGACGCGGTGCGCCTCGCCCCCGCTTATCGCGAAAAAGCCGCCGAAATTTCGGCGGGCTTCCGCAGGTGCGCAGGCGCAAAGGGCGCGGCCGAAAAGATTTTGCAGGTCATCGGCAAAGGATCCTGATTGACATTTTTCTATCAGCCCCAAAATGTGAACAGCTTATGTTGCATGAACAACTTTGTCATTTGCTCAATGCACCATAAGCTGTTTTTTGTTTTTGGAGATTTTTTCTAATCTTCGCTTTGTTTATTCTCCCCCGAAGGAGAGAATAGCTTTTTGTCTACGGTCTGGGGACGCGCGTGGCGCGTCCGTTCTTTTTTCGAAAAAAACGCCCGCTTTTATGCGCCCGCGTTCTTGATGTAGGTCGAATCCGACAGCACGACGATCTTCCGCGCCGTCAGCTCCTGCCGAATCAGCAGCATGAACCGATAATAGACGTCCCAATACGCCTCCGTCGGCGCATAGACGCGCGCGACGTATTCGATGCCGCCCGCCTGATAGGCGTTGATGCCCACAAACGGCGGCTTGATCGCCTCGCGCCCTTCCTCCGCGCGCTTGCAGGCCGCCGCCAGCGCGTCGAGCACCGCGTCCGTGTCGATTTCAGAACCGATGCAGAGCTTCACATCCACGCGGCGGTAATCCTTGGCCGTGTAATTGATGATGCGCTCGGTCGAAATCTCCTTGTTCGGGATCATCACGGCCTTGTTGTCCGCCGTGACCAGATGGGTGTACATCAGGCCGATGCGCTCCACCGTGCCCTCCGCGTTCTGCGTGCTGATGAAATTGCCCGCCACAAACGGCTTGGCAATCAAAATGACCATGCCGCTGACCACGTTCGCCAGCACATCCTGCACGGAGAGCGAAACAGCCAGCGCAAACAGGCTCAGCAGCGCAACCAGGCTCGTGATCGGCACGTTCAGCTGACCGGCGACCATCGTGGCGAGCACAATCACCATCACAATCCGCGCCGCCGCCGTCAGAAAGCTCAGCATCGCCTTATCCAGCGGCAGCTTCGCCACCAGCCGGTTGAGCGCCTGCATGACGATCTTGATGACGACCGCGCCGATGATGCAGATCAGCCCCGCGCCAATCCATTTTTCCATCGACGCATTGTGCAGCGCGCCGACAACCGCCGTCATCTGTTCGGGGGTAAACGCATCCTCCGTATTCATGCCTCCGCCCTTCCGAGCACCGCGCCCTCGCACGCGCCCAGCGCGAGGGTCACGTAGCCGCCCTGCACGTTATGCGTTTTGCCGGTCATCAGGTCGCGGACGGCCTTGCAGCCCGCCAGCGCCTCCGGCAGGCGAATCATCCGGCGAATCGCCCGTTCGGACGTGTTGAGCGCGCACAGCACCGTCTCCCGCTCGGTCTGGCGCAGATAGGCATACAGGCCGTCCTCGCCGACCTCCCACGTTCTGAGCGTGCCCTCGCGCAGCACCTCGCTTTCGCCGCGCATGTGCGTCAGCCGCTTGTAATAGGCCAGCATCGCGTTGCCGTCCACCTTGTCCCACGTCATGCTCCGCCGGCAGTCCGGGTCGGGGCCGCCGCGCATGGCCAGCTCGTCGCCGTAATAGATCACCGGCACGCCGGGATGCGTCATCTGGAAAAACACCGCCGCGCGCATGGCCTTCACGCGCCCGCCGCAGCGGGTCAGCATGCGCGCCGTGTCGTGGCTGGAGAGGAAATTCCACATGGAATTCTGCACTTCCTGCGGATAGAGCATCATGGCGCGGTTCACGCCCGCGTCAAACTCCGCCAGCGACCAGCGGCGCTCGGCAAAGAATTTCCAAATCGCCTCGGAGAGAACGTAGTGCATCGTGCCGTCGAACATGTCGCCCACGGTGCACCACTCGCGCGAATCGTGCCAGCACTCGGCGATCATAATCGCATCCGGTTTCGTTTGCAGCACGGCGCGGCGGAACTGCCGCCAGAAATCGGGATAGACCTCCGGCGACACGTCCAGCCGCCAGCCGTCCACGTGCGCCTCGCGCAGCCAATAGCGCCCCACGTCGAGGAAATACGCCGCGCAGGCCTCGTTCTGCATGTTCAGCTTGGGCATGTACGCCCATTTTTCGCCGAAGGTCATGTAGCCGCAGGGGTATTGCGCCCCGAAGAAGAACCAGTCGTAATATTCGGACGCCTTGCCCTTCTCCATCGCGTCCTTAAACGGCGCGAAGCCCAAGCCGCAGTGGTTGAACACGCCGTCCAGCACGATGCGGATGTTCCGCGCGTGCAGCGCGTCGGCCAGATTGCGCAGATCCTCCAGCGAGCCGAGCAGCGGGTCGATTTGGTAATAGTCGAACGTGTTGTAGCGGTGGGAGGTATCCGAAAGGAAGATCGGCGTCATATAGACCACGCCCACGCCCAGCTCGGCCAGATACGGCACGGCCTCCAAAATGCCCTTGAGGTTGCCGCCGAAGCGATATTCGTTCGCCACGCGCTTGCTGCCCCACGGCTCGACGGCCTCCTCCCCCGGCACATCCACGCGGCGGAAGCGATCCGGAAAGATCTGGTAGCCGACGCACCCGCGCGCCCACTGCGGCTTCTCCTTCGCGGGATAGGCGTGGGCATAGTGGAAACCGCTCACCCACGCGGGGTTTTCCGGCACGGCGCGCGTGCCGTCCGCATCGTGCAGCAGCGTCACGTCCCCCGCGCGCAGAATAAACGCGTAGACGATGCGCGGGTCGCGCGGCGCGAACACCGCCTGCCAGACCTCGCGGTTTTCATCCCGCCACATGCGCTCCATCGGCGTATCGGTGGCGTGGGCAAACGGTTCGCCCTCGGCATAGTGGAAGGCATGGCGCAGCGTCACCGCGTCAAACTCATTCGCGGCGGTCGTCAGCCGGATGCAGACGCGCCCGTCGCTGAGCGTGTGGCGATCCTCCAGCCACGGGATATGGTGAATGGCGGCGATTTGAAGGCTCTTCATGGCGTTCTCCTTTCACGCTTTTCGGCTTCCATCGCGGATTCCATGTAGAATCCAATACTAGATTGTGCCGTACAGTGGTTGACATACTTCTGAAAAAATCTTATAATAATAGGGAAACCAGATTTTGACTGATCGAATCATTGGGAGGCCCTTGTATGACAATTCTTGCAGATAGCTGTTGTGATCTCTCCCCCGAGCTGCTCAAAAAAACGCAGGCGAAGATCGCGCCGCTGACCATTACCATAGACGATACGCATTACGTGGACGACGGCACGGTCGATATTCCGCCGTATCTGGCCGCCATGAAGGCGAGCAAAAACCCCGTCCGCTCCGCCTGCCCGTCCCCCGACCTGTACGCCGAGGATATCCGCGCCACGGAGGGCGACTGCTTCATCGTCACGCTGTCCGCCAAGCTCTCCGGCTCGCACAACGCGGCCTCGCTGGGCGTGCAGCTCGCGCAGGAGGATATGCCGGAAAAGAAGGTGCACGTCTTTGACAGCGAGAGCGCCAGCGCCGGCGAAACCTATATCGCGCTGATGATCCACGATCTCATCGCCGCGGGCAAGAGCTTTGAGCAGATTGTCGAGCTCGTCGAAGAGAAGATTCGCTCCATGCACACGCTCTTCGTGCTCGATTCGCTGGATAACCTCGTCAAGAACGGGCGCATCAGCAAGACCGTCGCCCTGCTGGCCAACGTGCTCTCCATCCGCCTGCTGATGAGCGACGACGGCCACGGCGCCATCAAGAACATCAGCAAGGCGCGCGGCATCAAGGGCGCGCTGGGGCAGATGGTGGAAACCTGCCGCAAGCACACCGAAGGGCTGGCGGCCGCCTCTCAGCGGCTCGTGATCTCCTATTGCAACTGCCCGGAGCGCGCGCGTCAGGTGCGCGACCTGATCCGCGAGAAGTGCCCGGCCATCGGCGAAATCATCATGACCCCGACCTCCGCGCTTTCCTCGATGTACGCCAACGACGGCGGCATCGTCATCGCGTATTGAGCGAATCCCCTTCGCTTCAAAGAGACTCTTTTTCGAGCGTTCGGAAAAGGGTCTCTTTTTTTTCGCGAAAGAGGGATGCGTTACGTTTGAAAAAGCGCAACCCGACCTCCCTCCTCGAGGGAGGGGGACCGCCCGCAGGCGGTGGAAGGAGTTCCCGCAGGCGGTGGAAGGAGTCACCCGCAAATCTCCTTCAAATCCCCGAACGTCTTCATGGCATACGTCGCCATGCCGCAGGCCGCCGCCTCGCCAAGACCGGCGCTGTCAAAGCCGCCCGCGACGGCCGCCTGAATCCCGGCCTTCGCATCCTCGACAACGAGACAGGTTTCCGGCTTCATGCCGATGAAATCCGCCGCCATCAGGAAAACCTGCGGGTCGGGCTTGCTCCTGGTGATGTTCGTTCCGTCGGAAATCGCGTCGAAATAATCGCCCAGCCCCAGCCGCGACAGGATGAATTTCGTGTTCTTGCTGGAAGAGCCGATCGCCAGCTTCAGCCCCATGCCGCGCAGGGCGTCGAGCGTCTCCTTCACCTCGGCGGAGAGATCCGCCGGGGACATGTTCGCCAGCAGGCGGCGATACAGCGCGTTCTTCTCCTCCGCCAGCGCTTCCTTCTCCTGTGCGGTCAGCTTCCCGTCGTAGCGCTCCAGAATGATTTCAAGGCTGTCCATCCGAGATACGCCGCGCAGGCGGTTGTTGATCGTCTCATCGAAATAAATGCCGAGCTTATCCGCAACGGCCTTCCATGCCTGATAGTGATATTTGTCCGTAAAGCAGATCACGCCGTCGAGATCAAAAATCACGCCCGTATATTTGCCCATATTGTTTCTCTCCTCGTTTTGTTTTGCCTTCATTATACCCGTTTTGGCGGTCAATGTCCACAGCATCCTGACGCGTCTTTTCGGAAATCTTAGGTTGCGAAAAAAACGG
>ERZ1034687.1300-NODE-1300-length-13475-cov-14.250969_pt1 | contig 13475 bp, 16 predicted proteins | sample MGYA00520704_ERZ1034687 | MGnify/ENA primary metagenome ERZ1034687 (study PRJEB33766, sample SAMN09781762) | gut metagenome | biome: gut microbiome | host: Homo sapiens | place: Madagascar | study: EMG produced TPA metagenomics assembly of the PRJNA485056 data...
AATGTATTTGAAAAAATAGAAAACAACTATGATTATGTCTTGTTTGATATGGGACCTTCACTTGGTTCCTTGAATCGTTTGGTTTTGCTAAACTGTGATTATTTCATCATTCCTATGTCTTCTGATATTTTTAGTCTTAAAGCAATAGAAAATATTGGACATTCTTTGGAAATATGGCAGTCAAAGATAAATGAGGTACTTGATAAAATTAAAAATGAGAATGATGGTGAACCATATGAAATTGGAGGTTCCATCTTGGAAATTTCACCAAGATTTTTGGGATATGTAAGTCAGCAATATGATACCAAGACGAATGCAGGTATTAAGCGTCCAGTAAAAGCATACGATAGAATAATACAAAAAATGCCAGATAAAATTAAGTCATATTTGGCTGATTTTTATGATGGTTCTTCAAATTCTCCAGAATTGTGCATAGGAAGTATATCAACAATGAATAGTTTGATCCCATTATCTCAAATGGCATCAAAACCTATATATAAGCTTGCAGGAAGTGATGGTGTTGTTGGAGCTCACTTCAAAAAAGTGCAAGATAGCAAAATCGTTTTTGAAAGTATTGTTGATAAATTACAAAATTCAATAGACTATTATGATAGATTGGCCAGATAAGCTTGTTCTAGATATAGCACGTCGTAGATGTGTCTTGTTTTTAGGGTCTGGAGTTTCTGCAAATTCTAAGAATTTAGCTGGAGAAAGACCAAAAACATGGAGTGAAGTACTGTTGTCTGGTATAAAGAAATTACCGGCTAATATTACAAGGAAACAGAAAAATGTGTTATCAAAAACAATAAAGAATGGTGATTTGTTGTTGGCATGTGAATTGTTGAGACAACATTTGGGTTCGGATGATTATAAGGACTTGTTGAAAACAGAGTTTTTTGATAAAAAGTTTTTAAAGGCAACAATTCATGAAGAAATAGAACAATTGGATTCGCGAATTGTAATAACTCCAAACTTTGATCAAATTTATGAAAAATATGTGCATTCTATACCTGGTAATGACGTTGTTATTGCTAAATATAATGACAATAATATAGCTGATGTTATTAGGATAGCCCATAGGTTAATCATTAAAAGTCATGGTGATATAACTGCTGGAGACGATATAATATTTACAAAAGCAGACTACGCAAAAGCAAGAAGCGAATATGCGCAGTTTTATTCTATTTTGGATGCACTTTTACTTACTCACACATTTGTTTTTATAGGCGCAGGTCTTAGAGATCCAGACATCCAATTATTGCTCGAAGATTATACATACCGCAATAAGTATAAGAGAAAGCATTACTTTATTACTCCAAAAGATTCAATGTCTGATGAAGAGTTTGAAATAATGGCAAATACTTTGAGTTTAAAATTTTTGAAATATGATAAAAAGGAAGAGCATAAAGAATTAACTGAAAGTATCAAACAACTTCATGCATTAGTGGATCAAAAACGAGATGAACTTAGTTTGTCAAAAGACTGGTAGTGTTAACTCCTTTTTTAAGAATAATATTTGATTTGCTTTTTGAGTAAAAATATATTATCGTAATAAAAACATAAACAATGGAAACATATATAGCAATAGTAGAAGAAAAGTATGATAAACAGGATGTTATCCATGCTTTGCATAGTCTTGGAGAAATAGTAGAACTTTTCGACAATGCTTTTCTGATAAAAACAAGATACTCTGCAACAGATATAAGAGATGAAGTGGAGGACTCTTTAGAAGGTACCCCAAAAATCTATGTCTGCAGATTAGCAAGAGGGTCTGCATGGAGAAATCTAGAGGTTTCTAGTACTTCTATAAAAGATATTTATTCAAATGAGGAGGATTAGCTATGCCAGAAATAGATAAAGACTTTTGTTTCTGTTATGAGAATGGAAATTCTCAACAGCGTCAGGCTGCATATAAATATTATGGACAGAATGAACCTGGAGGTGTTGATGCTTGGGGATTTGACAATCAATCTATTATTTTCTTGGATACAAATGTTTTGCTTAAAACATATTTCTTGTCTAAGATAGAAAGAAAATCTGTGGTAAATTTTATAGTCAACAACAAAGACCGTATTGTTATAGCTTCACAGGTTGATAAAGAATATCAGAAGCACAGATTAGAGTATATCTCTGGATATGACAAGCAATTGACTCAATTGAAAAAAGATACAAAGGGCATAATTGACTCTTGTCTGAAAAGTTTGAAGGGGGAAGCAATAAATCAGATTAAAAGCCTTGCAAATAATCATCTTTTAAAATATGATTTTTCTGAAGAGTTTCAAACTCTGAATAAAATTATGGGTGATATGCAGGCTTATATTGATTGTCTGAAAGAAAATAGGGAAAATATCATCTCTGCTCTTCAAAACTTTCAAGAAAGTATAAACAATCATTTAAGGTCAGATACATCAAATGATGCAATGTATATGGAGGATGAACTTCTAGATGCAATTTCCCAATGTACAATTCTGCCATCTCTAACAGAATTAGAGCTAAAAAATATCAAGGAAAAATATGATGAGTGCTTAGTTGTATTTGATAAGAAGAAAACAGAAGGTATAGGTCGATACAAATATGCCTTTCCTGGGTGTGGAGACAGAAAAAAAGATGAGCAGGAAGACCGCTTAAAAGAGTCTGACATGGTTATATATCATGAGATACTTAAGTACATGAAGCAGAATGATACGAATGTTATCTTCTTGACATTTGATTTAGCAAAGGGTGATTGGGTTCCTGGCAGGGGATACAATGAGGTATTTCTGCATTATATAGAAAATCAATATACAAAGACCGGGCATGTGGCATATGTGAAATCTGGCGATGAATTGCCATTGATGTTTGGTTATGAGCCCAAATGTGAAGACGAAGATTCAGATGGTGATGACTTTCCTTATACGATAATTAGTCTTGAAGAAGTAGATCTTTTTGGAGAAAAAGGTCACTCCGACAAAGAAACAGATAAAGTTGAGACTGAGGTAACAACTATGAATGAACAAAAGCCAAATGTCGACGGTATTTATGAGTCTCATAAGAATTTCCGTAAAATTGATGAAAATCGTTTTATGTCGGAATTACAAACATGTTCAAAATGGGCAAGCCAATATGGAGCAGGTTTTGTCGGTAGAGATTATTTTATATATGGTCTTCTTGGACGACAGAAACATTTTGAATTTAACCAGTCAAGGTTAGTCTTAAAATCTTTGGTTGAGTCTGGGAAAATTATCGAATCTGTTGGGGACAATGGAGACGCAACCATTAAAATATCCAAGTGATTAACTTGTAAGTATTCGGTGGAAACATGGTGTGATTCGTTTGGGCGTTATCTAAAATGGTAAACGATATGTTTGAAGAGCAACAAATTACAGGGAAAAGTGCCGGAGAACTTGCCTCGTTTGATGTACTCGCTCTTTGGAGCCTGCAAGGTGTTGAGCAAGAATCCTGAACGTAGGCTGGTATATGTGTTGTATCATATAAAGACCATGCCGAAGGATAAACTTGTAAACCACCAATACAGCGTGAGGTAGGCTGAAATAAAAATATTACCTTTGCCTCCGTTTTTTAATTCATAGAAATGGAAAGCAAGGAATATTTTGGTAAATCACCGTTAGCCCGTATGGCGGTACCTATATAAAATATTACCTTTGCATCCGTAACCAAAACAGTTTGATAATGGAAACAAGGGAATATTTCGAAAAAGTGATGCAGGATTACAACCAAAATCGTAAAGGTCGTAGCTTGCGCAAGTATTGTAAAGATGAGGCAGTGGATTATGACTGGCTCATTGAGTTTAAGAAATCATATCGTTCAAATCAGCTTCAACCAAATGAAAACAAGAAGATAGGCGAAGGTGAATTTATCGCTTTGACAGTTGAGGAGAATTTTGTTCCCGAGCAACAAACTCCTGCAGGTTGGCAAGTTCCTTATAGTTATGATGAAGCCTTCATCTTCTATTCCAAGGATTACCGCAAGGTTAAAATATTACATTATGGTATCAATGGTTTTGTCTTATACCAGAAGGGTAAGAAGGACATATGGGTAGTCCGTCTGTTCTTCTATCAGCAACAAGAGGTTTATTGCAAGGAATACAAGATAGCACGCTTTAATGTACCAAGTTCTGATCCTCAGAGCAGCAAGTATCCTCAAGGGTAATCCTTTGATGCCATCCTTCTGTAGGTTCTATCTGGAGTCGAAGTTCGCCTATCATCTCTCCGAAAACCGCTTGTTGGATATGTCGTCACAGATGGGCATGAAGGTAGCTCAGTCAACCCTGAACGGTTGGATGCAGCAAATTATGACTTATCTTCGTGAACGCTTGGGACCTGTAATGCTTGAGCGTATCCGTCAGTGTGTCTATACCCAGAATGACGAGTCAAGAATCGTGGTTCGCAGTCGTGAGAGTAAGGAAGATAAGTTTAAGTACAATGTGGAGTACATCCATGCTGCCCTCTCCATGGAAGCCAAGCTTTGTGTGATGGAATATAAGGAGGGTAGCCGTAGTCACAGTGTGCAGGAAGATGCCATCTTCAAGGACTCTTGTATAAGGGTGTTTACCGCAGACGGGGCTGTCTTATATGAGACAATAGAGAAAGCTTTCAAGGTGTTTTTGCAGGATGGTCGTGTCGAGATGCATAACACTGCGGTCGAACGAATGTACCGCCACTTGGCTATGGGAAGGCGAAACTGGTTGCATACCGGTAGCCATTTAGGTGCGGAAAATATAGCTTTTATGTTCTCACTTTTTGAGAGCTGCAAGTTGAATGACATTAATTTTGGCGATTATATAGAAGATATACTCACCCGACTGATGGAGGGGGAGCAAGACTTCATGTCCCTAATCCCATGTAATTATAACTCGAACAAAAAGGTGAATGTCAAGGCTGCCTAAATGGTAGCTTTGGCAATACCAATTAATAATATGTTTTTTTGAAAAATGTTGGATGTGCTAACTACTGAAAATCAGTAGTTACGTTCTAATGGTGATTTACGTATGACCCATATTGAGGATGTTCAGGCTAAGCAGCAACAGCGGCTTGATTTCTTTATTCGGACTTCGACCCCTCCTGCTGAGATGGTCTTCTTCGAAGGTGATTTCTATACAGCAAGAGTTGCTTTGGAGAACTTGATTCGTACAGCCAATCATCGGGTAATCATCATAGATGGCTATGTTTCATCGCTAACCCTAAGTGTATTAGATGTTCGTAAACCAGAAGTTTCAGCAACAGTTTATACTGGCGGTGTAGGAAGAGGCATGCAACGTCTCATGGATGAGCATGACCGCCTATTCCCCGATAATCATATAGACATTAGAAAATGGCGTAACGAATCTCATGACCGCTGGCTTATCATAGATGATAGCCTTTATCATTGTGGTCATTCATTAAATGCCAATGGCGGTCATAAGATTTCCGCCATAACCCTAATGGGAACCTCTCCCGAGGTAATCCTGTCAAGAGTAGAATAAAATAATATTCCTCATTCGAGTGGCGACAAGTGCAGAGCGATACTGCAGTGGAGAACAAATATATTTTTTTTCAAAAAAAACTTATATGTGTAACTATTTGTAATATAGTGGGGACACAGTATTGGTGGTTTACGATTAAAACAGCATAAATACTTTATGAATCATCTTCATATAGGATCAAGGATTTAACAAAATATATAAATATGTAAGCCTATGAAATCTCCAATTGATGATACATTAAGGCAAATGCTTCAAGCCAAGCTGGAAGCATTGGAACAGTATTTAAATGCTGATGTGTTTGTATATTATGGCAGCTTGGCTCCTGTCTCCGCCAATATGTTTGCCAAATTAGTGGAAGATTTGAAAACAGATGTCGTGAAGAGAGATAAGCTTTATGTCATTTTGACGACACTTGGCGGAAGTGCTGAAATTGTAGAACGATATGTCAACATATTGCGATACCATTATTCTGAGATAAACTTTATAGTGCCTGATTATGCATATAGTGCTGGAACTATATTCTGTATGAGTGGTGATAGAATCTTGATGGATTATATTTCCGTATTAGGGCCTATTGATCCGCAAGTCCCAAATAAGGATAATAAGTATGTAGCAGCATTGGGTTATCTTGATAAGATCAATGAGTTTATTGACAAAGCCAGTAAGGGTACATTGACAAAAGCAGAACTAATATGGCTTAAAGAACTGGATTTGGGTGAGATTCGTAGCTTTGAACAGGCACGTGATTTGACAACGGATCTCTTGACTAAATGGTTGGTAAACTATAAGTTTAAAAATTGGACAAAGCATCAAGATGGATCTACAGTTACTCCTGATGAAAAGGAATTACGTGCGATAGAAATCGCTAAGAATTTGAGTGACAATAAAAAGTGGAAGTCACATGGTAAGGGAATTTCTATAGCAGAATTACGTGCTCTAAAATTAAAAATAGAGGATTATAGCAAAGATGCAAATTTACGCCCTCTGATTCGTGAGTATTATAATGCTATGGATGAGTACGTTAGAATGAAAAATATAAACTTGTTTGTCCAAAATAGAGTGTTTTTATAAATATGGATGAATCTATAAAAATAGAAGAACTGTTCCGTACATATCCAAGTTCTGATACGGATGACTCTATAGTTACTTTTTTGGAAGATTTCGATGCCTATTTGAAAGAGATGAAGATCCCACAAACAAAAAAGCAACTTATCATGAATAAAGAGGATGTAAAACCTTGCATATTGAACATCAATAGTTAAGCAGCATATGAAGCTCTATCATTATACAAGCATTGAGACTTTGGCTCTGATTTTAAAGCATAAGACAATACGTTTTTCTCGCTTAGACAGAGTTGATGATCCTGATGAGTATGCTTTCTCAGGTGATGGTGTTACTCCAGCTCATTATTGTTTCGTTTCATGTTGGACGAAAAATAGCCGAGAGAATCTTCCTCAGTGGTATATGTATGGAAATTCCACGCATGGTGTGCGTATCGAGTTGGATTCAGATATGTTTGAACTTCATGGAAATAGAGTGTGTCCAAATTTCTTGAATAAGAAATATTTTGAAGATAATGGGATAGTAGTCATGCCAATACAGAATGATGGCTTTTTAAAGGAAATACAGTATGTCGATAATGCCCAAGACATGAAGACACAAATTTTCGAAGATTTGGGATTTAAACGTGGTATTGATTTTAAGAAAATAGGTATCTACAAAAGTATGGATTGGGCTTTCCAGCAAGAATGCCGTTTCATTCTTTGTGCTTTCCCTCTTATGCCAAATGGGTTGGTAAATCCTAGTTATGTGCTACAAAACAATATAAGTCCTAAACTATCCTATATAGATGTGCCTATAAAAGAGGAATGTTTGCGAGCAATCAAAATAATGTTAGGACCTAAAATGTTTGAGGCAGAGAAAACAATTGTAGAATCACTTATGCAGACTTATTTACAAAGGAATGACTATATCTGTAGTAGCTATACTGGAAAGTTATAAATAAATATATGTCCCTTCAATTAAATAACAACAAGCGGAAGAATATAGGTAAATCACCGTTAGCCCGTATGGCGGTACCGATATAAAATATTACCTTTGCATCCGTAATCAAAACAATTTGATAATGGGAACAAGGGAAAATTTCTAAAAAGTGATGCTGGACTACAATCAAAAGAGCAAAGGTAGTAGTTTACGCAAGTATTGTAAGTAACTCACCCGACTGATGGAGGGGGACAAGACTTTGTTAGATTTAGTTTTTTCATATTTATAGTAAACGAGTAGAAAATAAACTAACTTTCAATTGTAACTACTCAGCACCCCCCAGGGCATGAGTAGTTACATAGAACAATTATGAGTGAAGAACAATATAATGAATTACTGAAAGCCTACACCAAGGAGGTATTGGCAAATATGATAAAGGCAGACATACGCAATAGGTTCCCAGAGCCTTATGCCAGTATGTATTGCCGGCAGTTTGATAATTTCAAAAACGTTGCAGATTTCTTTGAGTTTGCAGCAAAATTAATGAGGAAATAACATTTTTGAAAGGAATTGTATTAGCTGGTGGTAGTGGAATAAGTCTGTAATACTCTATTCTCTATTGAACTCGATCTGTAGAAGAATAGGGAGTTATAAACAGCCCACCTCAGGCGGTCCCATCCCGCACAAGACTGACGGGGGCTTTGATGCCCCGCCAACCTTATAGCGAAGCGGTTAAGAGCGACAGTAGGAGCGGTTACATCCCTTGCCCTTTTGGAAAGGGTGAGGGCTTGGGAGTGGGTTAAGGACCCCTCTTCGCAAGAGGGGGACAGGGGAGTCGAAAGTAAACCACGATTACAGCGTAAGGTTTTAACACAACGAAATTTATCCTTGTCAAGTCAGAGATATTATTTCCTGTGGTTCTTGGAAAGAGATAAAGGATGAAGCTGAGTTTACTAAGCAACTTCAAGCTATATTGAGTTCGGAAGGTATGTCACAGCTTCTTACAAATTTGGTGTCTCAATTGTCGGATTAAAATCCATATCAAACTTTTAAATGAAGATATGGGATTAGCTTTTAAATACTTATACTCATGACGAAAATTATGGAATTACGAAAGTTTTCAACGATTAATCTAGATGATGTTTTTTTTGATAGTCTGAAAATGGACTATCCTGAGTTTGTGGATTGGTTCAATCGTAAGAGCAGGAAAGGTAAGGTTGCTTTTGTACAATATGATTCAGATGGGCACCTGCAAGGCTTCCTTTTCTTGAAGGATGAAAGCAAGGAAGTTGATGATAAGATTACTCCTTTGATGGAGCAAAAGAAACGATTGAAGGTTGGCACTTTCAAAATAGAAGCCCATAATACTCGTTTGGGCGAAAAATTTATAAAAAAAATTATGGATTGTGCCATTTATGGTGACTTTGAGGAAGCCTATGTAACGATATACCCAAAACATGAACGCCTCATAGAACTATTTAAAATGTATGGCTTTGAAGAGTATGGAATGAAAGATGAAGAAAAAGTTTTAGTTAAAAGTTTTTCTAAATATACTGGTGATTTGTTATATGACTATCCTCTAATAAAGCCAAGTCATAAAAGAAAATTTCTATTATCAATATATCCTGTTTATCATACACCTTTGTTTTCTGATTCTATTTTGAGAAATGAGGAAAGAAAAACAGAAGAGTTGGTGAAGGATGTCTCTTTTTCCAATAGTATTCACAAGATATATATTTGTTTTATGCCCAAAACTGCTCATCTGAGAAAGGGTGATATTCTTGCAATTTATAGGACAAATGATGGTATGGGGGCTGCTCGTTATCGAAGTGTTGTTACCTCTATTTGTCAAGTAGAGGAGGTGAAAACAAAAAAAGATTTCGCATCTATTGATGACTATCTTAAATACTGTAGCTCTTATAGTATCTTTACAGAAGCAAATTTGCGTAAATGGTTTAGAAATGATGATATGGTTGTTATAAAGATGACGTACAACATCGCTTTGAGTAAACGTATAACAAGGGGAATGTTGTTGGATGAAGCCAAAATCTCACCAACCCTTTATTGGGGATTCTTTCAACTCACTGATGAACAGTTTGATTATATATTAAAGAAAGGTAAAGTAAATGAAAATTTTATTGTCGATTAAACCACAATATGTAGAAAAAATAATTTCAGGCGAAAAAAAATACGAATTTCGTAAGAAAGAATTTAAAAGGAAAGATGTTGATACAATTATTGTTTACTCTTCCGGTAATATAAAAAAATTGGTCGGTGAAATTAAGTTCAAAAGAATCCTCTGCGATTCCCCGAATTTAATCTGGGAGATTACGCAGGATAAAGCGGGTATGTCGAAAGAGAGTTTTATGGAATACTATATAAATAAGGATAAAGCCTATGCTATAGTTATAGATTCTTTCCGTCCTTATACAACGTATTTGAATCTCGAAGATAAATATCCAGGAGTAAAACCACCACAATCTTATAGATATATAGATGAAACCGATTTATAAGGCATTCATTTGGCTATTGTCAATACTATTTGTTCTTAGCCCAATAATAGTATATTGTTTGACCTTGCATAGTACAGATTTTGCTGAAAAATCTAGTGACTTTGGCGTTTTTGGTGATTACATTGGTGGAACAGTAGGGACGATTTTTGGAGCTATCAGTATATTTCTTGTCTATATTACATATACTTCGCAAGTAAAGTTCGCAAGAAGGCAAGATGAATCCATGAAACGCCAGCAGTTTGAAACTACATATTTCAGTTTGTTGGAACAACAACAGCTGATAAGAAGTCAGATAAAAGGAAAAATTGGTGATAAAACTTACGAAGGCATATTATATCTTCAAAACTTAAAATCACAACTTTCTGATGCGCTTTCAGAGTTGAACTATATTCAAGATGAAATTACAGAAGGCAACAAGATCATGTTGAAAAATAGAGTAAATGGTCTCTATCTGGATTTTTTCCTTCCAAATGTCTCCAACTTAGGACATTACTTTCGCCATTTGTATCATATACTTAAACATATAGAAGACTCAAATATGCCTGATGCTAGGAAATATGCAGATTTGCTGCAATCTCAATTGAGCAACGATGAACTGTATTTGTTAGCAATTAATGGTATAAGTAATTACGGAAGGAGAAAAATGTTGCCATTGATGGATAAGTATGGATTATTGGAAAATTACAATGCTAATGGAGATATGTTGATAGTAAAACTACTGTCCATATTTTACAAACAAACAAAAAGTAAATATCTTATGTTTAAAAACGGAAAAATTATATTTGTTGGTGGCGTTCATGGGGTTGGAAAAAGCACATTTTCTGCTGTGGTTAAAAGCAAAAATGCAGGTCTATAGAATGTCTGTCATGCAGCAAGATCATAAAATGGGAAAATCCTTCCCATAAAGAAGTGGAAAATGTCGAGGAAACCCAAGATGCTTTGTTGGCAAACCTTCCTTATTTTATAGACCAAGACAAAAACTATTTGTTGGATGGTCATTTTTGCTTGTTGACGGAGCAAGGAACAATAGAACGTGTACCTATAGAAGTGTTTGAAGTGATGTCTCCTTCTCTTATAATAGTGTTGAAAGAGGAGCCTGCGATCATATGTCAGAGATTGAATAAGCGTGATTCACACAATTACCCGATTGAGCTTGTGACGAATTTCCAGGAGGAAGAACTAAAATATGCAGCAGAGGTAGCTGACACATTGGGTATTTCTCTAGAAATTTGTGATAGTGAGAAGCAGAATGCAATAGTACAAAGTGTTGAAATGCAATTTAAATAGACTTTATGGAGTATTGGTGTTTATGTGTTTTTACAAATTTGATGTGATGATATATTTGGTATTCTAATAATATACAGCTATGTTTTTATTTAATTATCTTTCAGACCCTTTTATGCAAAGATTTTGCATATATGGTCTATTCGGTTATAAGGATATCGAAATAAATTTTGATGGCTTACGTTGGAGGAAATCATAATCATGTGCTGTTGGGCGCATTGCAGGCGATATTTTGATAGGGCTTTGAAGAACGATAAGTTGAGAGCGGAGTACGGTCTCGACCAAATTGGCATGCTCTGAATTATCTCATTACGAGAATCAAACAGCTGACAGCCTACACAAAAGATGGCCGGTATATGATAGATAGCAATCCGTAAGCCACCAATACAGCGTGAGGTAGGCTGAAATAAAAATATTACCTTTGCCTCCGTTTTTAAATTCATAGAAATGGAAAGCAAGGAATATTTTGAGAAAGTGATGCAAGACTACAATCAGAACCGTAATGGTCGTAGCTTGCGAAAGTATTGTAAGGATGAGACTCCAAAGCCAAAGAACTGGCAAGTGGAGAAGTTGATTTTGATGTCTCCAGATGGAGACTCAATTGAGATAAAGAGTTCGAATATGTTTGTCGTGACAGACATGCTTCTTATCTTGTTGGAGGATGACCAAAGCCCTAAAGCTCGCTTGGAGTTCCGCAAGAAATGGAGCAAGCAGATTGTAGACCGCCTCATGGATATGCTCAGAAGGTTCCGAGCAGCAGGTGATTATTGCCATAGAGAGATGTTTCCGACATATCGCTATGGGAAGACGTAATTGGCAGCAGACGGGAAGTCATTTCGCAGCCCAGAACATATCATTTATGTTTGGGTTGTTGGAAAGTTGTATATTGAACAAAGTGAATTTTGGTGAGTATATTGAGGATGTACTTACTCGCATATTGTTTGGCGAGGAAGGAGACGAGTCGTTTTTGCCATGTGACTATGTTCGCCGTTATGAAGATGGCAAGGATGCTGAGCTCCCTCAGCATGCCGCCTAAAGTTAAAGAATAAAAAATCGAAACTTTTTTCAAAAATATTGGTACAGCTAACCCACTGATAAATAGTGGACACGCTGTATTGGTGGTTTACCCATGTATGTTGCGTTGCTTGGAGGATGGTAGTCTCGATCTCTCAAACAACATCTGTGAGCGTCAAATCCGCAGAATTGCGAAATACCGCAATAACAGTTATTTTGTTTGCTGTCCGGAGTCAGGTGTGCGTTTTGCTCGCTTGATGTCTCACTTTGCCAACATCCGAAAGCACAATTTGGATCCAGTTGAGTATCTGAGTGACGTGTTCCGTAGAATCAAGACTACGGCAAAGGACAAGTTGGTGGACTTGCTTGAACACAGATGGCAGCCTGCTACTGTGGGTGTTTGGGCATAAATCAGATGACTTTTTCTTAAAATATAATAAAGATTTTATTAAATTTAGGTCTAACGGGTCTAAAATGACTGCTTACCAATAAATGAGCCAATAAAATTGGCTAGAATCGATCTTTGAAATTATGATGATACTCAAAATAGACCCGAATGAGGTGAGGTGGTTTGCGATGAGTTCCCCTTATTGTCGAGAGATGAAGGCGAAGGAGCTGCTCGATAGACATGGCATCAAAAACTTCATTCCGATGGTGAGGAAACAGGTGGTGGTGGATGACGAGCTGGAGACGAAGGAGACCCCCGCCATCCACAACTTCATCTTCGTGCATGACAGCTATAATGGCATCATGGCGGTGAAGAAGGGACTGGCGTATCTCCAGTTCATCCTTGCTCCCAACTCGCCCTTGATAGTGCCCGACAGACAGATGGAGGACTTCATCCGCTTCTATGAGTCGGGGGCATACCAAGAACCTGAGTTCTTGGATGCCAGACAGATGTCGGAACTTCGCTCTAATGCCAAGGTGGTGATAGGCGATGGTCCCTTTGAGGGATTGGAAGGCTATTTCCAGCGTGTGACAGGCGCAAAAAACAAACGCTTCGTCATTTCCCTTGATGGTGTAATGGCATTGGCTTGCAAGGTGGAGTGCAAGTTTGTGAAGAGGAAGTAATAACTTAGGAGCGTTCTCACGAAGCGAGGAATCGCAAGACTGTGATATTGATATACATGAATCCCCTCTGGCAAATGGATGCCGGAGGGGATTTTGGTTGTATGCTCGGCATGAGCTTATCCTAATGGGTGCAAGTCCCTAACAAGCCC
>ERZ1034687.1302-NODE-1302-length-13465-cov-27.665921_pt1 | contig 13465 bp, 16 predicted proteins | sample MGYA00520704_ERZ1034687 | MGnify/ENA primary metagenome ERZ1034687 (study PRJEB33766, sample SAMN09781762) | gut metagenome | biome: gut microbiome | host: Homo sapiens | place: Madagascar | study: EMG produced TPA metagenomics assembly of the PRJNA485056 data...
GCGCATGATTGAAAACCAGTTTATGCAGGAGATTGAAAAAGCGCAGGAGGCTCCGGCATCTAAATATAATAAAAAATCCCACAAGCAACGACGCGAGTGGGATGATGAAGAGTAAGGAGGCGTGTAACAGTGGATAAAGATCCTAAGAAGCCCGACGATCTACAAGACGAAAACGGCCAGCAGGGCATGATGAGTACAAATATTCCTTTGACTGTTGCGGTATCGGCTTTTATCAATAGCAAAAACTGGTTTGATTGGATACTGCACGCTGCTGAGACACTGGTAATCTTCTACTTGACCTATCAAATTGTAGGCAAAGTGTTATTCGTGGCACTGGTCATTACTCCTCTTCTTGTGTTTTATATCAGCAGTGCAATTGATTGTTACTACGTTGTGTGCGATAGCGAGTGGGATGATGATGACGGTGATTCCGATATTGATGACCACTTCCACAATAAATTAAAGTAAAGGAGAATTGATATAGATGTTTTCTCCTCCATTATATAGCGTTTTAAAATTTCCTCTTAACTATATTATTACCCATGATTATAATTTCAAACTAACTGACGAAAAACTTATTCATTTCACTGTGTTACAGGGAGATAATATGATGTTTCGCCAAATTCGTATGATATCTATGAATGACGATAAGTTTCAGAAATTTGTTGTTTTTGTTGACGCTACAGGCGGATACAACAAACCAAAATCTCTTGAACGCCTTGTAAAACACGGATTTAAAATCAATGGAGAAACGTATTTGTTTAGTGAACGCAGTGCAAGTATGGTTCGTCAAAGTATGCTTAGTTTTGTTGAACGTCATATTGCACCAGAACTTGATAGGCGAATTAGTATGGGACTTGATTTTTCTGAAACGCCAACTGTTCTTAGCAAATATTATGCTTATCGTGGTTTGAATCTTTCGTCTGCTTTTTGCTTACCGGAATGGGAACCTAAAATTTGTATCGTTGATGATTACGAGAATACGATTAAAGACCAAATGGTTGAATATCTATACGATAAAACAACAGAATTCATTGATAAAGCGGGCAACAAAAGAAGCTGGACACAAAAAGATGTCGCTGTAAAGAAAGCCGATATCACTATTAACTGCTTCGATGGTGCAGGTATTTGTCACCCAGAAATCATGCGCCAGATTGAACGCAAAATAAATACTGACGAACATATTAACAGTTGTATTATTCGCGCACCATATATCAAAGGATGCATGCACGAGATTGATTATGAATCATTTTATGCAGAGCGTGGCGTTACAAAAATCAAAGATATTTGGGGGCAAGAATATGATGTAACTCCCGGCAGCGAACCACTTATGATTCTTACCGTCAGCCTTTATAAAGGATATAAATATTTCAAGAAAGACGGCACATATAAAGACTGGGAGAGATATTGGGAATGGTTTCGTAAAACAAAAAGCTGCTTTGCTATTGCGAAATGGAATTATAGCGCCGAACGAGAAAATTTAACCACAAAATGCAATTATCAAATTTTGCAAAATTTAGACCTAGAATTCGATGATTTCAAACACTTCGCTGACATGTCTGTAGATTTTTATGAAAAGGTCACAAGTGATGATATTTTTTACACTGATTGTTTCCTTGGATTAATGGCTGACGATGTTAATCCATTGAATCATTATATTGCTGCATTAGCACGTAATCAAGAAATGATTCACGAGCCATGCGTTAAAGAATACGTTCATTCCTTACTTGATAAAACTCGTGATGGATTTAAATGTGGGAAACTTTGGATGAATGCAACATTTAAATTTTGGGTGCCAGATCTTGTTGCTCTAATGGAATGGGCTGGCGGGCTCCCTGTTGTTGGAGCATTAAAGGCTGGTGAGATTTATACCTTTGATCGTCGTGGAGTTGCACTTGGAGACCGCATCTGTGAACGAAACCCTCATATATCAAGATCAGAGCACCTGCTTGTTAGCGCCGTCGATAATGAATTAACTCAAAAATATTTTCATGGACTTGTAAATTGTTGTTTTACTTCGATTTATGACATCAATGCACCTCGACTCAATGGTTCCGATTTTGACGGTGACCTCGTTCTTGTTATTGATGAACCTTCCATGATTCCTGGAGTACATACAGATATTCCTATTACGTTGGATCTTGAGGACAAAAAGACTGCTCTTGCTGAAACTGATACACTTGACAATAAATTTGCTTGTACTCTTCGTGGTCTTAAAAGTCAAATTGGCGAGATTTCAAATTTAAGCACTGTCTATCAAAACAAAGTTCCTAAGACTGAAAAGACAAAACAAGAATATTTGAAATATGTTTCTCTTTTGTCTGTCGCAAATGGAAAGGAAATCGATAGAGCTAAAACTGGCTGCGGATATAAGATCCCTAGAAATATACAAAAATATGGCACTGGTCCTAAGAGCACGCCCTATTTCATGAAATATGCAGGTCCCTACTATGCACGTTTACATAATCTCAGTAAAGCCCATAGCAATATGAACTTACTATGTATGAGTCTCGAGCGTTGGGAGCGTGGAGTTCGTTGGCATAAAGAACCAGCTGGCAGTTTTGATTGGCACATAATGTACGATTCGGAAATCGGCTATGATCAGGATGTATTTAATGAGATCGAAGCCATCTTTCTGGACTTTAATAAATACCGCAAGAACCAGTTAGAACTCGAAAAGAAAGCCAAAAATTGGAAACTTTATCGTAAAGAGCTTGAAGGTATCATGACGAAAGAAGAAGCAAAGACCTATGAAACCAACTGGCAGGCAATCTATAACGTGTATCGCAACAAGTGCAAGTTGGTGTGTCCCGACGTGCGCGAGCTGGCCAATATTCTAGTCATACTGTGCTATGAGAAATATCCCAATAAATTTAAGAAATTCTTATGGCACATGGCTGGTGCTGGTGTAGTTGAAAATATCAAACCCGTTCCAGTGCAGTTGCCAGTTCACGACCCGAACGGCGAGTATGAATACCTTGGTCAACGATATAGTTTGGCTGAACCGAGAATCTACGAGGCGAGGATGAAATAATATGGACGATTTAAAAGATTTAATAACTATAGACGAACTTGAGCAGACGAATATGTTTATTTGCCCATTTTGTTATTCTACGAGAGTGTATCCAGTTGTTGCAATGGATGTAAAAATCAAAAACAAATATGCGCCATATCAAGAAGTTAAAATTCAGAGCATCGATGGGTTATATTGTGTTGACTGTAAAATTGCATATGCCACAACTGTCGATGAAGTAATCCAACAATGCAGAGACATTTCGGGCGATCCAGAATTTTATCCAGAATCAGGAGAGGAGAAGATCAATGTTTAATCTATTCAAGAAAAAGAAACCACAACAGGAGGAAGCCCCGCAGCAGATGGAATGCCCTAAGTGTGGCGGGACCATGACACTGACAAGTGGATTGACATATAAGTTCCACTGCCGGGGGCAGGAACTCGAAGCTTCAAATGTTACTGCCATGAAATGTGTGAATTGCGGCGAGATGATGTTTAACTGGGACGAAGCTCAACGCATTCAAAAATTCGCCCATGAATCTGTTGGCTGGGAGGATAAAACAGAATGAGAAAGTTCTTTATTGCGCTGTTATCTCTTTGTTTGACAGGATGTTTGTTGACCGGCTGCGGTACAAAAGAAGATCAATATGGTAATTGGGCTGACAGTCATAGTAACAGCTTTTATCATATTTTAAATACTTCGACTGTATACGCCAAAGATACAAAAGTTATGTATTACTACATTGGTGGTGGTGCAGGAGCGAGCTATATGGCCCCATATTATAACGAGAATGGGCAGCTCTGTCGTTACGTTGATGGCGAAATTGTACCAATCGAGTAAGGAGGTTAAATGGCTTATACGACATTTTATTGCAACGAAAATATGTTACTTGACAACTGGAAATATTATCATGAGTCAAATCTGATGCTACGGAATCTGCTGAAACGAACAAACCTCTCCCCTATTGAGTGTGCCACGATTTATTATGAACGAATGCGCAATCCCGAATCTGTCAGTTATGACCGCAGCCACTTGATTCAAGCATTCAGTCGAGGTCGCAAAAACAATGCACCAATACTTGATGTACGTCAAGTTGTTTTATATCAGAAAGATTTAGATTATATTACCGAGGCTCGCCGCCGCTATCACATTAACTGGGCACAACTCAGGGTCTTGCTTGGAATTATCTTCTTCTGCCGGCTATATGGCAGCGACACTGTGGCATTAGATACTGATTTTAAAATGAAGCGGTTTGGAAAGTGTTTTGAAGAACAGACAGAAATCATGTATCATGGTGGACCAAACTGGGACGATGGATACAACACAGTTCGCGGCATGTACGAGTTATCTGACGTGCATCACCTACTTGATCGAACCGGAACAGACGATATCGGTTGCTTATATACATATCCGAATTTTGCGCTTGATAAAGATGACATAATTGCGTACACCTTCAATGTGACGCTTGAAAATAATCGATTGAACCTCAGCAAAGTAGCGCGGGAGCTGTTTGATTCCAAAGAATGCTATTGTACTGTGTGTGGTGAAAAGTATATCGCAAAGAGACCAAACGCCAGTCTGTATTGCAAAGAGTGTGCAGCAGACAAAGAAAAGGCACGTATTGTAAAGAAGAACGCAAATAGAGTTAGTGACCGAAATTAACTTTATTTTCTTAATATATGAAAGGGTATATCTCTTTCAACTTTAAATTTAAAAGGAGATTTAATACATATGATTGAAATTACTAAGAACGAAGCAACTTACCTGCGGAAGGTCATTCCTAATGTACATATCACCCGCACTACTCATAAGTGGTATGCAGAGGAGGTCAAGTCTGTTCTCACCCAGCTGCCCGGCAATGTTGAAGCCGAGGAAGCCCTGCGCGAACTAAACCGCACCCATCGCACCAACTCTAATTTTGAGATCTGAGGTGCGGAATGGACGAAATTAAAAAGAATGAATTCAGAAAAACAGATGATGAATCCTTTGACGAGTACATGATGCGCATCGGAAACGCTTGTTCTGAACGAAAATTGACGTGGGATCAAGCTGCTGTGGTTTTGAATGAAGCTACAAACTCCAATTTTGGCGAGTGTGCTTATCGAAAAAAGTACAAGTCATGGAAGGCTGGCTACGACTACGCGCTTGAACATATGTGTGGCGATACTGTGGCAGATGAACTGCAGCGCTTGAAGATTGAACAGGTCAAGATGCGAGACGAGCGGGCGGCAACAAATAAGGTCTACCGCGATATTGCACGCGCTGAATCCATCAAAGAAATGATTGCAAGTGCCGTGGTTCCTTATGACAAAAATGATTTTCTGAATATTGTACAGTACGAAGGCAGTGGGCATGATGTGATCGTATGCTTGTCTGACTTACATACGGGTGCTGGTATTGACTCTGCGTGGAATAAGTTCGATAAGGAGATTCTAAAAGCGCGACTGGAAAGCTATGTCACTCAGGTGTTTAACATTGTAGAGCGACACGCCGCTGAAAAGATCCATGTGTTGTTGCTTGGGGACCTTATCAATGGCCACATTCATATCAATACTCGCGTTCAGAACAACGAGAACAGCATTGAGCAAGTTATGACAGCTGCAGAGCTAGTGAGTAACTTTGTCGCTGAGCTGTATGAGGTATGCCAACATATTGATGTGTATTCAGTCAGCGGTAATCATTCACGGGTGTTTCCAAATAAGGATGAACAGGTCGCTGGCGACGAACTAGAGGCGCTGATTCCGTTCTATATGAAGGCTCGACTGCAAAATCTGGCTGGCATTGAAGTAAAAACAGAGAAACTAGATCCTACATTTGGTGGATTTAAGGCTCGCAATAGTCTGGTGATGTATGCACATGGAGATAAGGACTCCCCTGCTAATGTAGTCGAACACTTGACCATGATGGTGAAACAGCCGATTGATCTGGTCTTCCTCGGACATCGTCACACAAACGGAATGACAACAGTACACGGCACGAAAGTTATTGAAAGCGGCTGCGTATGTGGCACTGATAGTTTCGCTGTTGGTATTCGTAAGAATGATATCCCGCAGCAGGCCGTAGCCGTTATTGCTGATGATGGTTTGACTTGTCTGTATGATGTGAAGCTTGAAAAACCAGCAAAGATAGTAATTTAACAGATTTAGACGCTCTGGGCTTAACCGCTCAGGGCGTTTTTATATTATAGAGGAGAATTATTATGGACGATATTTGTTCTGTTTTGGCAGGTTCCAAACACGATTCTGTTTATGCTGGTCCCGATAAGGACATTGAAACCAGTCTTAAAGAACTAGGGATCGATATTAGAAACGATGATGGCGAATTGAAAACGACTTATCAGATCCTAAAAGAATTGTCAGATAAATTCAACAATAGTTAAATAAACGGCTCGTCCGAAAAGGCGAGCCCTATATGTCGCAGGTGACAGCGCCGGTGTGCTGACTTGGCTCATAACCAAAGACAGAGTGGATCGTCCCCACTACCTGCACCCATGAAATTAAATTGTAAAGGAGGTTCCAGAATTCGAAGATGGAAGAAAAATTTCATAAAGATTTAGGAGGCGATTACTTCTACTGTTATTCCCGCCGTTGCGCATTCTTTATTCGTGCAATGGGAATTTTCTATGAAGAGATTGGTGAGCATCCGACTACGGGCTCTGTATATACAAAGTTCCACAAAACAAAGAAGCTCAATGAGATTTTAAAACTGTGGGATGATATCAAGTATCGCTTCGACAATATGTCAGATGACGGAACGGTGGTGAAGGACTATGGCCAGAACTGCCGTTGAAAAGAAACCGCCACGTATTAAGGTCCCTGCCTCATGGAGTGGTGGCAAATGTATGTGCTGTGGAAAAATCTATGACGTGCGTAAAGGAAACTTCTCAAAGACGCAAAGTCAGTGGTTTATAGGCAATGATGGATATCTGCCGTGGTGCAATGAATGTAAAGAAGAAATGTTTAACTTCTACGTAAAGAAATATGGAGACGAGAACGAAGCAATCAAGCGACTAGCTATGCTGTTTGATATGTTTTACTGTGACGGACTTCTTGAAGCTGCAGACCATTCTACTCCCGGCTCTCCAAAAATCAATACATACATGGGACGGCTCAATATGCGCCAACACGCTGGAAAGTCTTATGACGATACATTGGATCAGGAGAAGAAGGACGCCTTAGCTGCCGGCCGCACGGGCAACACAAAAGTCACTCAGAAGATGATTCGGTTCTGGGGAGCTGGTCTGGAAGAGCAAGACTATTTGTTCCTTGAGGATCACTATCAGAATCTTATTACGCGCCACGAGTGTAAAACTGCCGCACAGGAAATCCTCTTCAAGCGTATTGCGAAGGGCGAACTCAACTGTGAGAAGGCAGACGCCACCGGCGATACAAAGAAAATAAAAGAGGCAAACGACAACCTTCAGAATCTAATGGGTTCCGCAAACGTCAAGCCGAACCAGACGAATGATAACGCACTGGCTGAGACCAATACGTTCGGAACACTGATTCAAAAATGGGAGGAAGAGAGACCGATTCCAGAGCCTGCGCCTGAATGGCAGGATGTTGATGGAATTGGAAAGTATTTTAGAGTGTGGGTACTTGGTTCACTTTTAAAAATGTTTCACTTAAACAATCCATATCAATCCGAATTTGATGAGGAAATGGAAAAGTATACCGCGCACAAACCAGAGTCAATGGAAGATGATACTGCAGACACCAGCTTGCGCGAAACTATTTTTGGCATCAGTGAGGGCGGTGGTTCTCCTTGACAAAAGAAAAATTAACAGACAAAGAAGTAGCAAACAGTAAATCAGAAAAGATAATGAATGCGGTTGCTTGGTATTGTGGATATTATAGAAAAAATCCGCAACGTTTCGCCAAAGAATATTTGAATCTGAATTTGAAATTATTTCAGCAGATTCTGTTGTATTTAATGGTTCGAAGTACAGGCTTCTGTTTCATTGCTGCTCGCGGTCAAAACTATAGGCCGCCATTCTATTTGAATGAAAAAATCGGGCAATATCGGTGAAGGCTTAGCTGCTAATACCGAGATAAGCGAGAAGATTGCGTAAGGCTTCCCGCCATCGTAGAGCGTAGTGGGTGAATAAATATAATCCCACCAAGAGTGTCCGACGCGAAAATGTACGCCAATCTGGAACTGAATAGACAGTTTGATGAAAATGAGAGAAATCTCCAGAGCAGTAGATAAAAAGCTACTGGTTAATAACTAATTGCTAGGCAAATCTTTTCTTACCGCTGTCTTCATTGTGATCAAATGCCTATTATGGCCGGGCACGAAATGCATCATTGCATGTAAAGTGCGAACGCAATCGATCAATATCTTGGACGAAAAAATAATGAAGGAACTTGTGCCAAACAGTCCTTTATTACAATCCGAAATCAAAAAAGTCGATATCAACAACCAGAAAGCAGAGATTATATTCAAAAACGGCAGTTACGTTAAAGTTGTGACGGCTACCGACTCTGCGCGTGGCGCTCGTGCAAATTTAATTCTAGTCGATGAATACCGAATGATGGACGAAGATATCATTAATATGGTTTTGAAAAAATTCCTAAATATTGTTCGCCATCCCGGATATTTAGACAAGCCAGAATACAAACACATGGCTGAGCGAAATCAAGAGTTCTATCTAAGTTCTGCATGGTTCCAGAATCACTGGAGCTATGAAAAATGCAAAGACTACTTCGTCAACATGATTGATCGAAGCAAAAAATATTATTGTTGTGCTTTTGATTACAGAATGAGCATCAAAGAAGGCTTGTTGTTAAAAGAAGCCGTCGAAGATGAAATGTCTGAATCGAGTTTTTCCGATTTGAAGTTCTCCATGGAGATGCTGACCGAATGGATTGGCTCAATTGAAGGCGGACTATTCCAGTTCGATGATATCAACAAAACTCGCGTTATTGAAAAAGCATTCTACGCACCAAATATAGTGCTTTCCCCTGCTGCGACCGACGTTCCAAAAAAGAAAAACGGAGAAATCCGCATTTTGACTGCCGATATCGCACTGATGAGTTCCAAGAAAAACGACAACGACGCAACAAGTATCTTCCTTAATTGTATGATACCAAACAAATCTGGGCGTTATACGAGCAATTTCGTTTATTCTGAAAACGTGGAAGGTATGAGTATTCAGGATCAAGCGCTAAAATTGCGTCGTTATTTTGAATATTTCAACTGCGATTACCTTGGGATCGATGCCCGCTCAGTTGGTATTCCATTGATTGATCTGCTCATGCGCGACATCTATGACCCTGAAACTGGCGAGACTTATCCCGCAATCAGCTGCTGCAATAATTCAGAAATTGCCGACCGCTGTTCTGATAAGTCTGCCAAAAAGGTCATCTGGGCCATTATGGGTAGTTCACAGTTCAATAGCGACGTTGCTATCGGTCTGCGCAGTGGCTTCCAGCAAGGGCGTATCCACCTTCTGCAAAGTGAATATAGCTGCGAGGATCAGTTGCGCAAATTATATAAGGGATATGACAAAATGTCGCCCAGTGAACGAGCCGCCCTACAGATGCCGTATATCAATACTGGTCTTGCAGTGAACGAACTTGTCAATTTGGGCTACGAAACAGTAAACAACGTAATCAAGGTCAAGGAGAAATCTGGATGTCGTAAAGACCGTTACTCTTCCCTGTCCTACAATTATTATATTGCGCAGCAAGTTGAGCGCAGCATGGAGAAACGGCATAACAAACCGAAGCTGCTCGATTTTAACTTCCGTGCGCCAGTATTGAAGAAGGGAGGGCTGTAATGGCTGAAAATATAATGAATAAAAAGGTCATGGTCACGAATTCTAAAAGTGGAAAGACCTCCTATGTTACATATTCTGATTTAGTAAGTGGCGTTTATGCTAACCTATCAAAGATTGGCATTCGCAACCTTGAATCCACATCAGAGACCAATCCGACATATACCAAGTATACGAAGGATCAAATTGTAAAGTATCTTGCTAATCCAGCTAGTTACGAAAAACAATTGCGAAATATGAGCAAATACCTGTTCAATATTTCAAACTACTATCGTCGGCTGATTCAATATTTTGCGAATATGTCTACGTTCTCTTATGAGCTTGTTCCATACGGTCTTGATCGATCTAAAAGCATCAATCTGAATAAGTTTAAGAAAGCATACTACGCAAGCTCCACAGCTGTCGAACTGATGAACATTCCACACGAAGCAACCAAAATTTTAACGATTGCATTTCGCGACGACGTTTATTACGGATACGCATGGGAGACGAATGATAGTTTTGCTTTCCAGAACCTAGATGCAGACTATTGTAAAATCAGTAGCATTGAAGACGGTGTATACAACTTTGCTTTTAATTTTTCATATTTTGATTCAAACCAAGACAAGTTACTGAATTATCCGCCCGAATTTCAAACCATGTATAACACCTATAAAACCAATACTCAGTTATATAAATGGCAGGAGCTGGACAGTTCTAAGTCAATTTGTATTAAGGTAAATGAACATGACTATATCCCCATTCCACCGTTTGTGAGTCTATTTAGTGCTCTGGCGGATATTGAGGATTACCGCGCCATTAGCAAGAACGCAAGCGAGGCCAACAATTATAAAGCCATTGCGATGGAAATTCCTATCAGCGACGAAGATGGTTCGTTCCTGATTGACTATGAAACTGCCAAAGAGTTCTACGATATGATGAGCAATGTGTTGCCGCCGAATATTGGTGCTATTTTGACGCCCATGAAATTAACTGACTGGAATTTTGACAAGAGCGGTGTAAATAGTGATACGAACGAGGTTGCAAAGGCCGAAGCAACACTATTTGCGCAGGCTGGTGTAAATAAAATCTTGTTTGGTGGCGGTGACGATCCGGCTGCTTCAACGCTGAATCTGTGTACTGTGAATGACCAAATGATTGTATTCGCGGTGATTCGTCAGCTGGAGCGTTGGGTCAATCGTAAACTCAAGAGCGTATCAAGTTCTTATAAATTCCGTATCAATTTCCTGCCAGTTACACATTACAACCGTGCCGAAATGCATGAGCGATATCTAAAGGACGCCCAATATGGTATTCCAACACGTAGCGCTATTCTTGCAACCGCCGGGTTTGCTGGCACGGATTATGAAAATATGGCTTATCTTGAGAATGATGTACTCAGCTTGAATACTGTTGAAGTTCCGCTTACAAGTTCTAATACACAGTCTAGTACTGTAAACGAGGGCGGACGTCCATCTAATGCAAGTGAGGGCAAACAATTAAGTGACGCTGGCGAAGTAACAGCAGATAGACAGGAGGAGTAACATGGCACAATATCTATGCGAAATAGTCGTGCATGGTTCTCACGCCGCCGGGATGTCGAAGTTTTTGATAGAACACGGCGCTCTCCTGCTACGAAAAGATCCACCGAACAACTATGTATTTATCAATGATAATGTATTTGAAAATGCTCTGGCTGAGTTGCAGATTGCAATTCGTCAGGGCTTTTATTTTGCGGACGAGGAGGTGAAAGCAGAATGAATCATCGATATCCAATCTCTTTTTCAAAGAAGAATGAATATGAAACTTCTGATTTTCGCTTCATTGATGTCTATATTGATGTGATGCACACAGGGGCAAATCTTAATAAGACCAGTTTCACGAAAGATGTTATCAACAAAGCCGTCCCGACTATCGCCAATATGCCGATTCTTGGTTATGTAGTGAACGAATTGGACGATGAAGATAAAGATTTCAAAGGTCATGAGCACGAGCTGCGAATCACCGATACTGATGTCAAATATCTGTATGCGGGGCAGGCTTATGGTGTGATTCCTGAATCTTGTAATCCACGTTGGATTATTAAAGATGACGGGACCGGTACAGAACGTGAATATTTGCGTGTTGATGGTTTGATTTGGACAAAGTTTAGCGACCCAGTAGATATTTTCACTCGCGATGTAACAAAAAACCACAGCGTCGAGCTGACCGATATGATTTGCGAGACGAAACGCGATGATGGAATTACTCCCGTTTCGTCTTTTAAGTTTGATGGTTGCTGCATTCTGTCGACCACCGATCCGAAAATTCAACCCGCAATGACTGGGAGCTGTGTAACCGCCAATTTTTCTGTTGACGATATCACATCTCAAATTCGAGAGCGTCTCTATGAGTATCAGTCTCTCCAGCAGAATTATTCTGCAAAAAATGAAAATCCATCCGATGAGGAGAAAGGAGATATACCGCCAATGAATGAAAATGAAAAGAACCCTGCTGTGACTGAAAATACTGTGGCAGAAGGCGCTGTGGAAAATCCTGAAGTCGAGGCTACCACAGCAGAGAATGCTGCGACTGAGACCGAATCTGAGGCTACTGCTACAGAAAACGCCGCATCTGAAGAAGGTGCAGAAAATGCAACAACTGAGACTTCCGCCGAGAATGCTGCTTCAGTAGAAGAGGGTAAACCCGCTGCGTCCAGCGAATTTACTTTGACCGCTAATCAGCTTCGTGATGAAGTTTATAATGCGCTGCTTAAGATTCAGGTTCCTTCTCGTTGGGACCCTGAATGCATGATCCCTAAGTATTGGCTCACTGATATTCAGGACAACGAAGTTATTGTAACCGATTCTGGCACATATCAACTGATGGGTATTCCCTACTCTATGAACGGCGATAATGTTGTTCTGGAGTATGAGAATATTAAACGTAAGAAGGTCATTTATGAGGACTGGGATAATGGCGACGTAATGCCTGGCCTAATCACTATGTTCTCTGCTTTGACTGACAAACTTGTTGAACTGTCTGACAGCTTTACTAAAGCAACCAATGAAGTTAGCGAAATCAAACCAAAGCTGGAAGCGTATCAGCAGGCTGAAGCTGAGGCAGTCGCCGCAGCAGAAAAGGCTAAGCGTGACGAGTTGTTCTCTATTATGGATGAAAAGCTGGGCGCAAATGCGGAATATGCCGCACTGAAGGAGAACACCGAGATTACTTATTCCGAGCTGGAGACTAAGTGTTATGCACTGGTTGGTCGTCAGTCCGCTGAGTTCTCTTATGTTCCCACTACTAACAACAGAGGAACTGTCCGCTTTGGCGTGGGTGGCACCCAGAACGGTTCAGACGCCGCGTATGGTGGCCTGATGGAACACTATCTCGGCAAGTAAATAATTCAAAATTTTAGGAGGTACATAATTATGGCAAATACTAAGCATGCTGTTGTGCGCACTGATAATCTGGGTGGCACCAAGAATGGTGAGCAGCTGGCAAGTGTGATTTTCTATTCTAGCGATGCTCCCGCAGCAATTGACAACGGTAACATCGTTGTTCTGGGTGAGAAGTTGGGGCGTGAGGCTTACAAGGCTACTGCTCCCGCTGCTGGCGCTGTGGCTGAGGATCTGTATGTGATTGCAGAAGAGGAACTGTTCTATGATCAGACTGTCGCTCACTATCTGACTGAGTGGGTCAATGAGGCAGG
>ERZ1034687.1308-NODE-1308-length-13392-cov-15.966934_pt1 | contig 13392 bp, 11 predicted proteins | sample MGYA00520704_ERZ1034687 | MGnify/ENA primary metagenome ERZ1034687 (study PRJEB33766, sample SAMN09781762) | gut metagenome | biome: gut microbiome | host: Homo sapiens | place: Madagascar | study: EMG produced TPA metagenomics assembly of the PRJNA485056 data...
CCGTCAGCTTTTTATAAAGTCCTGTCCGCTCCATACAGAGATCCTGTGCCAGTTGCTCCACGCCATATTCGCCATCTCCAAGATGTTGCTCTATCAGAGCACGCACCTGAAGTATCAGCTCGGGCTCCTGATTAATGGCTTCGGCTGTTTCCGGTAGCAGGCTATCCTCTGGCAAGGAAGGAATATCATCTTTTGTGGAATCGGTATTTATTACATTTGTTTTCTTTCCTCTACGAAGATAAAGAATGATGATGCCCACCAGAATCACGAGGAAAACCACAAAGCCAGCTATCGCCCATCCCGACTTCCACCAGGGATGGTCTATGGTAAAAAAGAGGCCCAACATTGGTGAAACATAAATCAGGCCATCATGATAAGTTCCCAACCAGATGGCTCCTTCCTTATCCCGATAAACCGTATTGATGCCCGTGGTGAGCGATTTTCCATCAGGTAAAGACAAATCCTTTACTTCGCGTGGAGTAGTTTCCAACTTGAAGTCGAACATCAGATAACCATGCTGACTGCTGATCAAAGCCTGATTGTCTGATGACATATTCAATGTATGCAAGAGGTAATCGCATGCGAAGATCCTGGAATACTTACGGGTTTCCGGATTAAAATGCAGGAAGATGGAAGCATCCGTCTTGTTCTTTTCATCACGTCCGGTTCTAATCTGGTAAAACTGTCCGCTCGGTGTCAGAACGGTGAGTGAGGTGTTCCGATAATACTGAGCTTCGGCTGTTGAATAGGCAGAAGTGGTATAGGCCAGCTTATCTTTCTGAAAAACCGCCACGATTCCCGAATCCATGAAAGCATAAACCTGTTTGCCATCGGTATCCAGATCCTGCAGACACCCCCATTCCTTCTTCAAATGGATCAGATTGCCATCCTGCGTATTGAGCAACGAATCACCCATAACAACCCAGACATTCTTCCTGCTATCTACAAACAGGTCCTGAATGGCATTCTGAGTCGGACTGTTCCGCAGCATTTTCATCTTATCCTCTTTTCCATTTTTTGGCAGAGCGTCAAGGGGATGTTCCAGAAGTCTGCCCTCTGCAAGCAGAATACAGAATATCTTCTGGTATTCCTTTACCCATAACCTGTCCTGGCTATCGGCATAAAGATGCGTCTGCCCCTTGTATTTCGTGATGCTTTCTGCCTTTTCTGCAGGAAGGGGAATCAACGAGAAACGCCTTCCATCATAGAGATTGATGTCCTTGGGAGTTCTCACCGCTAACCTGCCATCTGCCAACTGCATCATCTGTAGAACACGGTTATCAGAAAGCCCCTGTTGGGTATTGAGCACATAAAAATAATCGTTTGTTCCTACCTTCTGGGCAGAGCTGGTAAGTATCCAGCCCCAAAAGCAGAGGAAAACGATGCATAGTTTGATGATATATGGTTTATAACTTCTCATGGAGCCTTATTTCCTATTTTCAGTGCTGCTATTTTGCTTATTCTTTGCAAAAATATAAAAAAAGATCGAGACTGACAACAATAGTTCGTTAATAATTCAATAATGAGTCCACTTTAAAAAGTGGTTTCGTTTAAAAGTTTAACTTTCATTCGTTCTTTGACTTTTTCGCGAATTCAACAAGCAAGTGCAAAATTACTGACTCCACAAAGGACGTTACTGGCAATGACGTGCAAACGGTCTATACCGATGGAGCATACCAAAGCAAAGAGAATCGCAAGTTCGCAGAGGACAACGGCATTGAGTTCATCGCCAATGGCATACCAGGAAAGCCTTCTCGATTTGATTTGGACATGACGGACGAACATACCTTGCAAGTCACCGACAAGACAACGGCAGAAGTCCAAACGGCAATACCAGTCAAACAAGACCAGATACCGCACAAAGATAAAGCATACTTTGCAAGCCATCGCAAGGTGTGCTTGGATCAACATGCGCCGACTTTTCTTGTATGACCTCGAAATGGGTCTCCAGATGGCAACAAAATAGTTCAAAGACCGAATCGCCCCACTTTGGGGCTATATTTAGGCAATAAGAGGCATTTAGATGCTGTATAAACTGGTCGTTTGCCAACTTGTCGCCAAAGTTAGTTAACGCCAAGGATTGCGTAAAAACTTTCCAAGGCATATGTCTAATTCGAATTTAACCCACTTTTTGAAGTGGAGTCTTTATTGAAAGAGAGAATACAAATAGTCTCCACAAAAGTGTCACTATGACATTTTTGCGGAGACCAATAAAAATTGAAATCTATCTTTATAAAGGTGTGTCGCTTACCTTAAATTACTTGTACAAGTTGGCTGCCACTGCATCCACAGCCTCTGCACCAGGAAGGTTAGGATAAGCATTCTTCAATGCCTGTGCAAAGGTTGCGGCATCCTTGTTATCTGCGAGCAACTGCTCCATCTTGGTGAGATAAGCGATGCGGAAATCCAAATCCTCTGGAGTAACCACGCCACCATGAGAGCCAAGATAATACTTGGCACCGAGAGCCTTGGCAGCCTTTGCTCCCTCAAGAGCCTGAGCCACAGCATCACGGTTGGCAAGCTGGAGGGCATTCATGTGAGCCTTGGCTGGAGCCCAATGCATCAAGCAGAAGTCCTTACCTATTAATATAGTAGCAGCAGGGAAATCATTCTTAGGACCCTTGGTGAAGAGATAGCTCACACCATTGATTTTCTCGGTGCTACCAAACTTCACTTCCTTAGCCTTGCCAGTAGGACGCTCTACCATCATGTCGCCAAAGTTCTTCTGGAATCCCTTCATCATAGCATCATACACGCCCTCGTGCATAAACTGAGGCATACCTGCTGGCTGTACAAGAGGCTGAATACCAGTACCACCCTCATGATAATCGGTGATACGAGCAGTTACAAGCTTACCCAACTTAGCCACATAAGCCTCAAACTCCTTTACGCCGCTCTTGAAGAGAGGTTCCTCCATAGTTACCAATCCCTTCTTGGTCTCAATGACGAAGCTGCAATCAGCCATCACATCATTAGAATGATACACGTGCATGGTAAATCCCTTGCCTTCGTAAGACTTAAACTCACCCTGAGCTGAAACACTGAGGGCTGCCATAGCAGCCCCTGCCAACATCATAATCTTTTTCTTCATAACCTTAATATTATTTTTACCTGTTATACTTTCATTTTTTGGTGCAAAGTTATAAAGAAAAAACAATCTGTACAAGAAGGCACTATTGCGTAAGATACTTACTGAGAGGTAACTAACTAAAGTTTCGCAAGTGAATAAATATCAACTTGCTTGTTTATAAATATACATATCACGTAGCATATGGGCAACAGAATTTCCTTCGATGAGATCAGCAAGCAACTCCGTAGCATCTATGGAGTAATGCTCTGCTAAATTCAAGACGAAATCCAAAATGATGCACCATATCTTATATCTTGTCCGTTACGAACAATTCGAGAGTGTCATTGGTAACCTCTGCAAAAAGACAACCAATAGTTTCATACGCCTCAAATCTCTTCACCGTACACAAGATGTTATACTGCATCATTGTCAAGGTGAAACTTGCGATTTGGGCGGCAAAATGTACGGACTGGCACTTGCCCAAGTTCAACAAGGTCTTACAGTCCTTGTATGCGACTTCGGTAGCCCAACGTCTGGCGTTACGATATGCCTCAAGAAAGCTGAGGGAAAGATCGGTTGTCAACAAGCCGTTCCAATTACCTTTGCGACCTCGTTTGCAGAAGAACAAACGAACAGGTACGCCATCCAACTTAACGTCCATCGTGCAATATGTGCAGCGAAGAGTTCTGTTGTGCATACATGCCTTCGCCTTCTGTTGGTGCCTGATGATTTGCTTGGCATTCATCTTACCAGATTTTGTGGCGTAGTTGGTCTTGCCCAACTTTATCATGCCCAACAAATGACACTTGATATGCCTGCTGGTTATGAGTCGCACGAACTTGGTGTTGGTAAACCAGCTATCTATAAGCAAGTAATCGAAACGGATACCTCTCTTGATGGCATACTTGACCATGTCAATGGCCTTGTCTGTCTTCTTCATCAAGTATTCGTTGACACGCTCCTCTACCGCCTGATCCTTGTGGTCTTCGGTAAAGCGAGCCTTCCGCTGTTTGGCAGTAAGTCCTTGCACCTTTTGCTTGTCCTTGCCTTCCTCACCGTGAAGCGAGAAATCGAGAAGAAGTTGGCTAACCCCATCGGAAAGCATCATCGTGAGACACTTATAGCCAAGGATGCTCTTTTGGTGAACATGAGACCAGATTCTGCCAATGAGTTCAGTCTTCATGCCAGTCTTGGGGGCATCGGTATCATCAATAAACAAACGGGCTTGTCCTTAGGGGCTGTTGTGCTGCTTGATATCTTCTTGATCAACTGGAGATTCATGGCATACAATAATTTGCGCCACTTGACATTGCCATCATTCATAAAACGATAGAACATGTCTTTTTCACAATTGAACAAATTACTCAATGAAGAGTCAGAGTACCGACAGGCATCCTTGACCATGAAGAATGGGAAGAGCATGAGTAGGTTGAGAACCTGTAAAGTGGTAAACTTACAGTTCTTTCTCTACTCCTACTTGGTTGGAGCGTATATTTATGTGTTCCATTACTCCCATAATGCACTTAATTGCACGGTTATTGTCATTTTTTGCGAAAAAACTTCGCAAATCTGAAATAATTGTTGTATCTTTGCTCACGGCTTTGAAGTTTTATCTTTATTCTTTAGCGATTATAAAGATACTCATTTTCTGTGAGTTATACAAACTTCAGAGCCTTTTTTATTTTAAAATTAAGTTAAATTACGCTTGTGAATATTCACTTGCGAAACTTTAATAACTAATATTGATTATCAAGCGATTAAGTAAAGCAGGTTTATGATTATTTAGCAAGAGGGGTACATTTATACAATCCTAAGCAGAGAGTGTGTAAACTAAACTGCGTCAAACTACAAAAAAGTTTAACTTCGTTTAGTTTACACTTTTATGATATCAGAATTGCTATTTCCAATTTTTCTTACTTATATCAAAATACTTGATAATATCCTCATTACCATCTTCTTTCGTAAAAGTGACTGCGAGATGAGACGTAGCTCGTGAAACACCAACATAAAGATAACGGCAAAGCATCTTATGCCCCTGACCTTTAAGTGCTTCGTCTATATCATAGAAAAATACTGCTTCAAATTCCATCCCCTTCACTTCTGAAAGACGGAAAATACGAATACATTTCATCGCATTTGTAGTCCTTCCATCAGTGCAGTTAAATACAGAAAAGCCATTGAGAATATCAATATCTTGCATTTCACTAACCATCTCATCAACATCTACGTCATCACCAACAAGAATGGCCACAGCAGGAAGATTATCATTACAGTGTTTGTAAATTTCACAAATACGCTTAGCCATCCATTTTATCTTCTTGGAAGGATCGTCTGAAATATAGCAAATCGGTTGTGGCTCATCCTCTGATTTTTCGACATTAGAATAGTAAGGAGCCTCCACTGCTTGATCATCAAAATATAGGCGCCTTGACAAATCCAACAATGTAGGAGTCTGCCGATAAGAAACTTTTAGCTCAAAGACTTTCAATTCTGGCAAAACCTGTTTTTTCAATTGTTCCCAACTATCAATACCATTATTGTTTAAACCTTGCATTATATCACCACATAACGTCATCGTATTAAATTCATAATAACGAAATGATGACATAAAATAATAGTCAATGATAGAATAATCCGTGGCCTCATCAACAACGATTACGGGTTTGACATTCTCCATATAAGCCTTAACATATTTGTTGTTATGCATTTCCTCAAAACGGAGTTTAGACTTTTTATAGATGCCGTAAATTAAATTATTTATGAAACCTACCAAAAGTTCCACCTCTTCTCTATGAAGGCGCTTGTTGTTATCTTTAGCAACAATTTTTCTTAATAATTGTTGTTTATAGCAGGTAGCACCAAGTTGAAGAATTTCCTTGCGGAACTCTTTATATGCCTTTGGTATCTGGTTGAAGATGTTGTTTTCTATACCTTTGCAGGAACTCGCAAATTTCTTGGAAAACCATTCTAGTTTTCCCAATAAAGAAAGATCTTGCATATCTACATGCTTTTTGACAATCGAATACAATTCCGTCTGTCTTTTTGATAGTTTCCGCTTATTATCTATCATTTTAAGACTCAGATTGCGAAGTATAGACTTTAAATTACGATTCAGGATAAGTATGAAATCTTTAGTCGCAACAGAACTTTCCACCTCTTCTCCCAAATCATCATCACCGTAGGAATCATCAGAAATACCATCTTCATCCTCATCATCCCATTTGGCAAACAAACTCTTTATGCTTGTAGTCATAGCCTCATCAGCAGTAATTAGATTTTGCACCCGAACAGCCAATAAATTCTTCAGCTCGTTGACTTTCTTTTCATTTTCCTTAATTGCAACAGATTCGTTAAATTCCATAGAATTAAGAAGATTCATCAAAGAATTAATGTCTTTAATTCCTTCTGCTTTTTGACAATAAGCCTTGATAGACATAGCTGTCGCATGCCAAGGATATTCATTGGTCGGCAATTTAGAAATATCAAGCAATACATTTCTAATCTTGCGCACAAGGAATCTCTCAAACGAAGCAATAGCCACACTTGCATCAACTATAAGATAGTCCTCATCTTCATTTTGCTTATACCTCAAGAAGGGACCATTTTGATCAGGCACATTCAGTTTATACTCAGTTAGCATATGGCGACAGAAGTCATCAATTATTGTGGAATTTCTCTCATTAGCATTTAATCCCTCATTAGCCATATTTGTCCTAAGAAATGCTAGCAAATCCTTCGTCGGAGAAAAATACAACCACTTAGAATCTCTTGTCTGCGGATTGGTAATTTCCTCTATCTGTTTTTCTGTTAATCCATTGTCGTAATCTCGCAATGCAACATCTGAAAGTAAAAAGTTTAGACGTTGAATCATAGTTGTAGTTTTTCCTGTACCAGGACCACCTTCTATAAGGACAGGGATTCCATTGAACAAATCTGAGCGTTTTGCATCTTCTTGTGAAGGGTCAAGGATATGTTGTGAACGGAGTTCGGCTCCTTGTCGCAAAAATGCTTTGGCACGTGCAGTTTTTTCTGCAACTTCAACTTCTTTTTGCTCTAATTCAGAAATTTGTCTTGTTTCCTCCTCGTGCTGTTTTTTCAATTTTTCTGCCAAAAGACGTTCTTGTTCAGCCTCCTCTTCTTGCTGTTTACACTTTCGCTCTTCCGCTGCTTCCAAGGCCTTACGCGTCCGTTCCTGTTGCATCTTTAGTACTTCCAATTGTTCTGTTATTGCTCTTTTTTCACCAAGCAACTGCTCCAATGTTTGATAACGATATTCCTCACCATCAAGATTGACTGTTATCTCCTTAACCGAGTTTGGAGTAAGATTGTATTGGGCACGATTATAGATTTCTATCTCTACTTCGTTAACCGTACCCTTTCTGTAACCATATAAATTTTTCTGTACATATTTCTGCTTTCCAGAAAAATGCTTGATAAGGATTTCACCCATCAAAGTATTTTTGCAAACAGATTGACCATGACTACGCAATGCTATATCTTTGCGATTACTATACTGAGCCCAAGGTCTGTTGACAAGCCAAAATGTCTTTTCACCACTATCTTCAGGATGTAACGAAGAACAATAATGGCAAGATGCTCGTGCTATTGCACAATTATGGACAAAACCTTGCAGTTCTTTGTTTCTATGCAATTCAATGTCTTTTCCTATTTCAAATAGGTTTTCTTTATTTTCCATCTCACTAGGTTTTAAAATACAGACAGTTTATTTACACAGCAAACTCAGTTTGTTGTAATTATACTTCAAATCCCAAATCACGAACCAATTGCTTGATAACATTAATTTTAACCGTAGAAGCTTCCTCCTTATCATAAATAAGGAGCAAGACAACTTGACCATTTTCAATCTCAGAAAGAATATTGAACGTGATAACTCTAGCACCACCCGACTTTCCCTTGCCCTTAGACTTGATAAGCATTCGAACCTTACGTATATTTTTTGTTATCTCATCACCTTGCAAAGGATTTTCTGCAATGCTATCCAAGAATTCCTTATAGTCTTTTTTAAAGCTTGGATATTTCTTGGCAAGACGCTTTGCCTCTCTTGCAAAGTCGTCAGACACTTTGATACTACAACTCATCAAGCAAACTTTCTGCAGATTGTAAAACACGTTTGCCAGCAATGGCCTCCTTCACATCTGTCAAAGCGTTTTTGAGTTCTTTCATCAAATCGCGGGGAGTATCAACGACATTGCTTTCAATGATAGGATATATACAAAAACTACCTGCACGTGATTTTAGGACAACGTGCTCACCTGCTTTGGCTAAATTCAGATACTTAGTCTGATTTGTGCGAAAGTCTCTTGTACCAACTACGACCATAATCTATTTTTATTGATTCTTGGCGCAAAGATAATACTTTTTTCTGAAATGGCAACCATTTTAGACATTATGATTATTAAAAACCTTTATTTTTTCTATTTTAGCCTCAACATTGCTTTTCTTGGTTCGTCGGTCATTACTAAACAAAAAATCTAGTCATAGTTCATTCTCCCTTCACTTTTCAGAAAGTTCACCTCATTATCAACAACTTACAGTGAAGGGAAGAAACTGAGCCTACGCTTCAACACGCTCAGTTTCATCTTATGCAAGCCCGGTCTATAGCATCAATCCTCCCAAGAGTAACGATGCGAGAATAGGAAGATAACGATGAAAGAACTGCGTTCCATCGATTGCGTGGCATATGTCATGCAATCACACGGCATATGTGGTGCAATCGCTTGACATATGTCGTGCGATTGCGTCACATATGCCAAAGTATAAATAAACCTAATTCTTAACACCAAAAGATACGAGTTCTCACATTCTTATGTATATTTGCATTTGGTTTTATCAACCATAAAGCCAACAGATAACTAAGTAAAACCATAAACAATTCAAAGACATGGAACTGAAATATGACATCTACACACTCAACAATGCACAAGGCATTGGTGAGAAACGCCAATATGTTCGCTTGGTCCAACACGAACCTTTGACAGCAAAAGAACTACAAGAGAAAATCGAAACCCGCTGCTCTCTCACCAAGGGTGATGTGGCAGCGGTATTGTCTGAGTTGCACGACATCTGCGTGGAAGAATTCTCGATGGGGCGTCGTTTCTACATTCCCGAAATCGGATACTTCTCCATGTCGGCAAGTCTTGACATGCCCAAAGACAATCCAGACAAGAAGATTACGGGTATGGAAGTGAGCATCACCGGCATCAACTTCCGTCCAGAGGCAAAGCTCTTGGAGCAAGTTCAGAGAAACACCCATTTCGTTCGCTCAAAATACACGAGCCAATCCACACAATATACTGAGGAAAAGTTGTTGGCGAAAATCAAGGAGTATCTCCAAGAGAACCGTTACATCACTACTCGCATCCTGCGCATCCTCTTCGGCTTGACTCCTTACATGGCACAGAAGTGGCTCAACCATTTCTGCGAGAAAGGCATCATGGTGAAGGAAGGCACCCAGCATGCCCCTATCTATTTCTTGAAGTAGCGTTCACTCCGTTCCTTCACTGCAACTCGCTGATTGACAGAGGAAGATAGGTAAAAGTGAAGGGAGAATGAATATAGAAAAGAATAATAAGGAAGTAGCTCTGTCACCACTTTTGATAGTATCGTGACAGAACTGGTGACAGAGTTAGTGACAGAGCTAGTAACAGAGCTATAGTAACTATGTTAGAGTATGGTAGTAGCTCTGTTAGTAACTATGTCTAAGAAAAGAAAAAAGTAAATTATGAACGATATAAAACTTACATCAGATAAAAAAGGGAAAGAAGAAGTTAAGAAACTACGCCAAAAGCTTTTAGAAGACTTTCTTCACACGTTTCCTTTGAATTCCCTCCAAGGCATGACTTTGGAGCAATATACCAATTTGAACAAAGATGACTCTTTCTGCTATTGGCTAGAATCTCGCACATACGAGTTGGGATCTATATGGGGTGGCTCATCATATAAATTTGGTATCTATGAATATCGTATTAAGACCAATATTCACAACACAAAGTTTATCAGTGATGAAAAATATGCTTGGTATGCAAGATATAATAAGCCTACAGCTCAAGAAGCTTTCAACGTAGTAAAGAACGCTATCATCAAAATTGCAACAAACGCCAGCAAGGGGAACTTTGAAGCTTTAGATACGATTACGGAATTAGGAGAAGGCTATAGATGGAAGATAGCATTCTTATACTCCAACAACCAGCTTGTCCCCATTTACAAGAAAGATATGCTTGTAAAATTGGCAACTCAGTTTGGTTTGGTTGGCGCTAAAGCTATGCCCATATCAAAACTTCAAGCTTTCCTGATGCAACAAAAAGGAGACAAGGACATCTTTGACTATTATGAAGATTTTCTTACGATTTTAAAGGACAAAAACAATAGCCCTACCTATTGGATGTATGCTCCTGGAGAAAATGCGTCTCAATGGGAAGAGTGTTTAGCTGCAGGAACGATGTGTATCGGATGGCCAAGCATGGGAGACTTGTCAGAGTATAACACACGAGAAGAAATGGAAAAAGCACTTCAAGAATATAATAATACTCCCGACAAGAAATATTCTAATGACACCTTAGCTTTATGGAACTTTGTTCATAAGATGAAAGAGGGCGATTGCATATACGTCAAAAAAGGAATAAAGAAACTCATCGGAAAAGGCATCGTTGAAAGCGATTACTATTACGATGAAAGCAAACAAAATTATCCGAACATGCGTAAAGTAAAATGGACTTTCCAAGGTGAATGGGAGTATAAGAGGAACCATGTCCTTAAAACCTTAACGGATATCACCCCATACCCTGATTACATCAAAGAGTTAGATACTCTCTTGACTACATCCTCTAACAAGCAATATTGGTGGCTCGTAGCCAGCCCTAAGATTTGGAGTTTCTCCAAGATGAAGGTCGGTGAAATCCAAGACTATACTCTTTATAATGAGAATGGCAATCCACGAAGATTCTTTCAGAACTTCGTGAATGCCAAGAAAGGGGATATTGTCATAGGATATGAGGCCAACCCTGTGAAACAAATCGTTGCCATTGCCGAAATCGACACGCCATCAGATGGGCAGCATATTTGTTTCAAAAAAGTTGAATCCCTACAATACCCTATCGACTACGCCACATTCAAAGATGCACAGGAGCTAAAAAGCATGGAATTCATCCAAAACAAGAATGGTTCGCTTTTCAAGGTTACACCTGACGAATATGAATACCTGATAGATCTCATAAGAGAAGCTAATCCAAAAGAAGACAACAAACAGTTGGAATCCTATACCGAAGAGGACTTCCTCAAGGAAGTGTATATGAGCGAGAAAGACTATACCAAGTTGCGTTCACTCTTGCAAAACAAGAAGAACATCATCCTGCAAGGAGCACCTGGTGTAGGTAAGACTTTCTCCGCCAAGAGATTGGCTTATTCCATGATAGGTGAAAAAGACGATTCTAGAATCGAATTCATCCAATTTCACCAAAACTATAGCTATGAGGATTTCATGATGGGATATCGACCTAACGAGGATGGCGGATTCGAACTCAAAAAGGGAGTATTCTATAACTTCTGCAAACGAGCCCAAAGCAATCCCGACAAGGACTATTTCTTCATCATAGATGAAATAAACCGAGGAAATTTGAGCAAGATATTTGGTGAATTGTTGATGCTGATAGAAAAAGACTATCGAGATACAGAAATCAAATTAGCTTATAATGGCGAAATGTTCAGCGTGCCAAGCAACCTATATATAATAGGTATGATGAATACTGCAGACAGAAGCCTTGCCATGATAGACTATGCCTTGCGCCGTCGATTTAGTTTCTATGAAATGACTCCTGGATTTGACACTGAAGGTTTCAAGAAGCACCAAGAGTCCATCGGAAATGATAAGTTTAATAAAGTTGTCAATGCTATAGTTTCACTCAACCATGACATAATCAATGACGACTCACTTGGTTCGGGATTCTGTATCGGGCACAGTTACTTCTGCGCATCCAATCCAAGCACCATCAATGATTTGTGGTTGGAGAATATCGTAGAATATGACATCAAGCCAATGCTTAGAGAATATTGGTTTGACAACGATTCGAAGTATCAAACGGCTGTAGAAAAACTATTAGATTCACTCAAATGACGAAAGACAAGAACATATTCATACTCAACATCTACTATATGCTCACTTATGCTTTTCGTGAGTTAAAGCAGAACAATTATGAAGAGATTGCTGGTGAGGATTTCGACAACATACAACAATTGTTTGCCGAAATTCTCATCAAGGGCATCTCATGCCAACTGAAACAAGGTATCTTCAAACAATATATCATTCGCAAAGACTCACTCCCTACCCTTCGCGGAAAACTTGACTTGAACGCTACCATCCAAAACAAGTTATGCAGAAAGCAAGAAATCGGTTGTGAATATGATGAGTTGTCAGAAAACAACATCTTCAATCAGATTATAAAAGCAACAGTCTTTGGGCTTCTTAAGCATGGGAATATCAAAAAAGGTCAAAAAACTAAGCTAAAGAATCTCATGTTGTTCTTTTCAAACATTGATATCATCGAACTTAGTACGATAAAATGGAACATACTGACATTTGACAGAAATAACAAATCCTATCAAATGCTGCTTTATGTCTGCTATTTCCTTACCGTAAATATTCTGATGACAACAGAAAAAGGAAAATATAAGATGAAATCATTTACGGATGAACATCTTTGTCGCCTTTTCGAAAAGTTTGTCTTAGAATACTATAGGACTAAACATCCTGAATACAAGGCTCAAGCTGCACAAATAGATTGGAATATCGATCGAGATGTATCTTCCACCCATATTCTTCCTATCATGCAAACAGACATTTTACTTACTCTCAATGACCGAACGCTCATCATTGATACCAAGTATTATGGACATACCATGCAAGTGCAATTTGACAAAGCGACAATACATTCTAACAACTTGTACCAAATTCATACATATGTCATGAACAAGGACAAACTGCATTCGGGCAAAGTGGATGGCATGTTGCTTTATGCTAAAACAGACGAAGACATCACACCCAATGGGAGTATGAAGCTTGCGGATGGCAATACCATATACTTCCGCACTCTTGACCTCAACGTACCTTTCGCTGAAATAGAGAAGCAATTAGAGGCTTTCGTATCGTATTCAAATTACTAAAAAGTACCGATACTGGTGCCAAAAGTCCTAAAAAAAAACGACTTTTGGCACCACTATCGGCACTTTTCGATGTTTTTCTGCTTATTTTTCGATATTTTATAGTATCTTTGCCCCATCATCAAAACGACAAAAGATATGCAGCAAAA
>ERZ1034687.1309-NODE-1309-length-13387-cov-4.335884_pt1 | contig 13387 bp, 17 predicted proteins | sample MGYA00520704_ERZ1034687 | MGnify/ENA primary metagenome ERZ1034687 (study PRJEB33766, sample SAMN09781762) | gut metagenome | biome: gut microbiome | host: Homo sapiens | place: Madagascar | study: EMG produced TPA metagenomics assembly of the PRJNA485056 data...
ACCTCAAACGGATATTTCAGCATCAGGTCCTGAATACCGATGACCGAAACCACCTCTTTGAGTTTCTCCTTCAGCGTACTCACCTCTTGTCCGTCCAGCACCAGTGGCAGGAGAATGTTATCTCTCAGATTCAATGTGTCCAGCAGATTATATTCCTGGAATACGAATCCCAAATTCTCTCGTCGGAACTTGGCCAGTTCGGCATCGGAAACGGAATTCAGCGGAATCCCATCCAGCACCACCTCTCCGCCGGTTGGCTGATCCAGTGCCGCCAGAATATTCAGCAGAGTGGTCTTGCCGGATCCGGATTCTCCCATAATTGCCACATATTCTCCCGGCTCCACCGAGAAGGTCACATCCCGCAATGCTTCCACCCGGTTTCCGCCGAATCGGCTTTGATAAGTTTTCCGTATTTTCTTCACTTCCAGAATTGACATTTCTGTATCCTCCTTTTGGTTTATCATTCATCTGTTGAATCTATGATACTTCAATGTCCTTTTCCGAAACATCGAACCTCGTGACAAAATCGCCGCTTCATGTGACATTTCCGTCACTTCATTGCCTCACGAAAGCCGGGGACGGAATCTCCATCCCCGGCTTTCGTAAACTATTCAATCGGAATTTCCTCCGTCACGCCGCCGCCGTGGAACACCGTCACCGTCCGGAATCCGGCTTCCTTTGCAATGGCAAGAGCTTGATCAAACCCTCGATTCAAATGGTCCGCGCTGTGAGCATCGCTGGAAATGGTAATCCGTCCGCCCAGACGGCAGATTTCCTTGAGAATTTCCCGGGACGGATAGCATTCTCCATCCTCTCGCCAGCTCAGGGGCGTGATGTTGATTTCAAAAGGCCGTCCCTGAGGCACCAGCCGCTCCAGCGCCTTCTTCCAGGCCGCCACATACCGCGGATGATGCTCGTCCACAAGCACCACCCCGTTTCGGTTGAACTTTTTGATTAAATCAAAATGACCGATGAAATCACAATCCGTCCGTTCCACCACCCGGGCCACCGTATCGAAGTATGTCTCCGCATAGGCGTATGGGTCGTTTCCGAACTTTTCGACGGTCTTCCGAACCACTTCCTCGCTCTCGTCCACCGGAATGTACTCTCCCTCCCACCGGATGTAATGCACCGATCCGATGGAATAGTCCAAATCCCGGCAATCCAGATCCGAATAAAAGTCCCGTTCCACTCCCAGCAGGATTTCCATCTGCCCCTCATATTTTTCCCGAAGGGCCCGCACCTGCCGGCAGTACTCCGGAAAAGTCTCCGGCGTCATGCAATAGAAGGTGCCGAAATCCGTATAGGAATGCCCGGAAAAACCCAGCGCGGTGAATCCTTTTTTTGCCGCCGCCTCGGCCATCTCTTCCGGTGTGTTCTGCCCGTCGCAGAAATCGGTATGGGTGTGATAATTCCTTTTCCAGTCCATGGGTTACTCCGCTCTGCTCTTCTCCTGCTTTACCTTGTGATCGATTACGTGGCGGGAAGCCAACTCCCGGCGAATATCCTCCAGCGAAATCCCCTGCTCGATCATCATCACCATCACGTGGTACACCAGATCCGAAATCTCGTAAATGGTCTCCTTCGGGTCGTTGTCCTTCGCCGCAATGATGACCTCCGTGGACTCCTCCCCGATTTTCTTCAGGATTTTGTCCAGTCCCTTCCGGAACAGGTAGGTGGTGTAGGATCCTTCCTGAGGATTCGTCTTCCGCCCCCGAATGAGCTCCATCAGGGCATCCAGGGTAAAATCAGACTTCTCCTCGCTCTGATATACCGGGTTGAAAAAACAGGTTTTCCCCGTCTCCATGGAAATCTTCAGGCTTTCCCGGTTCATGTACGCCACCATGAGAAGCCGGTGGGTTCCGGCTTCCACAATTACTGCCGGAATCAATCCTTTTTCATCAAATTTCAACTGATCAATCTCTGTCATCGTCTCTCCCCTTTGTCCCTTCGGTTTCTACAGCCGAACGGAAATATCGTTTTTCTTTAGTTCTTTTTTCAAATCCGGAATCGCCACTTCTCCGAAATGGAAAATGGACGCCGCCAGACCGGCGCTTACCGTCGGAATCTCTTGGAACAGTGTGATGAAATCCTGAATGCAGCCCGCACCGCCGGAAGCGATGACCGGTACATCCACCACTTCGCACACCGCCTTCAGCATCGGCAGGTCGAATCCCTGTTTCACGCCGTCGGTATCGATGGAGTTGAGCACCACTTCGCCGGCACCTCGGTGAACAGCTTCCGTCCCTCTGCGGATGCGGTGATATCGTAGAATACCATTTCGTCCGCACCGTTTTTCGTGTAGTATTCCGCCAGTTCCACCGGGGAATTTACGTCGCTGAGGCCCTGAAAATTCACGCCCTTCACGACTCTGCCATCTTTTACATCCAGGCAGGGGATGATTCTTTTCGTAATCATTCTGCCTCCTGTATTGCACTCTTCAGATCAATCACGCCCTGATAATACGCTTTTCCGATAATCGCACCGTAGAGGCCGATGTCCTTCAGCGCCCGAATGTCATCGATGGAAGAAATTCCGCCGGAAGCGATGAAGCGCATCTTGTACTTCGCAGTCAGCTTTTCGTACATGGCCCGGTTGGTTCCCTCCAGCGCACCGTCCTTGGAAATATCGGTGCAGATGATATATTTCACGCCCTTCATCTGCATGTTCTCGCAGAAATCGTGGAGCGTGTACATGGATTTCTGGGTCCATCCCCGAATTGCCACATAGCCGTCCTTTACATCGGCGCCTACCGCAATCCGATTTCCGTGCAAACGTGTCGCCTCCACCACCAGGTTTTCGTTGGTAATGGCCGATGTGCCCAGGATGATCCGGGACGCTCCCATATCGATATACTTTTCAATGGTTTCCATATTTCGAATGCCGCCACCGATTTCCACCTTCAGACCGGTGGCATCGATGATCTCTTTAATCACCCCCATATTCGGCGTTCCCCCATCCCGGGCACCTTCCAAATCCACCACGTGAATCCAGCGAGCACCGGCTTCTTTAAATTTCAGCGCCGTGTTCACCGGGTTATCATCGTAGACGGTCATCTGGTCGTAATCTCCCCGGAACAGTCGAACGGCTTTTCCTTCATAAAGATCGATGGCTGGTAAAATTTTCATTGGCATACCTCCTATAGTTCACAGAAAGCTTTCAGAATCGAAAGTCCCACCTCACTGCTTTTCTCCGGATGGAATTGGCATCCGTACACGTTATCTTTCTGAACCGCCGCAGTCATTTCCACCCCGTAATCCGTGGTGGCGATGACGTACTCCGCCGGCGTCTCCGCATAATAAGAATGCACGAAGTAGACGTAGTCCCCATTGGCGGTGTTTTTCATCAGCGGGCTGGGCTGCTTCAGCATCAGCTCATTCCATCCGATATGAGGGATGGGCAGATCTTTTGGAATTCGTCCCTCCATGGGAACAATTTCTCCCGGAATCAATCCCAGGCCTTCGTATTCGCCGTACTCATAGCTCCGATCGAAGAGCATCTGCATTCCCAGGCAGATACCCATCAGGGGCTTTCCCCTTCCGGCTTCTTCCTGTACCACCCGGTCCAGGCCGGTGCTTCGAAGGGCTTCCCGGGCATCCCGGAACGCGCCTACGCCCGGAAGAATTAATTTATCCGCTTTCCGAATTTCCGCCGGATTTCCGGTGTAATCCGCATCGATTCCAATCGCTCTCAACGAGGATTTCAGGGAAAACAGGTTCCCTACCCCGTAATCGATAATTCTAATCATTACAGTAGTCCTTTCTTCAGAAGCTCTTTCTCCAGCTCCTCCGTGGAGGACAGTTCCTTCCGAACCGGGGCTGCCGGCTCCCGAGAAACCTGCTGGGTCATTCCCTTCGCGATGCCCTTGGAATAGGTGTCGCTGCCCAACCCCCGGGGAACATCATCGTATTCATCCTCTATGGGAATCACATCCTCTTCCGTCTCCGTCAGTCGCCCTTTGGTGGAAGGAATTTCATTGCGGAAGCGCTCATCCACCGCCACCGCTTTTCGCAAGGTGTGGGCCAGAGATTTGAACATTCCCTCAATGATATGGTGACTGTTTGTTCCCGCCAGCTGCCGGATATGAAGGGTCACGCCGGCATTTCGAACGAACCCCATCACGAACTCCTCTGCAAGCTCCGTGTCGAAGGTCCCCACCTTCTCCGTTGGAATTTCCATTCGGTAATCCAAATATGACCGGCCGGAAATATCCAGAGAGGTGAGAATCAAAGCTTCATCCATGGCCAAAGTCGTATCCCCGTAGCGACAGATGCCCTGTTTGTCCCCCAGCGCCTTTGCAAAGGCCAGTCCCAGGCTGATTCCGATATCTTCCACCGAATGGTGATCGTCCACGTACACATCCCCCTGACACTTCACCTTCAGGTCAAACCCGGCATGCTTCGCCAGCAGCACCAGCATATGATCCATGAATCCAATCCCCGTATCGATTTCACTCCAACCGCTGCCGTCCAGATCCAGATAAAGCTGCACCTGCGTTTCTCCCGTGGAACGGTTCACTTCGGCTTTTCTCATCTTCTATTCCTCCTGCAGAATTTCTCTCAGCTTTTCAAAGAGCACATCCATCTGCTCTTTCGTACCTATGGTAATTCTAACATAATCCTGAATCCGTTCTGTGGTGAAATGACGAACCAGAACCCCTTTCTCTTTTAATTTCCGATAAAGCTTGTCGCCATCCATTCCGGAACGACGGGCAAAAACAAAATTCGCTTTGGACGGAAGTACCTCGAAACCCATGGACGTCAGCGTTTCCGCCGTATACTTCCGGTTTTCCTGAATGATTTCGGCGTTCTTTCGGTAATACGCCTCTTCCTCCATCGCTGCGCTTCCCAGAATCAAAGACAGGGTATTTACGCTGTACGGATTGGTAGAGTACTGAAGAGTAATCAGATCTCGAATCAGCTCCTGATTTCCGATGGCAAATCCCAATCTCCCTCCGGCAAAGCTTCGGGATTTGGAGAATGTCTGAGAGATGAGAATATTGTCGTATTTCTTGGTAAGAGGTACGGCAGACTCCGCTCCGAAATCCACGTATGCCTCATCGATCAGCACGACGTGATTCGGATTTGCTTTTACAATCTCTTCGATGACCTCTAATGACAGGGCGATTCCCGTCGGTGCGTTAGGGTTTGGAATGATGACGTTGCAATCGTCCCGGCAGTAATCCCGGTAATCGATGGTCATGTCCTCCTGCAGAGGCACCTTTCGGAAATTCACCCCGTGAAGGTTGGCGATGACTTCGTAGAAACTGTAAGAAATATCCGGAAACAGCAGCGTGTCTTCATCGTCATTAAAGGCCATCATGGCGAAGTTCAGGATGTCGTCCGAACCGTTGGCCAGGAACACGTTCTCCGGCTTCACCCGGTGTATATGATTGAAACCCTTTATACCGTTCTCTGATATATCGACTCATGGCTTACCGCTCCTTCCTGTTTTTTCTCACCAGAACGCTTCTTCCGTGAGCATCCAAGCCCTCTTCCGCCGCGAAGCGCGCCACCTTATCCGCAATCTTTGCCAGTGCATCCTCCGTGTAATAGGAATACTGCATCTTCTTGGTGAAATCGTCCACCGACAGCGGGCTGTTGAATCGCGCCGTCCCGCCGGTAGGCAGGGTGTGATTCGGTCCCGCAAAATAATCTCCCAGCGCTTCCGGGCAGTTCTTTCCCAGGAAGATGGATCCGGCATTGCGGATTCGATCCAGATAATCAAATGGATTGTCCACGCAGAGCTCAAAGTGCTCCGGTGCAATCTCGTTGGCAATATCGATTGCGGTTTCGATATCTTCCGTTAAAATAATTTTTCCGTTATGTTCAATGGATGCCCGGGCAATCTCCTCCCGCGGCAATACCTTTAATTGCTTTTCCAATTCCTGCGGTACCGCTTCCGCCAATTCCGGGCTGTCCGTCACCAGCACCGCGGTTGCAAAGCGGTCGTGTTCCGCCTGGGACAACATATCCGCCGCCACCACTTCCGGAACGCAGGTTCCGTCCGCTACGATGAGAATCTCGCTGGGACCGGCAATCATATCGATGGAAACCCTGCCGTAGACCTGTTTCTTGGCCTCTGCCACAAAGGCATTTCCCGGCCCTACGATTTTGTCCACCGCCGGAATGGTTTCCGTTCCGTATGCCAACGCCGCAATGGCTTGGGCTCCGCCCACCCGAAAAATTTGATTTGCGCCGCCGATCTTTGCCGCTGCCAGCAGCACCGGGCTGATCATTCCATCCGTGGCCGGTGTGGTGATGATGATTTCCGACTCCACGGAACGGTACGCCTCGTCGATTTCCTCCGGCGTCACTTCCAGGTGTTCCCAGTCTCCACAATATCCACAATCACATCGGACAGCCCCAGAATCGGCGCAATCTCGATGGATCCGTTCAGCTTGATGATATCGATATCTCTGCTTTTACCCCCGTAGAACTTCCGGGCGATTTCCGGAAATTTGGTGGCGACCCGAAGGGTATGCCCCGTGTCGTCCCGCCAATCCTTTGGCGCCGCTACCATCATCCGACACTTGCCGCACTTCAGGTCCAGCATCTCGTATACGTCCGGCTTGCTTTCCAGAAGGATGTCCTTCCCCACAACACCCACATCTGCGGCTCCGCGTTCCACGTAAATTGCCACGTCCGAAGGTTTCACCCAGAAATATCGAATGCCCTTTTCTTCATTTTCAAAAATAAGCTTGCGGCTTTCCTCCAGGAGCTCCGGGCATTCAAAACCCGCATCGGCGAACATCTGATACACCTTCCGTCCCAGTCGCCCTTTGGGAAGCGCTACGTTAATCGTTTCTTTCAACCGTCTTCACCTCCCCGTTTTCAATTCGCACCAGCTCCCGATAGCGGAGCTTCTTCGGAACTCGTTTTTGCACGGAGACGCTGAGTCCCCGGTCCGTGTAATCTCGAACCACCTGATTTAGCTGATTCAAATCTTCCCACGGCTGATCCAGAATCACCACATCCACATCGATGTCCCGGCGAACGCGGTTCAGCTCTTCCAGGGAATCCATGGAAATGGAAAAACCGACGGCGCCGGCACTTTCCTTTCCCATCACTTCCATCAGGTTGTCGTACCGACCGCCTGCCAGAATCGGGCGGGCAATGCCCTTGATGAATCCCTGGAAAATCACGCCGTTATAATAGCCCATGTCGTTTACCGCGGAGAAGTCGAAGCGCACGTTCTTCTCCAGCTTCTGTGCCTTCAATGCGGATACCAGCACTTTCAGTTCTCCCACAGCACGACGCATGGTGTTGTTCACCGCCAGCTGATCCAGCTCGCCCACCACTTCGTCAATGGGACCGTAGGTGGTAATCAGCTTTTGAAGACGCCGAATCATTTTCTCCGGAACGCCTTGTTTCCGGCAGATTTCCGCTGCGCCGTGGAAGTTTTTCTCTCCGATGCACTGCAGTACCTTTCGTTCCGCCTCCTTGGGCAGATTCAGCAGAGAAGCCAGTGCCCGAACGATTCCCATATGGGAGAGATCCATCACGTAATTCTCATCGATCAGTGCCAGACTTCGCACCGCCAAAAGAATCACCTCGCACACATCGTAGGATCCGATGTCCCCGATGCATTCGATGCCGGTCTGGGTGATTTCCCGGAAATCCCCATATTCTCCGGAAAGTCGATAGACCTCATCATCGTAGCAGAATTTCTGCACCTCTCCCGGCAGGGGTTCCGCCATCTTGGCGATGGACAACGTCACGTCCGGCTTCAACGCCATCAGCTTTCCCCGCGCATCCGTAAAGGTGAGAATTCCATCCTCGCCCAGAAAATCCTTATTCTCAGCGTACAGCTCGTACTCTTCGAACTTTCCGGTCTTAAAGCGCCGGTATCCGTAGTTCCCGAAAAGCTCCCGAAGCCGATACACCGCCTTCTCGTCATTCCTCAAAATTCTGTCGTAATCTATCATCCTCTTCCTTTAGCCTTTCCAATACCGCTTTGTATCCGCCGGGTCCGTACATCAAGCACTTGTTCACCCGCCCGATGGTCGCCGAACTACTTCCCGTTTCCTTGCTGATTTCGTTGAACACCATGCCCTCCGACAGCAGCTTCGCCACCTCCAGCCGACGGCAAATATCCTGAATCTCCTTAATCGTGCAGATATCCTCGAAGAATTCCTTCACTTCCTCTTCATTCTGAAGAGATAACACGGCCCGAACAAAATTATCGTAATACATCTTTTCCTTTTCGTTCATTCCAACCATCCCCTCCTCTTCGGTTGTGTTCATGCTTTAGCACGCTAACATTGTAACACGCAACTTTTTGTAAGTCAATTTTCTTGGTGAGTTTTTATAAAAAAATATAAAAAAATTGTGCTAAGAATATCAATTCTTAGCACAATTTCGTTACTGTTTCGTTTCCGGCAAGGCCTACTGTTCCGAACCTTCTTCCAGATATTTCCGGCGAAGGGTTCCCGGCTGCACGCGAACCAATTCTTCGTACGGTTCCAGCAAATCATCCAAATCGTATTCGTCAAATCCAACCAGTGCATATATTCCGTTGATGGAATGCTGTCGAACCTCTTTCGGGGTCTTCACTTCCAGCATGCCCTTCCCCTTGAAATACAGGCAATTGACTTCATCGTCCCGAATGATTTCCTTGAGATCTTTATCCTTAATATAATAGGTAATCATCATCATTCCCTGCTGATAAATGTAGTACAGGCCCTTTGGCGCCGCCTCAATTCGGGCAGAATGAATCGCACCGAACGGCTTCTCATACACCTTCTTCCCCAAGCGGTTCACCAGAAGGGTTGCCAAACCGGTTACCCAGATGGATGCGTGCAGCGGCAGCATCTCCTTGGCAGTGCTTCCTCCCTGAGTAAAGAGATAGGCCTTGTAAATGCCAAAACAACCGAGTCCGAATACCAGGAACGTCAAGAGGCGGTACAGCTTATACTTCGGATGTGCCGCATACCATTCGTTCTTCCTCCGGTTCAGCAGATTTAAATCTCCCAGATACTTATCGTTATTTCGATCTACGTATAATTCTTTCTTGTTCTGTTCGCTCATTGATTCCTCGTTATTCTTCCACTCCGGTCATCTGCAGGAGATTGACCCACTGATCGTATTCCTCGCCGGTGTACATTCCCAGATCGATTCCCGCTTCCCGCAGAGTGCTGTTCTCCCGGTGAGCCTTCTTCGCAATCTGCGCCGCCTTCTCATATCCGATATGCGTATTCAATGCGGTTGCCACCATCAGCGACTTCTCCGCATTTTCCGTCATCTTTTCTTCGTTTACCTCGATGCCCCGAACGCAGTTCTTTTCCAGAGAAGTGAGGGACTCTGCCAGCAGATTAACCGATTCCAGGAACGCCGCTGCCATTACCGGCATGTACACGTTCAATTCGAAGTTTCCCTGAGATGCGGCCACCCCGACTACGGTATCATTGCCCATCACGCGTACTGCTACCATGGTGGCGGATTCCGTCTGAGTCGGGTTCACCTTCCCCGGCATGATGGAACTGCCCGGCTCGTTGGATGGAATGGTAATCTCACCCATTCCGCATCTCGGGCCGCTGGCCAGCCAGCGAATGTCGTTGGCCATCTTCATCAAATCGGCCGCCAATCCCTTCAGTGCGCCGTGAGCCGCCACGTAAGCATCCTTCGAAGACAGGGCATGGAATTTGTTCGGTGCGGTGACGAAATCCTTTCCCGTCAAACGGTTCAGGTTCACCACGGCCTGCTCTGCAAATCCCTTCGGCGCATTCAAGCCGGTGCCCACTGCCGTACCTCCCAGCGCAATCTCCTTCAGGGATGGCAAGGTTCTCTTCACGTTTTCCAGGCTGTGCTCCATCATGGATTTCCAGCCGCTGACCTCCTGACCGAATGTCAGCGGAACTGCATCCTGAAGATGGGTTCTTCCGGTCTTGATGGTCTTCATGTATTTCTTTTCCAGTTGATCCAGGGTCTGAATCATGCAGTTCACCGCCGGAATCAACTTCTCCTCAATGGCGAACACCGATGCAATGCTCATGGCCGTCGGAAAGGTATCGTTGGAGCTCTGGGATTTGTTCACATCATCGTTGGGATGGAGCACTCGGCTTCCTGCCAAATCCGCGGCACGGCCGGCAATGACCTCGTTCACGTTCATATTGGTCTGGGTACCGCTTCCGGTCTGATAGACCACCAACGGAAAATGATCGTCCAGTTTGCCCTGGAGAATTTCATCGCACACGATAAAAATGTAGGACGCCTTCTCCGGCGGCAGCACCTTCAAGTCCATGTTGGCGCAAGCCGCTGCATTCTTCAGATAGGCAAATGCGTGAATGATTTCCACCGGCATCTTTCCGCCCACCTTGAAGTTCTGAAAACTCCGCTGCGTCTGTGCACCCCAGTACCGATCTGCCGGTACCTTCATTTCTCCCATCGTATCCTTTTCGATTCTGTATTCCATCTTTCCTTGCCTTTCCCTCTGAGGATTCTATCAACAATTAACGGTGAATCGGACGGCACACGCCGGAAGCAACAGCTTCCGCCGATACGGCATCCGCAATGGCATCTGCCACCCGCTCGTCAAACGCATCCGGAAGTACGTAATCCGCATTCAACTCTTCGTCGGTGATTACCGATGCCAGTGCCTCGGCTGCCCGAATCTTCATTTCCTGGGTTACCTTGGTAGCGCCTACTCGCAGCAGACCCTTAAAGAATCCCGGGAACACCAATACGTTGTTCACCTGGTTCGGAAAATCGGAACGACCGGTTCCCACAACCACAGCGCCGGCTTCCTTTGCCGCGTCCGGCATGATTTCCGGCACCGGATTTGCCATGGCGAAGATAATCGGATCCCGGTCCATGGAGCGAACCATTTCCGGTGTCACCATATTTGCCTGAGATACACCCACGAATACGTCCGCATTGTGAATGGCCTCTTTCAGCGTTCCGCTCTGGTGAATCGGATTGGTGCGATGAGCGATTTCTTCTTTTACTGCATTGTTTCTCGGATTTCCTTCCATCACGATGCCCTTGCTGTCGCAGAGGATGACGCTTCCCAGATGAAGGTCCAGAATCAGCTCCGTAATGGCGATTCCTGCCGCACCGGCGCCGTTCACCACGATCTTCAGATCTCCCCGTTTCTTTCCCACCACCTTCAGGGCATTCAGAATTGCCGCACAGGTGATGATGGCGGTTCCGTGCTGATCGTCGTGAAAGATCGGAATATCACACTTCTCCACCAGCTTCCGCTCGATTTCAAAGCATCTCGGCGCGCCGATATCCTCCAGATTGATGCCGCCAAAACTCTTAGAAATCCGATAGACGGTCTCCACGATTTCGTCCACATCTTTGGTATCCACGCAAAGCGGAATGGCATTCACGTTTCCGAAACGCTTGAACAGCGCACATTTTCCTTCCATTACCGGCATTGCGGCGCTTGGACCGATATCCCCCAGTCCCAGAACGGCGGTACCGTCGGTGATTACCGCTACCAGATTACCCTTTCCGGTGTATTCATAGGCCAGGTCTTCGTCTTTCCGGATTTCCAGGCAAGGCTCCGCAACCCCCGGTGTGTAAGCAATCGCCAGATCCTCATCGTTCTCAATCGGCGCTCTCAGCGCGATATCCAGCTTTCCTCTCCACTCACTATGCTTCTGCAATGCCACTGTTCTGTTGTCCATGCTCCTTTTTCCTCCTGTCCCGGTTTCCAATCAATAATTCAAAAAAAACGAATAGACGCGACCGCGTCGCTTTCCGTTTACCATATATAGAAAATCCATCCCCTCGGCACTTGACCTGGTCTTTGACCCCACACTTGCCTTGACCCGAGTTTCCCGGAGGACTTACTTCTAAACTACGCCATGATCACCGCCGCTTCCTGCTGACGGCTTACGTGGATCCCTTTGCCCGTAGCTGGCTTGGACTTTCAACCACAAACATACCGTGGAGATGAATTTCTATGCAACATTATGTTTTGTAGTATACCATATTATGAAGGCTTATATCAACACTCTCCGTAATAGTGAGCAAATTTCAGCGGTCCAAAATGATATACCTCCCACGTTTCCAGAATTCCCTGGGTCGCCTTCTCAACCGGCACGTTTTCGGTGATAACATATAAATCTTTGCCCGCACTTCTGTCGTCGGCCTTTTTGTACTTCATCGTAACTGCACTCTTCGGTGAATATGTGAATACCGCCAGACGCAGCATGATATCGGTGGAGCACATCGCAAGCAAAATCGCCAGTACGACAATCGCCGCCACAACTCTTGTCTTTTTTCTTTTATTCATACTTTCACCTCCGCTTAAAACTTCAATGCCCTATAAGTTACCGCACCACTTATGTTTTTCACCGGTTCATCCAACCTGTTGGAACTATGTCCACAATATTTTCTTGCACCTTTAGAACCACCCGTGATAATAATAGAGTGGAACCACTTTCCTTTCCCATTTTTTAATTGAATTATATCACCTATTGAAGCCCCGTTTTGAAGTTTTGCTTTACTTGAATAACTTGCAGTTTGTATTCCCTTATTCTTCCAGTATGTATAAAAATCAGATGCCCGGATGAACGATGTGCTTTCATTCCACTTATAGATATAGTGATTGGTATGCCAATCTTCATAACGTACGCTATACCAGTATTTTGTAGTTTGCTTCACGCCTATTGGAATCGATGAGGGTTTATGCATAGTTTTACCGCCAGCTTTTACGCACTGCGAAACAAAATTTGTGCAATCAGAACTATAGGAGTTATACAGTGCATTTCTCGACTTTGCCCATTTTCTAGCATAAGCCACAGCTTTTGAATCACTATACCCCTTTTGCGTTGCAAGTTCATCAGAAACAATACTATACTTTTCTAGCGAAGCATTTTCTTCTTCAGCTTCCTTTTTAATCTTTGCAATAGTTTTGCACTGCTCATTTGCATTTAAGAATACCTTATTATCTTTCTCTACAATTTCTTGAGAATTATTCACATTACTCAAATATTCACTTGCATATATTTTTATGTCTTCGTATTGAGGCATTCTTTTTAGGTTTTCATCATTTTCAAACATCAATAGCTCAGTCAAATAATCTATATACTTATCACTGCCTATTTGAATGTCCATGTCGTTCCTTTTGAAATAAAATTCAAGCACTCACTCAGCATCTGAAACGGTGTTTACCTCAATCCTTGAAATCTTAGAATTATTCTCAATCATTGTCTCCGGCTCATCGGCAAATACAATTATACTCATCGAGAAGATAATTAATAAACAATTTGCACAAACAATAGCCAATGCTTTTTTGGGATAATTAAACCTCATAAAACCTACCTCCATTCTACTAAGTAATGCTTGCTCTTTTGCATTTTAATTATGCATATTTCTACCTTCAGTATAAGTACTCAACGATTCTCTATGTTTTTATTTTAGAACAATAATATTGT
>ERZ1034687.1310-NODE-1310-length-13383-cov-79.040066_pt1 | contig 13383 bp, 9 predicted proteins | sample MGYA00520704_ERZ1034687 | MGnify/ENA primary metagenome ERZ1034687 (study PRJEB33766, sample SAMN09781762) | gut metagenome | biome: gut microbiome | host: Homo sapiens | place: Madagascar | study: EMG produced TPA metagenomics assembly of the PRJNA485056 data...
TAAAGATTGCCAACACCTCTAACGAGGCAAAGGAAATCAACGTCACCTTTAATGGTATCAAGAAGTTGAACCCAGGTAAGGTAACCATTCTCCATGCCGACGATATTCAGGCAGAAAACAAGATAGACAATAAAAATGTGGTTGTTCCTGTAGTATCAGATGCACAGGTTCAGGGCAATGTATTGAACGTGAAGATGAAGCCAAACAGCTTTGTTGTATACCGTTTCTAATTGCCTATCTCCAATCTTCAGTAAACCCTTAAGGTACAAATAGATAAGTGGATAATGTAAATCCCTTGCGGCTCTAGTGGTTGCAAGGGATTTTTTCTCTTCTAATGCCCTTGAAATTACATGGCGACGCAGGAGTTTCTGTGTCAGGGCGTAGGAAAGATTACGTCGCCATGTAGGAAAAAGGCACTTTTATTCCTAATCCTGCTTGTTGGCAGACTATTAACGGCTTCTCAATAGGGATAATGCATAGAGAGGCAGTATGGTGACATGCCTTATGGCATCATCGTCCTGCTTGTCAATGTAATCAAATGATCCGAAATTCTCTAAGGAACAACGGAAGGCTTCGGTGAGCTTTTTCTCTCTCATGAATAGCCAGAGACTCTTCATGCCGCCCTGGGTGCCCGATTTGATTTCGATAGGGGTAATCTTCATGTTGTGGATTTCCAGATAGTCTATCTCGGCAACACTCTTCCCCTTCTGCTCCCAATAAAACATCTTCTGGCGCTGGATGCATGGTTTGTAACGCATCATCTCGAGTCCGGCAACCATTTCTGTTACACCTCCCTTATTGACAAGTTCCTGAGGTGTGCCGGCTAAAATAAGTTCTATGAGCTGTTGAGACAGGTCGCCTTCCAGTTGAAGCACAGCTAACAGTAACCCTGGGTCCAGAAAGAGCACCTTCATGCTTTTCTCGTCAGCTTCCGCATCCAGCGGAATACCATTGCCCGAGGTAGCAACCACAGGAGTAACGATTCCCGCAAGTGTCAACAGGCGGAGGGCTTCTCTGATTTGTGAACTCTGATAATCTGCTGATATTTGCTTGTATGTCAACTTCTCTCCTGCCTGATGGCAGATGCCACGCATCGTTGTGCGCAGTAAATCTGGCTTGACTCTCTTTTTATACTTGCTGAAATCATCTTCGTATGTTAGAATAATGTCTTCCTGGATGTTTCTGCATCGGTTGAAATCGTGTGTCTTGGTCCATGCCAGAACAGATTCCGGCATGCCTCCAACAAGCAGGTAGGTGCGGAAGTATTCCACGAGTTTATCATGGAAGGCTTGGTCTAAAGACTGGTTTCCGTATGCTTCATTCCGGAGAAGGATGAGTCCTTCTTCGTGATTGGCATACAGGAATTCATCGAAAGTCATCGGATACATGAAGAGCGAATGAATCCTTCCTACTCCAAAAGTAGGGAGCTCCTGAAGCGCAAATTCCAGAAGTGATCCTGCGGCTATGACATGCAGCTCAGGATAATCTTCCTTGAAGAAGCGTAGTGCCATGATGGCTTCTGGGCATTCCTGAATTTCGTCGAGGAAGAGAAGCGTCTTACCTGCTTCTACAGGGACATTGATATAGCTACTGATTTTTTTAGCAATCAATCGTACGTCAATATCCCCCTGGAAGAAGGTTTTGATAGCCTTGTTACGTTCGAAGTTTACCTCGGCGAAATACTCGAATTGCTTCCCAAAGTTTTTGACTGCTGATGACTTTCCAACTTGTCGGGCACCACGAAGCAGCAAGGGTTTTCGCATGGAATCTTCCTTCCAGGCGATGAGTTCTGAGTCTATGTTTCTATGTATATATTCTGTCATAATTGTAACTGTTTGAATAACAGACGCAAATATAGCGAAAATACTCAAATCCGAGAAATAAATCGCGTTAAAATACTCAAATCCGAGAAATAATCGGCGTTAAAATACTCAAATCCGAGAAATAATACGACCTGCACGGTTGAAATTACCCAATACGCCCTGAACCAACGGTCACCGTCCGAAGGGAAAGGTAAAGGGCAGAAGCTCCTAGCCCGTTTTAACCTTATAGTTTGTTTTTTTTATTGTCGGATAAGCCCGAAAAAACGACGTTTAAACGCATTTGATAACAAACAGGCACGATGACCCGAAAAGGGAGGTTGCGAATATACATTTTTTTATATATCTTTGCAATCAATAAGATTCTATTTGTTCAATCAATAAGATTCTATTTGTGTAATCAATAAAATTCTATTTTTGTATTAACTGATAAACATGTAAGGCTTATGAGACGGAAAATTCACAGTTTAACTTTTGTGTTCATGGCATTGTTGATGATGTTGATGACGTTCGCTTCATGCAGTAAAATTCAGGATTTGCTGAATGAGGGAGATGATGATGACGACGACGATGGAGGCATTAATCCACCGGAACTCGTAGAAGGAAGAATGGAAGACATCGCTCTTTCGGGTATCGTGAGAGATGCCAGCGGCACTCCAATCGAGGGCGTGAGCATCGTGAGCGGCTCTTCTGCTGCTACTACCAATACCGACGGATTCTTTGAATTCGACCAGATTCAGGTAGTAAGTGTCCAGAACGACCGCTCGGTAGTGAGATTCAGCAAGGCTGGCTATTTTGATGTGGTGCGCTCTATGGATGCTGACGATGATGCTGCCGATGGCGCAAGCTGGGAGGTGGTGATGTGCAAGAAGGAGAACAATGATTTCACCAGCATCAAGACCTATTCTTCTTCATCCGACCAGACCCTGCAGGCTGGCGAAATGAAGATTGATATGCCGCAGGATGGATACAAGGTGGATGGCACCGGAGCCGGCTATACCGGAAAGGTGAAGTCGGAGATGGTGTATCTGGATCCTAACAATGAGCGATTCGCAGAGATGATGCCGGGTGGCGACCTCGCCGCTGTGCGTTCCGACAACTCCAGCGCCCAACTGGTTTCCTATGGAATGACCGACCTGAACATGTATGCCGAAAATGGCGACAAGCTGCAGCTCAAGGATGGCAGCAAGGCAAAGCTTACCTTCCCGATACCTGCCGGAATGGACAAGAATCCGCCAGCCAGCATCCCTTTGTGGAGCTTCAATGAGAAGACAGGACTTTGGGAGGAAGAAGGAAGTGCCGCATTGCAGGGAAATGTATATGTAGGTGAAGTGGCTCATTTCTCCTGGGTTAACCTGGATTATCCTGAAAAGCAGGGCACCGTTTATGGATATGTAAAGGATGATACCGGCAAGGTTCTCCCGGGTGTAAGATTGAGCATCGGACAGTTGCTGGCTTCTACTGTATCCAAATCGGATGGATATTATTCGCATGAAGTTCCTGCCAATACTGCTTTCAGCATCACGGTGAAGGATTTGTACTATGGTGGCATCGACCAGAAGGTCTCCGTAAAGGTTCCTGCCCTCTCTCCGGGAGAAAGACGTCAGGTGGATATCACGCTGCCTCACCTGGTTCGCGTATATGGCAAGGTGATGAACGAGCGGGGCGACGGCATCCGCTCTTCGGTATGGGTGCAGACGGATAAAGCTAAGACAGAAGTTCTCCAGACAGATAAGGATGGTAACTTCAATGTGTATGTACCGAAGGATATGAAGGGCAAAGCCACCGTACATGCCCGAACCTATCGGGGTGATGAGGTTTCCAAGGACATAACCATCAAGGATAAGGATGTATATGTAGAACTGATTGTAAGCGGTTCTGGTGGTGTCAATACCAATATGATCCACATCTTCTCTGATGTTCTGGGCGATGAAGCATGGCCTATACCTACCTATACGAGTCCGCTTAGTGGGGTGCTTCTTCTGGATAATGCCATGATGCTGATACCAGAAGAAAAATCTAACATCTTGATGTCTGTCGTAGTAGCTCAGTATGATAAGGAGAAGACTACCTATACGGATGGTGTAACAGCCAGCGTGGCTAATCGAACAGAGAAGCGCCTGTTCCAGACTATGGCGGGCAAGGAAATGAAGTGTACCGTACAGAGAAACGGCAATGATTTTGTGTTCTCACTGGAAGGAAATGGAGCCTTTGGCAAGGTATCTTTTGACGAAGATGATGCCGATGAAACGGAATCTGATGCAGAATATGATGAAAATGCCAAGTTGGTTGGCAAGATGATGAGCTATCCGCTCCTGGCTACAGCCAAGACACTTCGCAACGTCAAACCGGTAGATGCAGGCTTCCCTTCTTTCACTCCACAGTTGGAGGCAAAGGCACCTTTGGCACTGCTGATTACGGAAAGTCTCAATCTGGGTAAGGGCGGCATCATTTATTATAATGGTGGAAGCAGCGATTATCAGAAGTTGAAGAATGCGGCAGCCAAATTGGGTCTTACCAATATGGGAGAGGACAATGAGGATGGCTATATGGCGGTAAACTTCTATTCGGCAAAGAAGAAGATGCTGATTACGCTGGAGTATGATCCTCATGCTACAGGCGCTACAGACAAGAACACTTTTGAGGATATTGAAGAATATGCCCCAATCTATATGATGGTATTGGATGGTGTAACCGAAGAAGCACTCCGTGCCATGATGGAGGATGACGATGATACCCGCAGCACCCGAGTAACAGCCCGCAGGCATCTCAATCCGATATCAAAATGTAAGTTTGATGGCTTTAAGAAGAAAAAAATGTTCAAAAAGCTTGCCCGTTTGCGTTAATTTGCCTATATTTGCAAGGTAAATTCGTAGAAAACTTAACTTTCGCAGTCCAGGACTGCGAAAGTTCTGTAGAAAATAATAGAAATGATGAAAAATGATAAGCTTAACCTCTGGCAGGTTCTCCTGCCTCTCTTGCCTCTGCTGATGCTCCTGGCTTCCTGCCGGAAATCGGCAGAGGAAACTGCTGATAACCTGCGTATCGAAAAACTGCATCAGCTCGATGAACTCCTCAATGCGCAGTCGCCGCAGGCTAAGACGGAAATAGAAAAAGGTATGAAGCTGGCGAAAGACAGCCTCACGTTTTATGAGTATTATGCCAGGAAGGGAAGATGGTTCTGCCAGTCGGCAACGCCCGATTCTACGGTAGGTTATGTGGACCGCACCCTGCGTTTCGCCCTCCGTCAGCCCGATTCTCCGCGCCGCAACGGACTTCTTGCCTATACCTACAACTGCCAGGGCATCAACTATCATAATTTTCATCGCAAGGCAGACGAGGTGGTTTCGCTCTACCAGTCTGCCTATGCCTATTCCATGCGTAGCGATGTGCAGCATCAGGCGCCTAGCATCTGTGCCAACCTGGGTGATGCCTATCTCTTCAAGAATCAGTTGCCGCAGGCTGCCTCCTGGTATCGCCGTGCGCTCTTTCTGGTAGATTCTCTCCAGTTGCCTAAGGAGGAGAATGTCTCCCTCTATGTGGGGCTGGCTACCATCTACCTGAAACTCAATGATTTTGATGCATCGCTCCAGTGCTATCAGCAGACGGAAGACCATCTCCCGCAGATGTCGCTGGCTATGCAGGCGTATTACCTGAACAATTACGGCAACTACTACTATTATAAGAAAGACTATGCCCAGTCGCTCCGCAAATTCCTGCAGCTGAAGCAGTTGCTGGAGAAGCACAAGAAGGGCGACTGCTTCGACATGTATCTCTGCAAGCTGAATATGGCAGATGTGTATCTCAATCTGGACAGCATTGCCCAGTCGGAGAAATATCTTGCCGAGAGTGAGCCTTTCATGGTGGCCAACCACGATCGAGAGGCGGTATATTACTGTAATACGATTCATATCGGTCAGGACGTGAAGAAGGGAGATATGGCGGCTGTTACCCGCATTCTGAACAGCGAAAGACAGCAGTTCGGAGAGGATATCAACAATCTCGTAGCCTTCAATCTCCGCCAGATCCGCAATCAGTATCTGCAGCGATATTACCTCGCCAAGGGCGATTACCGCATGGCATTCGAGAACCTGCGCAGGGATATGCAGAAGAATGATTCGCTGGAGCACAACAGAATCAATATGAGAGCTTCTGAAATCATGGACCGCTTTACCCAGGATACGCTGAAACTGCACCACGACCTGGTGCTTGAGCACAAGACGGCACAGCTGAACCAGACCCGCTTCATCGCCCTGGCGGTGGTGTTGCTGATTCTGCTGCTGTGCATGTTCTTCGTCATCAAGAGCATGCGATCCGGCAAGCGGCTCGAAGAGAGCAGGCATCGCGTATTGCAGTTGAAGCTGGAAGGAGCAAGAAACCGAATCTCTCCTCATTTCGTGTTCAATGTCCTCAACAACAAGATTCTGCATGCCGGTACGGCGGAAGCCGACGAACTGATGGGGCTTGCCCGGTTGATACGCAGCAACCTGGACCTGTCCTGCCAGTCGAAGGTATCTCTAGCCGCAGAGATCGGTTTCGTGAAGCAGTATCTGGCGGTGGAAACTCCGCTGATGGGCGATGATTTCGATTTCTCGCTGCAGATAGATCCCGAAGTGGATGTGGAGAATACGTATATTCCGTCGATGTTTGTCCAGATTCTCGTAGAGAATGCCCTGGTTCACGGGCTGAGAGGCTGGGAGGGAAGGAAGATCTTGCAGGTAAAGGTTGGTAGAAAGCAGCCGGGCTATACCGTGGTTTCCGTGCTGGATAACGGCAGGGGATTCGATATCCGCCAGAAGGGAAAGAAGCGTACCGGACTGGGCATCATCACCCAGACCCTGGCTGTGGTGAACGAGCATAATCGCCATAAGATGACTTTCTCGCTGCAGAACCGGAAGGCTGAAGATGGCAGCGTGGCAGGATGCCTGGCGCAGGTATGCATACCCGATGGCTTCGTGATGTAGCAGGACTTGCGAAATTTGAATATAAACAATATAATAAGGTGTATGAAAGTTGTAATCATAGACGACGATAAATCTTCAGGCAAGGCTTTGGCTGATTTATTGGAAACGAAATACGATATGGAGGTGCTGGGATGCGCGCTCTGTGGGCTTGACGGCCTGGCGATGGTAAACAGGTACCAGCCCGATGTGCTCTTCCTGGATGTCCAGCTGCCCGATGTGAATGGCTTGGATTTCCTGGATAAGCTGTCGGGATTCGTGCATCGCCGCTGCCAGGTGGTGATGTACACGGCATACGATGAATATATCCTGACAGCCTTCCGCAAGCAGGCTTTCGATGTGCTGCTCAAGCCTATCAATCCCCAGGAGCTGGATACCATCGTCAGACGACTGGAGAAAGAGACTGAGAAAGAGGCAGAAAAAGAGCTTGAGGCTGAGAAAGAGGCTGAAAAAGAGGCAGAGAAAGAGGCTGAGAGAGTGGTAGGGGCTGGCGTGAAGAATGCACCCGTTGCTAACGGCAAGCTGCTCTTCTATACCAACTCCGTGGATTTCAGGCTGGTGGATAAGGAGAATGTCTGCCTCTTCCAGTATAATCACGAAGTGAGATGCTGGGAGGTGGTGGTAGCTGACAACAGGAAGCCTATCAGGCTGAAACGCAGCGTGAAGAGCACCGACCTGCTTGCGCTCGCCCCTCATTTCATGCAGGTAAACCAGAAGTTCATCGTCAACATCAATTACCTCATCGAGGTGGTTGACAATGTGTGCCATTTCTATCCCCCTTTCGATGAAATCGACTATGTAAAGGTGGGCAGACTCTATAGAAAGAAACTGATAGATAGATTTTTAAGTATTTAAAAACATAATAATTATGATGAAAAATAAGTATTCGGTCATCATCATGATGATTGCCCTCTTCGGAGGACAGACAGCCCTGGCGCAGGAGAAAATCGTGCCAGAAACTCCTCCCGTTCCGCAAGACCGGCTGGACACCCTCTATTACAACAAGAGCTGGAAGGTAACCCCTAACAAGGCTTTCGCCAACTATTATCGCCTGGCGCTCTATCCTGCTGATTCTACGGCAGCCAAGGAGTTCCGCACTTACTATATGAGCGGCGAACTGCAGGGCGAAGGCAGCTTTGTGGTCCTCGACAAGAAGGATGATGCCAAGAGCCAGTTTGCGGGCACCTTTACCACCTATTTCAAGGATGGACAGGTAGAGCAGAAGAAGACCTATCTGGCAGGACTGCTCTCGGGCGAATATACCTCTTATTATAATAACGGCAACGTGAAGGAGCATTTCTTCATGAACCAGGGCAAGAAGATGGGGGTAGGAGCCTCTTTCACCGAGAACGGCAGGGTATGCACCCTTACTCCCTACAAGAATGATATCCCTGAAGGATTTTATGTAGTGGTGGATGCCGACGGCAACTACTCCAAGTATTCGCTCACCGACCATCAACCTATCCAGGAAACCCCTTCGCCTGATGAAATCCTCACCGAGTATAAGAACGGTGTGGCATGGCCTTACTACAACAAGAACGGACTCATCGTGGGCGTGAGCAATTCGATGGTGGATGAGAACATCGGCGATTACCGCGAAATCGGCGTCTTCATCGTCAACAAGAGCATGATCAATGTGGATATCGACCCTTCTCAGATCGAAATCTACGATATGAAGGGCGGTAAGCGCAAGGATTTCGAACTGGTGGGCGCTGATGAGTATGACAAGAAAATCTTCAAGTTCAAGAAGAAGGTGGCTAAGCGTGCGGTAAAGAACAAGGCGATAGTGCAGACCGAACGTGAGAACAACGTGAATGCCAACCTGGGCGCACAGGTGTTTGATGCCGGAACCTCCAATACGCTGAAGGATTTCCAGACCCGTATCTGCCGGATGCAGCAGCTGGAAGACGGCAACCGCATGAAGTATTCCGACAAGATGCCTGAGGACCTGGGCTATCTGGAGCGCACCACCATCCATCCGGGCGAAGTGGTTTCGGGCTATCTCTATACCACCGACCGCAAGGCTGCCGATCTCTTCGTCAAGGTAAAGATCAAGGGCATCGACTATCTCTTCGAGTGGAAGGCAAGCAAGAAGAAATAACGTGTGTGAGATGTGAATACTAACTATTAAAAAAATAATGGAAATGATGAAAAAGATTTTGATGATGGCCATTTTGTGCCTCGTATTTGCAACAAGTGGTTTTGCACAGTTCAAGAGATCTGCATTCAATCATGTGGGTCTGAATGCAGGCGTGGGTACCGAAGGTATCAGCATAGGTGTGGCGGCTCCTGTTTCCAATTTCGTGGAGTTGGAGGCAGGCGTGGATATTCGGCCTAAGATACTCAAGATTTCTGGTAAGGCGAACATAACGACAGATGCCTCTATCATCGTTCAGGGACAGACAGTAAGGATTCCTGATTCCGAGGTGGATATTGATGCTGATTTCTCCCGTACAGCCTTTCTTGCCAAGGCGAATATCTATCCTTTCGGCGGCAACAGCAAGTTCTTCGTGGCTGCCGGCTTCGCTTTCGGCGGTGCCAAGCTTGCCAAGTTGAGCGGTCACAGCGATGATCTGGCGCAGTTTATCAGTAAATATCCTGAATATTCAGATGAGATTCTGAAAAACGTAGGTGCGGAACTCTCGGATTATAATATCAAGTTCGACAAGAATGGTGATATCAATGCCGACCTGCGCTGCAATTCCTTCCGTCCTTATCTCGGTCTGGGATTCGGAAGAGTGGTTCCCAAGAACCGTCTGGGTTTCCGCTGGGAGATCGGCTGCCAGTATATGGGCAAGCTGAAGATCTATCAGAACGGCTCGGAGGTAGATGTCAGGAAAGCTTTCAATGATTCGATGGGTGAAGATGGCGGCGACATCGCCGATATCGTGGATAAAATCCAGTTCTGTCCTGTGCTCAAGTTCCAGATTGTGGGCAGAATCCTGTAATCAAAATAAGAAAAGTTTGAATTATCCATAAAAAAACGGGCAGAATGGTAGCAGTTAGCCAATTATTTCGTAACTTTGCACCCGCAAACTTATAAAATAATAAAAGAAGAATGGCTAATTTGAGATTTGAGGTTGTAGCCGAGGCCTTTAAAAAGAGACCTGTTGAGGTGGATACTCCCAAGGTGCGCCCTTCGGAGTACTTCGCCAAGTATGTATTCAACCGCCAGAAGATGTACAAGTATCTGCCATCTGATGTGTACGAGAAGCTCATCGATGTGATAGACAACGGTAATCGTCTGGACCGTTCCATCGCGGATGCCGTGGCTGCCGGCATGAAGCTCTGGGCTGAGGAAAACGGGGTAACACATTATACTCACTGGTTCCAGCCATTGACAGAAGGTACTGCCGAGAAGCACGATGCCTTCGTGGAGCACGACGGTAAGGGTGGTATGATTGAGGAATTCTCCGGCAAGCTGCTGGTGCAGCAGGAACCGGATGCCAGCTCATTCCCTAACGGCGGTATCCGTAACACCTTCGAGGCTCGCGGCTATTCTGCATGGGATCCTACATCGCCTGTGTTCATCATCGACGATACCCTCTGTATCCCTACCATCTTTATATCTTATACCGGTGAGGCGCTGGACTACAAGGCTCCGCTGCTCCGCTCGCTCCATACCCTGAGCGAGGCGGCTACCGAGGTGTGCCACTATTTCTACCCACAGGTAAAGAAGGTGCAGACCAATCTCGGATGGGAGCAGGAGTACTTCCTGGTAGATGAGAGCCTCTATTCGGCTCGCCCCGACCTGATGCTCACCGGACGCACCCTGATGGGCCACGATTCTGCGAAGAACCAGCAGATGGACGACCATTATTTCGGAACCATCCCAGAGCGTGTGCAGGCTTTCATGAAGGATCTTGAAATCCAGGCACTCGAGCTCGGCATCCCTTGCAAAACCCGTCATAACGAGGTGGCTCCTAACCAGTTTGAGCTGGCTCCTATCTTCGAGGAGTGCAATCTTGCAGTAGATCACAATATGCTCCTGATGAGTCTGATGAAGCGTGTGGCACATAAGCACGGTTTCCGTGTGCTGCTTCACGAGAAGCCATTTGCCGGCGTCAACGGTTCCGGCAAGCACAACAACTGGAGTCTCTGCACCGATACCGGTGTGCTGCTGCATGCGGCAGGCAAGACTCCTGAGGATAACCTCCGCTTCGTAGTCTTCATCGTAGAGACCCTGATGGGTGTATATAAGCACAACGGACTGCTGAAGGCATCCATTATGAGTGCTACCAATGCCCACCGTCTGGGAGCCAACGAGGCACCTCCTGCCATCATCTCCTCATTCCTGGGCAAGCAGCTCACCGATCTGCTCGACCATATCGAGAAGGCTGACAAGGAGGAACTCTTCGCCCTGGCTGGCAAGAAGGGCATGGAACTGGATATCCCTGAGATTCCGGAGCTGATGATCGACAATACCGACCGCAACCGTACCTCACCATTCGCCTTCACCGGAAACCGCTTCGAGTTCCGTGCCGTAGGTTCTGAGGCAAACTGCGCATCTTCTCTCATCGTATTGAATGCAGCCGTAGCTGAGGCGCTTGAGAACTTCAAGGCTCGCGTGGATGCCTTGATAGCCAAGGGCGAGGACCAGACATCGGCTATCATCGACATCGTAAGAGAGGACATCAAGACCTGCAAGCCTATCCGCTTCGATGGCAACGGCTATTCCGACGAATGGAAGGAAGAGGCCCAGAAGCGTGGCTTGGACTGCGAGGCATCCTGCCCGGTAGTCTTCGACCGTTATCTGGACAAGGAGAGCATCGAGATGTTTGCCAAGACCAACGTGATGAGCGAGAGCGAGTTGAAGGCGCGCAACGAGGTGAAGTGGGAGACCTATACCAAGAAGATTCAGATTGAGGCTCGTGTGATGGGTGACCTGACCATGAACCACATCATCCCTGTGGCTACCCACTATCAGAGCCGTCTGGCAAAGAATGTAGAGGGCATGATCCACATTTTCGGAGGCGAGGAAGGCAAGAAGCTGACTGCCCGCAACGTGAAGATTATCCGTGAGATAGCCGAGCGCACCGAGTCGATAGAGCGTGGTGTAGAGGCTTTGGTGGATGCCCGCAAGGTAGCCAACAAGATAGAGAGTGAGCGTGAGAAGGCTGTAGCCTATCATGATACGGTAGCTCCGAAGATGGAGGAAATCCGCTATCAGATCGACAAGCTTGAGCTGCTGGTAGCAGATGAACTCTGGACCTTGCCGAAGTATCGTGAGCTGCTGTTCATCCGCTAAGGCTGAAAGGCGAAATAGCATACGGAAGGCATATTGCTACGGCGCTAGCCAATGGCCGCAAGGCCAGATTCCGTATAGAATCCGTGCGTAATCCGTACAGCAGGAAAGCTCTTCCGATAACTCCGAGTAATCCGATGAAGAAAAATAGAGAATAAATAAAAAAAGAGGATGTGTCATGAACTTATGACACACCCTCTTTTTTTTTTGAGAAGTAATTGATAAAAATCTAAGATTCCTTGTGCAGTTCTACGACATGCAGCTCGTCACGCCCAGAGAGGCGGCAAGAGCGGTCAAGATAGATATTACTATCTGAAATACAGTTTTCCATGTTTCTTCCTTCATACGCAGTTTTTTTAGTGATTAATGATTATTGATTGATTCCGTTAGTCGTTTCTGCGATTTGCAATTCGCATCAGCTGTTTTATTGATTAATGGTTAGTGTTTGATTCCGTTAGGCGTTTCGGCGGATTTGCAATCCGCCGTTAAAAAACGTCCTAACCTATTTGAGCTCTGCGGATTTGCAATCCGCATCAAGCAAGATTTAAAAATTTACGTTGTCGCCGCCGCTGTCGGTTTCACCTCCGCCCTGGCTGGTACCGCCGTTATCCTTGTTAGTCTCGCCAGCGCCCTGGTTAGTACCGCCAGCACCCTGGCTGGTACCACCGCCCGGTGTATTCCCAGTTCCACCGCCGCCATCGACTCCCGAAGTATAATCATCGTATGCCACGATCTTGGTGAGCTTCTTCAGTTCGGCGTTGCTCCAGGTCTTCGTGTTTCTCACAATCAGGTGCACGCCCTGCACGCTTGCTGCAGTCACCTTCTCCTTGCTCACCTCGCCACGTGAAGTCATACCGATGGAGAACAATCCGAGGTCGGAGAAACGGACGCTCTTGCCATCCAGAATCAGATGCTTCAGGCAGTCGAGGGTGTCCATCAGCACACCGTGAATGGTGCCTCGGCTGTATGGAGAGTTGTGCTCAGAGATATGAGTCACGAAGTCCTCGAAACTCATCTCACGGTCGCTCACGGCAGTAGCATACCAGAGTTTCTTACCAGCGTTCTCACCCGTCTGAGGGGTACGCATAATCTTACGATACTTACTAGTTCCTTGTCCCATAGTCAATCAGTTTTTTAAAGGGTTAATAATTAATTTTTTGACGATGCAAAGGTACGGCTTTTTTAGGGAACCACCAAAAATCAGGGTGTGATAAGCCCCGATTTTCAGCAGCCCCAGATTCCAAATCCCGTTAATAATCCTAACTCATAATTTTGAAAAAGAGAAACCATAGCTTTGTGCAGAAGAAAGTACATATAAAAAGTGTTTGAGAGAAGAATGAGGAAAGTTTACTGGTTA
>ERZ1034687.1320-NODE-1320-length-13309-cov-13.270560_pt1 | contig 13309 bp, 14 predicted proteins | sample MGYA00520704_ERZ1034687 | MGnify/ENA primary metagenome ERZ1034687 (study PRJEB33766, sample SAMN09781762) | gut metagenome | biome: gut microbiome | host: Homo sapiens | place: Madagascar | study: EMG produced TPA metagenomics assembly of the PRJNA485056 data...
GCCCCTGCGGGGCACCTTCCCCTAGAGGGGAAGGCTGCGATACGAGAATACCATCCTCTAAAAAAGGCGGCGAAGCCGCCACCTCACCCCTGAACCTTGAACCCTGAACCAAATGAAAGCAAAGTAAAAAGGGGCTGTGAAGAAATAAGGATTCATTTCTTCACAGCCCCTTAGTCGGAGCGACGCTTCGCGTCGATTATTATAAAGGGCAATGCCCGAAGGCTGGAGGATAGAAGTCAGATGTCTGGCGCCTGATGTCTCCTAGTCTAATCCCTCATCCCCAGCTGCTAATTCTTCGTCACTAGCCACTGATCCCCACTTGAATTTTTAAAGTTCGGCGCGCCTAAGCAATTTTTTACGCTCTTTTCCTTGCTTTTCGCCGCTTCTTTATATAGAATATAAAAGAATTTTTAATCAAAGAGGTTTTTACTCCAAAGAATCCCACAGGAACTCTCATGCATACCTACGACAGAAACTACTTCAAGATCGCACTGCCTGCCGCACTGGAAGGGCTCTTCATGATCCTTCTCGCTTCGACCGACCTCATCATGGTCGGCGCGCTGGGAGCTTTGTCCATCGCAGCTGTCAGCATCTTCATGCAGCCGCGTCTCATCCTGCTCTGCTTCTCCCGCTCTCTCGCCTCCTCGGTGACACTGCTCGTTTCAAAAAAAGCGGGCGCCGGCGACACGATAGGCACGGCGGATATCATGAAGAAGTCGCTCACGCTCTGCGCGATCTTCATGGGGCTTCTGCACATCCTTTTCTACATTTTCCTAGATGACATTTTCTACCTCATGGGCGCCAATGACGAATACATGGCAGAAGCCATGGCGTATGGCCCCATCGCGCTTGCCGCCGTCTACGTGACCTCGCTCACGCTCATCCTGCAGGCGGTGCAGCTGGGCTATGGACGCACAAGCGTCATCATGAAGACGAATGTCTGCGGCAATGTGGTGAACCTTGCGCTGAATGCACTCCTGATTTTCGGTTTCGGCCCGATCCCCTCCCTCGGCGTGACGGGCGCAGCCATCGGTACGCTGGTAAGTACGATCTTCACCCTCACATGGACTGCATGGATCCTGAAAAATGAATCGTTCTTCTCTGGCGGAAGCTACCTTCCCGACCGCGCGTATTTCCACCGCATCATGCCGATCCTTCTCAGCATCCTTTCGGAGCAGGGCAGCGAACGCGTGGGCATGGTGCTCTTCGGCCGCATGGCGGCAGGACTCGGCACGATCCCCTTCGCCGTACACAGCATCTGCATGAACATCTGTGACGTATATTATGACTTCATCATGGGCTTCGGCAAGGCGAGCATGGTCATGGCTGGGCAGTCCTGCGGCAAGGGCAGTGAGGAGGACTGGCACGGCTACAAGAGATGCGGCATCAAGTGGAGTCTCATCCTCTCGGCCATCGTATGCGCGGCGATCTTCTTCTTCCGATCTGACATTTTCGCACTGTACTCGGATGACGCCTCCTCGCTGGAGATCGCCTCTGTCATCATGATCTTCGTCGCAGTCGTGAGCTTCCCGGAAGCACACGCGATCCTCTCCGCAGGCATCCTGCGCGGATCGGGCAAGGCTGCACAGGTGGCCGGCTACTCTTTCCTCTCCATTACCTTCCTGCGTCCGCTCATGACCGCCTTCTTCATCTATGTGCTGGACCTTGGTCTCATCGGCTGCTGGTGCGCGCTCCTCCTCGATCAGATCATCCGTGCTTCCTGCGCGACCGTCCTGCTCTACCGCCTTGAACACAAAGGCTGGCGGGCTCTCGTCGCAGGGGCTTAAGGCGTGGGAGTGACAAGAGATTAGGAGACTAGGAGACATCAGACTCCTTGTATTGTCATTTCGAGCGAAGCGAGAAATCTTTGTCATTCGTGAGGGACTCACGCTTTCCCTCAGGTGCCGCGCACTTCTCCGTTTTTTCATCTGTCTTTCATACCGCCAGTGCCCTATCCGCCCCTTCGGGGCACCTTCCCCTCGAGGGGAAGGCTGACGATACGGGAATACCGTCATCTAAAATGCGGCGAAGCCGCCACCTGAACCCTTTGAACCTTGAACCCTGAACCCTGAACCCCGAACCCTAAACCCTGAACCCTTTCAACGATAGCTCTCCGCTATCGTTTTTTTGTGAAGCATTTGGTGTCCGGGTCGTTTTTTTGGTACAATAGACCCAGTATCATTTTGATCTCCGATCCCATCCCTGACCATTTACACCTACGAGGACCCATCATGCTTATCCCTTACACTGCGCCGGCCGAGCTCTATCGGCAGGACATGGAAATCAAGAAATCGATCTTTATCACGCACATCCTGCCTGTCAACTCGGAAGAAGAAGCACAGCAGGCACTCGCTGATTTCAGAAAGAAATACAAGGACGCCACGCACAACTGCTACGCATGGCGCATCAATGCGGAGCGCATCCTTGAGAAATCAGGCGATGACGGCGAGCCGCAGGGCACGGCGGGACACCCCATGCTCCATGTGCTCCAGATGCGAAAGCTCACGAATGTACTCGCGGTCGTCACCCGCTACTTCGGCGGCATCAAGCTCGGCGCGGGCGGCCTCACAAGGGCCTACAGCGGCGCGCTCTCCGATGCCGTGAAGGCGGCGCCCATCGTCACCTATACGCCGTATGCCCGCTATACCGTGACCCTCCCCTACACCGCGGTCGGCGGCTTTGAAAATTACATCAAAGACAAAGACATCCGCGTCCTGGACCGTGCCTTCGCAGCCGAGGTGCAGGTGACCTTCCTCACCCTTCCCGAAGAAGCGAAGACGCATCTCAAATTCCTGACAGACCTCACGGGCGGGAAAGCCGTCATCGAAGAGGACGGGGAGGAGTATGTGAAGGTGAGAGACTAACGCCGGTGAAAAACGCCGCACCACCCCCGCCGGACCTGTCCCTTGGCTCCTTCCCTCTATTTTTTTGAGAAAATTTTCAAAAAAATCTCCGCAATGACATCATCTGTCCTGTCCATTTGGTATCCTATATACAGAGAGCTGGATCGCCCAAACTCCTTTTCTAAACTCTCAACTCTCAACTCATTTTGATTTCCCAAGGCGATCCAGTTCTCGCTTTTATGTATGGAAACGGCAAGCCAAGGTCAGCCCATGGGGCGTGCCGTCCCTTGATTGCATGCGGAAGCCTCGCTTGAATGAGACATATGAAATGATGGTGCGACACCTAAAAACAGGGAATCGCCACTGATCCCTTCTTTCAAACTTGCTCTCCCATAAAAAAAGCCCGATGAAAGATCCCCTGTCTTTCATCGGGCTTTTTTACTTACTCCATGCCGAAAGGCTCGTTTCCGCCAGCAGGGAGCTTGAAGATCCCTGACCCCCATAAGAAGAGTAAAAAATCCGGTGCGTGCTTTTCCCAGTTATCCAAGAATGCTTCATATAATTTTTCCATGATCTCCACCTCTCTGTCCTTTACCATACACTCTCTGTATGACCGCACAGGCATCCTGCTATGATACGCTCATGCGGATAAGATACATTTCGTTCTACTTGTATCATAGCATGAAAAAAGCGGATGAATCCATCCACAATTCATCCGTCTTGTGCGTTACCATATATTTATTTTAAAGTGTACCGTAAAAGGCAATCAGGAAGAAATGACCGTCACCGTCCCCCGAAGTATTTCTTCACAAACCCCACGTCCCCCACGCTCCACCGGGTGCCGGCGAGGTAGGAGAGGGGCCCTGCCTCTTTCCCGAAGTCGCAGGAGATCTCCGCCGAGCAAAGAAGCTGGCGTTTTTCCTTGTAGCTGCGGTTCGTCGTCTTCACGCCGTACTTGTCATCGCCCAAAAGCGGATGCCCGACATGCGCCATCTGGCTGCGGATCTGATGGGTACGGCCAGTGATGAGGTGACACTTCACGAGCGAAAGACCGCCCTGATACGCGAGACGTTCGTACTCTGTGATGGCCGTCTTCGATCCCTTCACAGGTTCGTCCGTGACGAAGACCTGATTCTTTTTCGCGTCTTTGAAAATCTGGTGGGTGAGCGTCCCGCGTCCCGGCTCGATCTTCCCAAGGACGACGGCGAGATAGGACTTGCGGATCTTGCGATCACGGATGAGCCGGCCAAGGAGGTCACGAATTTCTTCTGTCTTGGCAAAAAGAAGAAGCCCTTCGGTATTGAAATCGATGCGATGCACGGGGTAGGCAGCCTTGCCGCCCTGCTGCATGAGGGCGGCAGAAACGCGCGAGAGCATGGTATCCTTTTCCTTCCCCGTGACGTCAAGCGTCAAGACGCCCGCAGGCTTGTAGACGACGAGGAGATTCTCATCTTCGTAAAGAATGCGGACGGGGCGCACCGCATCGGTCTTCTCCAGCACAAAGGAGCGGACTTCGTCACCGGCAGTGAGCCGGTAGGCCGCCTCTTCCTTCCTGCCATTCACTTTGATTTTCTTCGTGCGAAGGGCTTTCATGAAAAAGGCACGCGGCCAGTGCTTCTTCTCCATCAGAAACTGGTCCAAGCGCTTGCCTTCTTCAGATTTTTTTATCGTAAATATCTCCATAGGTATCTCCAAGAAAATAGGGGGGACTAGTGACTAGTGACTAGTAACTGGGGACTGGGGACTGGGGAAATGCTGATTCAATGCCCGTTATTCCGAAAGCGCAATACCGGCTGCCATATCCGCCAGTTCTTTTCTCGTTCTTCCTGTCACCAGAGACGCCATCGTCTCCAGGACCTCCGCCTCATGCTCGCCTGCGATGTCAAAGGCGCCGCAGAGCAGCTGCGAGTATGAGGCGATCACTTCGCGCCGGCGCTCTTCTTCCATCACGGCGGAAAGGCGGCCGTCTCTGGTCATCTGTATTTTCATGGTGATTGAGATTCTTTTCACTGTCATAGGCCCTCCTGCTATTCTCTTTATAGTACAGGATAGGAGAGATTTTGGCTAGGGAAACGGCACAGAAATAGCAGGATACCCCCGCCATCCGCCCGCAAGATGCATGTTATCGCCGGTAAGATGCAAAGGATAATCTGCAAGTCATCATAAATATTTTTAATTGGCTATCATTTATGGATTCTTCTATAATGAAATCATGCAAAGCATTCCCTGTTGTGATGAGGGAGGATCCGCCATGAACAATCTGGACTACCTGGAATATGAAGGCTCGCGGCTTTTAGACTATGCGATGAAAACATACAGTAAAACTTCCACCGGCTCGCTGGTGAATGATATCGAGCGCGCCGTCCTTGCAGGCCAGAAAGAATTGTCTCTGGCAGAACAGGATGCGCTACAGTCTCTCTCCTTTGAGTATGCCCTGTACCGTCTCTACATTGCTCGCTGCATGATCCGTCACCACAAAAACGGCTTCGGCTGCACTGAGGCGATCCTGAAAGGTCTTTCCAGCACGCTGTCTTCCCTGCCCTCTGCGCTCAAAATGCTCGCCCTCGAGCATGATCTGAACGGGTCCTACCTGCTTCTTGGCTGCTATGTAGAAAAGCTGACGAAAGCACATGTGGAAACGATGTTCCAGTGCTACGCTGCCATTGAAAAAGCCTGCGTCACGGGGGATCGCGAAGCGCGCCTCACCTCTTCCATCGAAAGCTCTCTTTTGGCGATGGCCAAGGAAATCAACTTCGTCCCAAATCCTTCCCTGCTCCGTCATCTCATGGAGGAGACCCGTGCTTTCATGCGCGCGCTCTCTCTCCGTCTATCTGAAATGACACCGGAGAGCGTCCATCACAAGGCACACGGAAAGACGCTCGTCCATACGCACCACTCCGTCTTCTCCCGTGAAAACTATGAACACATCTACCCGTCCCTCACCCTCATCGCCGGCATCATGACCGGATTCCTCTTCATATTCGCCTGACCAGGGATGGGATTCCCATTTCCTCAAAATAAAAAGGGGCTGTGAAGAAATGAATCCTCATTTCTTCACAGCCCCTTTTTACTTTGCTTTCATTTGGTTCAGGGTTCAGGTGGCGGCTTCGCCGCCTTTTTTTAGAAGATGGTATTCTCGTATCGCCTTTTCTTGTTTCACTCATCGCCTGTGCTATAATACAGAAAGGTATCATGAGGAACGGTGACTAGTGACTTGAATGCTACTTCCGGACATCGCCGTTTACAAAAATCGACGCGGAGCGTCGCTCCGCCTAAGCCTTCCCTGCACGAGTAATGCTATTAAGTTAAGCAGAAGAACGTTCTTGGCTCCCCATCGGGGGAGCTGCCCGAAGGGGGTGTGCAAGCGAACTGGATTTTTAGGAGTGAAGCGACGCGAAAATGCAGTGAGACGCCATTTCGAACGAAGTGAGATGAGGGGGCTACGCATCGGTATTGCATGAAAGTGTTGGAATATCGATAGCATCGGACTATTCAACTATACCTATGACGATACACGCAGTCCCTTTTTTCTCCCTCCTTCCTTTGGAAGGAGGTGCCCCGAAGGGGCGGAGGTTGGCCGCGTGAAACGGTACTCCCACCTTCAGGGAAGCCAACCCCGCCTCGCTTCGCTCGTCTGCCCCTTCCAGAGGAAGGGGCGCGAAATCGTTGTCATTCGCGGTCAGGGACTCGCGCTTCCCCCACATATGCCACGCACTTCTCCGCTTTCCTCATCTCTCTTTCATGCCGCTTGTGCCCTATCCGCCCTTTCGGGGCACCTTCCCCTCGAGGGGAAGGCTGACGATACGAGAAAAACCTGCGATCGCAAACCTTCGGGCATCGCCCATATATATTCGCGGCGAAGCCGCCACCTTCATTCCTAATTTCTCATTCCTCATTCGCGCAAAGTTTTCATTCAGAATCAGTGGACGGAACCGCCCCACGGGCTGACCCTCCAAGAAAGGAGCCTCGCCATGGATCATTCACAGTACCTCACCAGTATGGGCATCACTCTCTGCCGGCGGGCGCTTTTTTCCTATACCAGCCAGCCGCAGGGAAGCTACGGACTTCACGTGATCTTCCGAAAATTCGTGAAGGAGAAGAAGATCCTGATGCACGACCGTGATCGGGACAACTGGTGCGCCTTCCTCTCAGACTACATCGTCTTCCGCCTCTACATCGCCAAGTATATCCTGAAGGACTATGCGAAAGACTACACCCCGCTCCTTCATATTTTCGAAGGCATCCATCAGATCGAGGATGCCTTTCCTGCCTTCTTCCGGGAAGAGGCAGACCCGGGGCGTGCGGTCGGCGACCAGTCCTTCCTCCCGCCGGATCTGGATACGCGATACCGGGCAGAGGAAATGGACCATTTCTACAATATCTTCAATGCTGTATCAACCCAAATGGAGGAAAAGCCGCTGGAACGGAATCAGCGGCTGAAAAGCATCATCACGAGCTGTCTCACCATCCTTTCCGAAAAGAATCATGTACCGCTCTACACGCCGATCTTTTATTTCTTCAGTCAGGAAACGCTCTGCTATGCCCAGTTCCTTGCGGATTTTTGCAAAGGCCTCATTCCCGATGAGTTCTACGAGGTCATGCACGCCATGCCCTATCAGGCTGTCAAGAAAGAGGAAGATCCCTTCTATACCAGCTACCATCTCCCTGCCTGCATCGCCATCTTCGTCTCACTGCTCCTCTTCTTCGTCCTCTGCGAGGGAGGATGGACTGTGGGGCTGAAGTAGAAATGAGAAATGGCGGTGGCGGCTTCGCCGCACATATATAGGAGGCGATGCCCGAAGGCCGGAGGGCAGACGTCAGATATCAGATGTCTGACGTCTAATCCCCAATCCTTGGCTATCCATCCCTGCTTTCAAACTTCAACAGGGATGGAGGGGGCGCAAAATACACCGAGCATCCCAATCCCCTTTTATATAAAAATTTGCAGCGCATGTCGTCATCCTGAGCTGCGGGAAACGTCGTATGCGAGAAATCCGCTTAGAGGAGTCCAACAACGACTATCCAACAAAAGCGCAGCCAACCCCGCCTCGCTGCGCTCGGCTGCCCCTTCCAAAGGAAGGGGCGAGATTGATCATCTAATCCCTAGTCACCAGTCACTAGTCACCAAAATTCCAAAATTCCAAACAAAAACGGAACCGTTTCTACGAAACGATTCCGCTTTTTCTATTTCACCATTTCCAAGAATTCTTTTCTGAGCGCGCTGTCCGTCTTAAAAGCGCCGGAGGACGCCAGCGTCCGTGTCTTTGTCCCCGGCTTCTTGATGCCGCGGGCGGTCATGCAGGAGTGTTCCCCTTCGATGAATACGATGACGTCATCGGCATGTGTCACGAGGCGCATGATATCGCGGATGTCCGTACCGATGCGTTCCTGCAGCTGAAAACGCTTCGAGACAGCATCTGCGATGCGGGCGATCTTCGAAAGACCGATGACGCGGCCGCGAGGGATATAGCCGACTGCGACCTTCATATTGTACATCAGTGCGATGTGATGCTCGCAGTGGGAAAAGATGTCGATGTCTTTCACCACGACCATATCGCTCTCCGGCGTTTCGAAGGTCTTTTCAAATTCCCGGGCGATATCTTCATTGGATACCGCATTATAAGCAAACTGCTCCGCCATCATGTCAGCAAAGCGCTTCGGGGTCTCGACGAGGCCTTCGCGTGTGGGATCATCGCCGACAGCCTCGATGATGAGCCGCGCAGCTTCTTCCAATTTCTTTAGATCGACCATTATACGCCTCTCCTCTCTGGATCCCAGATGATCTTGTGCAGCTGCACCTGGACCCGGACATCACTCAATCTCTCTCGTCTGACATACTCCACCAGGTCGGCAGGGGCGATGCGTCCCCACACCGGGCTCACATAGAAGGCCGGGTCTTCGCCCTTGTGGAAATGCGCGCGGATGATCGCCTTCATCTCATCCATGTCCGCCTGCGAGCTCACGACGAATTTCAGCACATCCTCTTTCCCGAGGAGCCTGAAATTTTCCTCCAGCATCCGTTCCTTCATGCCGCTTCCGCCGCATTTGAAGTCCATCGTGTAGAATGTCCCCTGCGGCCGCTCTTGGAAGAGGGCCACCGCGCCATTCGTCTCGATATTCACCTCATAGCCCTCTTTGCCAAGGACTTCGCACAGGTGCCGAATGGGATGGAGCATCGGCTCACCGCCCGTCAGCGTGATCTTCTTCCACGGGAAGGCATGGATGCGGGAAAGAAGCTCTTCTTCCGTCAACGCTTCAGCCGTGTCCGTGAGCGAGAGCGAATAGGCGGTATCGCAGTAGCTGCAGCGCAGATTACAGCCCGCAAGGCGCACAAAGATCGCCATGAGGCCCGTGCGTTTCCCTTCGCCGTCGATGCTGTCGAAGATCTCCGTCACGTGGAAGAGCCCGTCATCATAGCGGTACGCTTCAGTCTTTTTCATACGTTGCCACATTCCCTTCCGTCTCCTGCACCGACACGCGGATACAGTGAGGAATGCGGTCGCAAAGCCACTTCGCGATGTTCTCCGCCGTCGGATTCAGTCCCCCCAAGACATCGTTGATGACATGGTGGTCGAACTGGTTCACGATCTCCTTGATCTTGGAGAAATCCACGACCATGCCATTGTGGTCGAGCGTGTCATTCTGCACCGTGACCGTAATGATCCAGTTATGTCCATGGAGATTCGTACACTTGCTTTCATAGTCCAGGTGCAGGAAATGCGCACCGGATACTTCGATTCGTTTCGTTACTGTAAACATAGATTGTCGTCCTTATATAAATAGGTAATAGGATTGGGTGAGTATAGGTTCAGGGTTTATGGGTTCAGGGTTCAGTGGTGTGGTGGCGGCTTCGCCGCGAATATATATGGGGTGATGCCCGAAGATGGCATTTCAGTCACCAGTCACTCCTAATCCCTAATCCCTAATCCCTAGCCACTAATTTTCCAGCGCCGGATCCTTGACGCCATTCGCTGCGAAGGCGGCTGCCCTGTCGATGCATGTGCCGCATGTGCCGCAGGGCTTCTCCCCGCCCTCATAGCAGCTCCATGTGAGCTCATAGGGCGTATGGAGAGCCAGACCGGTCGCCACGACGCCGGCCTTATTCATTTCCGCAAAGGGGAAGACGAGATGCACCTTGCCATAGGTGCCGATGGAGACGGCATCGCCCATCGCCTTCAGGAAGGGCTCGCTGCAGTCCGCATAGGCATCGCCTGCCGCATCGTCTGCGTGCGCGCCGATATAGATATCGACTTCATCCTCCTCAAAGAGGCTCGCCGCGAGCGAGGCCGCCGTCGAGAGCATGAGTCCGTTGCGGAAAGGCACATAGGTCGAGACCTTGCCCTCCCCGTTCTTGGCGATCTGCTCCGCATAGCTCTCGTGGACGATCTCTTCTGTGGAGCCTGCGAGGAGGGAGCAGTTCGAATACTGGAAAATGGCAGATAAATCAAATTCGTAGTGCCGTACATGGTAGTACGCTGCGACCTTGCGTGCCGCAAGGATCTCTTTTTTGTGTTTCTGCCCATAAAAAATAGAAGCAGTTACGACGTTCTCTGCTCCCAGTCTGTCTACCGCCAGCGAGACGCAGGTGGTCGAGTCCACGCCGCCGCTGGAGAGGATAATAGCTTTTTTCATCTTGCCTCCTGTTTTTTATAGTTGGTGTTCAGATGACAACTGAGATGGATATTTTCGGTGCGCCTTGGCGCACGGATAGGAAAAAGCCGGACGAGCCGCTTCGGGGTACAGGGCGTTCGCTCTCCTATAACCAATTTATTATAGCATAGATGGCAAGGTGGATGTTTGAAAAGAATCGATCCCCTCCTCATCGTTTCGCATACGCTTTTTCGTGAAAAGCCTTTTACCGCTCAAGAAAAAGCTCCATGAGATCAAAAAATTTCCCGATCCCGCTCGAATTTTTTTGATTTCATAGAGTTTTACAAGGTATAATAAGGAGAATCATATATTCAAAAAGGAGAACCACTATGCACGGCGGAGACGCAGATGAATTTATCGATTATATGAATGACGGAGAGGCCTCTGTCCGTCACAGGAGCTTTGTCTATCGTTTTTCCGGTCTGAAATACCACGCCGGACGGCATCAGTATCGGATCAGCATCGAGAAGTATCGCTTCACGAAGGAGCCTTTCGAAGACTTCATGGAGCTTGTCTATCACTACGAGTCGGAGGATGCAGAGGATGTCCTGAATCACCTCACCGAAGACATCCTCTGGGATGGAAAGAGCTTCTACGAGCTGGAAAAAGCACTGACATGGATCGACTGGTGACTAGGGATTAGGGATTAGGGATTAGGGATTAGGGATTAGGGTGCTCGTCTGCCCCTTCCTCTGGAAGGAGCAGACGAGCACAGCGAGGCGGGGCTGGTTGCGATAGATTCAATACTCCGCGGCGCTTCTATTTTTATGCGCCGCACCAACATTTCTCATTTCTAATTTCTCATTTTAAGTTCCAGTTTTCCTCCATGATAAGCCAACCCATACTATCGCAAATAAAAAAGCAGCCTCGCGGCTGCTTTTTTATGTTGCTCAGTCCTTCGGACGAATGACAACGTATCTGTACGGTGCTTCGCCTTCGGAATCGGTGGAGACGGCGTGGTCGTCCTGCAGAGCCAGATGGATGATGCGGCGTTCACCGGCAGCCATCGGTTCGAGGCGGATCTCTTCGCCCGTGCGTTTCACCTTGCCTGCGAGGCGTCTGGCGAGGGCTTCCAGGGTATCCTGGCGGCGCTCTCTGTAGTTTTCGACGTCAAGCAGAATGAAGTAGTGATGACGGAAGGATTTCCCAGCGGCCAGGTTCGTCAGGTACTGGAGCGCATCCAGTGTCTGTCCGTGCTTGCCGATCAAGATGCCAAGGCCATCGCCCACGAGGTTGATCATGATCCGTTCTTCGGTCATGCGGCATTCAATGGTGACAGCAAGGTGCATACCGGCAAAGACGCCCGTAAGGAAGGTCTTTGCTTCTTCCGCGACCTTTTTCTGTTCTTCCGGATCGAAGGTCGGCTCTTCGCGTTCGGCTTTCTTCTCTTCTGCCGGTGCTTCTTCGGCTTCCGGAGCAGCTTCTTCCGCCTTCGGTTCTTCGGCCGGCGTTTCTTCCTTCGCTTCTTCGGCAGGGATTTCTGCCGCCGATGCTTCTTCGGCAGGAGATGCTTCTTCGACAGTGTCTTCCTCCGCTTCTTCATCCGGTGCGGAAATGTCTACGACCGCCATCTTCTTGTGGATGAGGCCGAAGAGTCCGCTCGAGGGCTGTTCGACGACATGGACGACAGCTTCTTCGCGGCTGATGCCGAGCTTTTCCAAGCCTTCAGCGACAGCCGCTTCGATGGTTTTTGCTGTGATTCTGACTGTTCTCATTTTTCATCAGCCTCCCCGGTGCTCTTAGCAGGTACTTCTGCCTTAGCCGGCTTTTCATTGCCGGCCGGTTCTTTTACTTCTTCAGGAGCTTCTGCTTTGGAAGGAGAGGCTTCTTTGTTTTCGTCTTTTGGTGCATCCGCAGGCTTCTTCACGACTTTCTTGATGACTTTCTTACGGATGATCTTTTTCTTCTTCACTTCCGCTTTCGGCTGGTTCTCTCCATGAACGGTGAGTGTTCCTTTGGGAGCTTTGCCGCCGATGCGTTCCTTCATTTCGCCCCAGTACATGATGGTCTGCTGGACGAGCTGGTAAAGGTTGCAAACGATCCAGTAAATGACAAGGCCGCTCGGGAAGTTCAGGGACATCCAGCCGATCATGACAGGCATCATGAGCAGCATGGTCTTCTGGTTGCTCGGTGCGTCCTTCGGGGTGGTCTGCCAGGAAATAATGAAGGTGGAGGCAGCAGAGAGGATCGGAAGGATGTAGGTCTCATCCGGTACAGCCAGGCTTTCCAGCCACAGGAAGCTCTCGTGGGCCGGATCATAGGAAAAGCCCTGGAGTGCGTAGTAGATGGAGATCAGGAATGGCATCTGAATGAGGAGCGGCAGGCACCCGGAGAGCGGAGAGGCTCCGTTTTCCTTGTAGAGCTTGCCCATTTCTTCACGCAGCTTCTGCGGATCATTCTTGTATTTCTTCTGAATCTTCTGCATTTCCGGCTGAATGGCCTGCATGGCCTTCATGGACCGGATCTGTTTCAGGGCGAGCGGGAGCAGCAGCGTCTTGATAATGACGGTCAGGACGATGATGGCGATCCCATAGCTTGGAAATCCCAGTTCTTCTGTCATTTTGTAGCAGAATTCCAGGCAGACGCGCATGACCTCTGCGAGGAGTCCGACTAAGCTCGACAGAAACGGAATCTGAAAATCACTCATTGGTTACTCCTTATACGGCCTATATTGCAGCCGTTACATGCCCGGGCCTTCTGAATTTCAAGAGCCCGGTGAGTTTTCGGGAAATCGATCGGCGGTTATGGTGGGATGGATGGCCGGGGATTGGTAGCTAGTGACTGGTGACTAGGGACTAGGGATTAGGGGTTAGGGG
>ERZ1034687.1322-NODE-1322-length-13289-cov-4.667825_pt1 | contig 13289 bp, 29 predicted proteins | sample MGYA00520704_ERZ1034687 | MGnify/ENA primary metagenome ERZ1034687 (study PRJEB33766, sample SAMN09781762) | gut metagenome | biome: gut microbiome | host: Homo sapiens | place: Madagascar | study: EMG produced TPA metagenomics assembly of the PRJNA485056 data...
CGTTTTTGAAAGTATGACTTGATTGAGCCGATTTTTCCTATTTTCCCTGAATACTTTGAAATATTTTTTATATTTCTTTTGAAATTGTGCTGATAGCATTGTTCATCCACGTTACCAGCGCATAGGCCGCGTGTTGAATCTTTCTCTTTAGCTTGATAGGTTCCTGATCCAGAAGAGGTGAACCATCATCGTTGTTCCGCCACCACAGCCGGTTCCAATTCGGGCAGGATGGATTTTCGCAGTCGTAGTAATGGGTAGAGAATCCTTTCCATGTTGGTTCTAACCAATCGTGGTACTTTCGGAACTTACACCCCGCACATGGGTTTGCAGGTTTTTCTTCTTTGTTGGTTTTCCGCTTCCACTCTTCGACAGTGAGCGTTTTGACCCGTTTGATTTTATCTTTTGGATGGTCTTTGAGCCAGATGGGGCAGGTGTGGTCTTCGCAGCATTGCTCGAAAACTTTATCATCCGCATATAACGACGTAAGATTTGAGCAGCCTTCGCATGGGTCGGAAGAATCTTTGCACATCTCGTAGTGCAGTGGGTTTATCGTGTCAGAATTTTTTCTTTCAAGGTCATCTTTTCTCATAGTCTCAATATAGGCGTATCGGGAAGAATCCAGATAATCCTTTATTTCTTGATCTAATCCTGCCGCCCGAATTTGTTCCATAGTAATCAGGCCGCACTTCAAATCACTTGCAAGCCGTCGGAATCCTTCATTTGTCAATTTTCAGTTCCTCTAAATCCACATGAACCTCTTCATCGGAACAGATTTTCAGAAACTCCGTTTTGATTCTTCTGCAAAGTTCTTCAGCAAAAGTCTTATCTGTCATTTCATGTGTCCATATTGGACGCCCCATAACTTTTTCGATATACGCATGTACCAGAGAAAAATCGCACATCAAGTATCCCGTATATGCAGATACAATGATTTTTTCATCAAGAGTCATCTTTAATCTCTTCTCCTTTCAGCCTTATATAACGCTTCTCGCCTCACATTCTTTTTGATCCACCGATCCACTCGACCTCGAATGGCTTCAGAGCCGACATCAATTCCCTGCTCCATAAGCTCAACCGCAACTTCTTGCGGTTTCTTGCCTTCGATGCAAACCGCCGAAAGTATCGCGCGAAGCTCCACATCCTCGCAGCTTTCCACAAGCCGGACGGCTTCGGTGTACTCTGCCCGCTGCTCGCGGTTCTTTTTCCGGAGATATCGGATCTCTTCCTCCCGCCGGGAAAACGCCGCATCCGTTCCAGTCACGGTGGCATGGCCGATGATGCAGGCGTTTCCCTCACCGCGGGAAGATTTGACCACATCGGATGCGCTCTGAGGACCTTCGGCCTGCATCGCTTCCAGCCGCTCGATCCGCAGCTTGCGTCTCTCGATGTCGTATGGAATAGCGTACAGTTTCCGAAACTCTCGCGGTGTCATCCGATTGCCTCCTCAATTATTGCAAGTCAAGATAATTTGCCAGACTTATCAATGCGTCGTTATACTGTTCCCAGCCGATCGTCTTGAACATTCCGTCATTCAGGATGATCGCGTAGTTTTCGCATGGTTGACCGGCATCCTCTCTGGTTGTGTCTACCTGCTTCCACAGCACCGCCCCGCCGGGCAGAGACTGCTTGTAATACGCAAGCCGGAAGCGTACGTCTTCCCACGCCAGTTCCCATGCTGCATTTGCACCCAGCGTTTTCTCTGCCAGTTTGTGCAGCGTGTCCCGCCCATGGGCGTGCTCCTTCGGCTGCTCGTGAATCTCCACAGGTTTTGCCCTGTACGGTGATGCCGTAGGTTTAGGTGCATCGTTCTGGGCTCTTTTTTGCTCCTCATGAGCCTTTTTTACCATTGCAATGGCTTCTGGTGGAAGATTCCACTCTGCATAATCCGGGTTTTTCGGTAACGTTTTCGGCGGTTCGGTTTTTGGCGGTTCCGGCTGCTTCGCTTTCCGTTGGGTTTCGGCCACGCTCTGGGCGTACCGGTAAGCTTCCATCAAGCCGATTTCGCCCCGGTGCAGCTTGCCCTTGATATCCTCGGTGCAGTTGGCGGAAATTGCATTCAGCCGGGCAAGGGTTCCGCTTCCTTCGCCCAGAATCTTGCACAAGGCGTCTCTGACTTTGCCTTCCAGATGTCCGGCCTGTTTTTTTGCGGTCAGTGCATCTTTCAGGGCTTCATACTGCGCCAGACGTTCGCCGTCGGTCAGCTCCCGCGCTGTTGCGTTGGCCGTAATCAGAGCGATTCGGTCATCCAGCTCGCCCTTGCTCTCGAGGATGATGCAGGGCAGGGAGGAAAACCGATCATCGCCACCGTCAAGCAGCTCTTGGCACGCCGTCAACCGACGCTCGCCGCCGATCAGCTTGTACGTCATGCCGCCCGTTTGCACAACTTCCAACGGCTGGCGGACGCCGTTCTTCCGGATATCCTCGGCCAGCTGGGATACGTCGCCTACATGATAGATCTTGTTGTCCGGGTTCGGGATGATCCAGTCGATCGGCAGCATCTCCACCTGCATCTGAGACCCCGCTGGGTCAGAGCCTTGCGTATTCAGCAGCCCGCTCAGTAATCCCACACTGCTCATTTCCATTTTCCTCCGTCAAACGCATCATCCCAGATGATTTTTGCTATAACGACCAATACCTCAGCCGTGATTCCTGCGAATCCGATTGCAAGCGTCCATGCCATGAAAGCCCATGCAGCCTGAATCATCTTACTCACCCTCCGCAATTTTTTTGACCGCCGCGGCCAGCTGCTTATACTGTGCGCTCGACGGAATGTTGGGTGTGTACCGGTGCAGCGGCTTGTGCGCTGCCTTGGCTTCCTTGACTTTGACGCTGTAATTGATCCGCATCACGCTGCCATCTTCGTTCCGAAAAGCCGGAATGTGGAGATTTGCGATCTGATTGACGGTCTGCATGGAGTACCGCCCCCGGTCATACTTGGTGGCAAGCACGCCCATGACCTCAAGCTGTGGGTTGTACCCGTGCTGGACGTCTCGCACTTGATCCATGATCTCGGCCAGGCCGTCCAACGCCCATTCGTCGCAGTCCACCGGGATGATGACCCAATCGGCAGCGGCCAAAGCATTGATGGTCGCCATGTCGATATCGGGTGGGCAGTCGAAAATGCAGTAGTCATACTCGCTGCGAAGCGGCTCAAGGGCATTTTTCAGCCGGTCGGCCTGCGGGCGCCGGACGTCGAACATGACGTTTTTGTTTGTCAGCAGCATGGTCATGTTGCTGGGCGCAATGTCCACGCCGGGGAAATCGGTGTGCCGGATCACGTCGGGCAGCTTGACCCGGAGCTCCAGCACGTCTCCCATTGTGTCCGTGGTATCCGAAAACCGGTTGAAAAATTTGGTGCTGTTGGCCTGCTTGTCCAGATCCATGACCAGCACCCGCCGGGAATGCAGTTCGGCAAGGATGCAGGCCAGATTGCAGGCAGTGACGGACTTTCCGACGCCGCCCTTGAGGTTGATGATTGCGATCTTGTTCATGTTGACCATTGTGATGTTTCCTCCTTGTGGGTTATTTTCCGTTTTTGCGCTTGAGGCGTTCGGCCGCAAGCTGAATATCTGTCCACCGCTCCTCAAACCAGATCCGGAAAGGCGGACAGGTGCGGTATGCGCTGTTGGAGCAGATCTTTCCGCACGCCTCGCAGTTTCGGCAGGGGATGTCCGGCATACTGAGCGTGATCTTCTTAGCCATCCGCCGCACCTGCTTTCCCAATCCTTCGCAGCGACTGCGACAGAAGCACTTTCTGCGGGATGTCCGGTGCAGGGGATTGTGCCGGTCGGCTGGCAACGGCAGCGTTTCCCTGTGCCTGATAGTAATGCTCCATGGTGATCGGCGCGTTGAGGATGGTGGTCCTCAAGTATGCCTTGATGTTTTTCACTGGGTTCTTCGTGCTGGACAGTGCGTCCATGATGTACTCAATGTGCTGGCTTGTCAGCATGTCCAGACGCTTCCGGATGCTGGCGGTCAGCTGGGGATACTGCCCGATGGTCTGTGTCGGCAGTGGGCAGTTGTACATCTCCACGATGTTGTTCAGGATCTCGTCCAGCATCTCCGGGTCGTACCTTGTGGCCAGTGTATCCAGTTCCAGCCGGTTGCGGAAGTGGTTCAGAGATTCCTGCCAGTCGGACGTTGTTCCATCCATCCTCTGGCCATCGGCCTGATAGATAGATTTCCCTATAGATTTCTCTATATATTTCTTCCGTGAAATTTTTTCACGGGTCTGAGGGAAATTTTTTCCCGGGTCTGGTGACGTTTTTTTCACCGGTGAAGTTTTTTCACCGGTGAAGTTTTTTCCCGGGTCTGCGTCTCCCAGCGTCATGGTTTCAACGCCCGGAACGGTTCGGTAGATGTTACGCTCGATGCCTCCCTCCATCTCCTTGCGCATCTCCACAACGCCCATACTGACCAGCTCCGCAAGAAAATCCTTGACCGAACGCTGCGTTACGCCAAGCCAATCGGCAATATAGAGCGATCCGCCCCGATACCAGCTTTCGCCGTCCTGCGAAAATCCATAGATCACAGCAAACGCCATTGCCTTTGCAGGCTTGAGTTTGAGATTGTCTATCATCCAGCGTTGGATGACGACATACTGGCTCTTCTTCTTTTTTTCCTTCATACACGCCCCCCCCGATGGGGCAATCAAAACGGCAGGTCTTCTTCGTCGCTTATAACGGCAAAATCATCGTTGCTGCCCTGTGCGTAAGCTGGAGCAGGCTCCCGGTAATCCTTGGGCGGTGCTTCACCGCCGTCATCGACCTTCTCGGCCTTTTTTGCCCCGGCAAAGCTGATATTATCGGCCAGCACTTCCACCGCCGTTCGCTTGCTGCCGCTCTTGTCCTGATAATTCCGGGTCTGCAAGCTGCCGGAAACAGCAATCAGACTGCCCTTGTGGAAATATTTGCAGACAAAATCCGCTTGATGACGCCATGCCACGATGTCGATGAAATCCGCCTGCCGTTCCTGCCCCTGCGGAGCATAATTCCGGTCGCAGGCGATCCGGAAGCTGCACACGGTATTTCCGTTCTGGGTGGTCCGCAGCTCCGGATCAGCGATAAGACGCCCCATGATCGCTACTACATTGAGCATATCTCAGATAATCCTTTCCGACCATCTCCATCCACTGGCGGTGGTCATAAACAGCCTCGAAACTCTGCTGGGCTTGTTTCTTGAGGTACAGCCGGAGACGGTGGTCAAAATGTGCGCTGTATCCCGGCTCGTTGTGGTGCCGGTGGCACAACCAGACCTTCAGGCCATACTGCTCGGCCATCGGGCGGAGCGGGCCGTTGAGCACATGGTGCTCTTCGAGGCCTTGCACCGTCACAACGCCGTACAGCATCCGGCAGACGTAACACTCCCGCCGGGATTGCATGATTGACTTAGTCATCTTTCCTTGCCTCTTGACCCATCGGCCATAACCATATCCCATATTTCTTCGCTGACCTTTCGGGTTGCAATGCCATATTTCCAATTTTTGCGAAGAACGCGGGACGTAGCAGCTCGGCACGAATTATTAGTTATCATGTCATCGTAAATTTGGATCGCGCGCAAAATTCGTGGAAAAACAACGTTTCCAAAATATACCGCGTACTCCACATTAACCATCTTGCTGCGATCCAGAAGCTGATAGAGCCTCACCATGTAGCGATATGTATTCTCGTTCATTTTTTTCACTTCACCTCGGAAGAATAGAAGTCCACATTCATAGACTTGCCGCAAAAAGGGCAGTGGGGCGGAGAAACCGCCTCCTCTCGGGTAGTAATCGCAAAACGCTCTACGCTCGCATGGCACGGGATGCAAGTCCACTTCGCATAATACGAAATTCTGGGTATAGAAGGTGTATATCTTTCCTTGCAAAATATTTTTTCTTCAAAAATGTCATACAGTTTTTGAAATCCGGCTTTCGCCTTTTCGCACCACATAAGATGCCCCGCTTTCGCCTCTTCCTCTGTGTCATATCCTCGTACAACAACCCATTCTCCGCCACGAAAAGAAGGATGTCGGATTCCGGTTTCGTAATTCCAGTCGCGGTCAAAAACCTTGCAAGTGTCAATGTGGTAATCGTTCACAATATTGTTAAACAAAGCTCTTTCGGCTCTCGACGATATTATTTTTTTAAAATATTCCCATTCGTGACCCCAATCTGCCATTACCTTGGCACCTCCTGCCACTCCATCCAGCAAGCAGTCACATTGGGGTCGTTGACGCCCATTTCCGCCAGCCGGTCAAAAATTCGGTTGATAAAATCCGTCATCTGGGCTGTCGAGAAGCTGCTGGAGCCCATGGACGCCTTGACTGTGCATCGGTCGTTGTCCAGCAGCTCGACAACGTGAACCAGTTTGAACGCCTGCCGCACCGCCGGGAGAGCTTTCTGCGAGATCTCTAGGAAGTAATATTCCAGCCCGAACTCTTCCAGCATCTCGATGTAGCAGTCCTCCGGCGAGATCCCGCCACCCTGCCCGGCGTTGTAAGCGTCCGCCATGATGGTCAGCAACGCCCACATCATCCGATTTTGCTCGAGCGACCGCTTCCGGCGGTATTGCTCGAGGGTCACGGTCAGACGCAGTGGCTCACCGTGTGCCAGATCGTCCAACTTCTGTCGGATCTGGGTTTCCACAAACTCCACCGAGTTCTCCACGGTGACGCGCTGCGTTTTGGGGTCGTAGACCACCGGCAGCTTGCCGATCAGGTCTTTTCCCATAGGGCTTTCTTTCCGTCGGCCAACTCGAACTGCACCATGGTGATCCGGCCGGCCTCATCCCGGGCGAAGCGATCCACCCGCAAAGATGTGTTCAGCCGGTAACGTTCCCGCTCGCCTTGAACGATGGGTACCTGCGTACTCTTGAGCAGCAGGTTTCCCAGCTCCATCACGTCGCGCCCTGCGCCCCAAATGGACGCCGCCGCCAGAAAACTGGTCGTTGTGCGCATCAAGGCAGGGTCACGGCAGGGGAGTGGGATCGCGGCCGCGTCCTTGTAGACGTACTCACCGGTGGCCGGGCAGTACACGCCGACCGCGCACCACAGCTGACCATCCGCGAAGTATTGCCGCTTGCACCACCCGCCGGGGCCGTAGGTATCGTCCAGAATCTGCCGGACGGAAGGCTCCCGGGGGATGACCCGGACGCGGACGGCATCCTCAGATGTCTCCACGATCAGCACGACGCACTCCTCCGGGGCTGTCTGGCGGGGTTTCGGAAGTTCGACGGGGAATTTGACGTCTGGGGCGGAAACGGCGTTACAGCCCCCCGCAGGGTGCTTTACAGGCGTTCTGCGGGATGCAGACTTTCCGGTTGCCATCGCATCCACCTCCCTCAGTAGGGGCTGGAAACGGCAACAGTCGCCATTTCCGCCGGGGTGTGATCCTCGAGGGCGTGCCGGAGCTCGCGCACGACGACACAAATCTTTGTGGGCGGGATCTCCGCCATCCGCAGCGCGGTGATGGTGTAGCCGATCACGCTCTGATCGTAGGTGGGGGCGTTGTCCTTAGACATCCGTACCAGCCTCCTCAAGCGTCGCAACGTCCTCGGCGTTTGCCGGGTCAACGTTGGGATCGTAGCTGTACACCAGCAGTCGGATGTCACGCTCTACCAGCGTCTGGCAGTAAGAGCAGGCGTCTCGTGCCTCTTCTACGGTCAAGACGGCTGCGGACTTGTCCAGCGGACCGTTCACAAGCACCTGATACATTGCACGCCCCATCGCCTTAGCGTCCTTGCTGTACTTTCGGCGATAGGAGGGAGCAGATGCAGTTTTGCAATTTTCGTACATAATGCTTACCTCAACTTTCTTTTTTTTGCGCCTGCACGCAGTGGTGATGGCTTTTGTTTTTCCTCCTGCCATCATTGGGAGTGCGTCTAATCAGCCGTCGCCGCGGCCGGAGCCTGTGCCGAAGCCGTCGCCGAAGCCGAAGCCGGAACCGTCGCCGGAGCCTGTGCCGAAGCCGGAACCGTCGCCGGAGCCGGAACCGTCGCCGGAGCCGTAGCCGGAACCGTCGCCGCAACCGAAGCCGCAACTGTAGCCGGAGCCGTCGCCGCAACCGAAGCCGGAGCCGTCGCCGCAACCGTAGCCGCAACTGTAGCCGGAGCCGTCGCCGCAACCGTAGCCGTTAATTACATCTTCCATACGGCAACGCCCTCAATGCTCTTTTTTGCCTTCTCAGTGATCGGGATGATCTCGATCACCTCAGTCAGAGTCACGCGGTCAACCGGACACGGAAATTTGCAGTTTTTCGGCTTGCTGGTGCCATCGGTGGCAAGCTGAGACAGGCTTGCCGCACCATCCCAGTACCAGATGCGCCGGGCGTTGCGGAGCGTTGCCTCCTTGCCCGCGCGCCTCTCGATGTACCCCGCAAACACGCCCGCGCTATAAGTGCGCACCATGCAATAGGGCATCCCCTCAAAATCCTCTGCCATGATGTTGTTTGCGATGCTGTCAGCACGCACATACTCCACGCCATCAACAACGATTCTTTCTTTTTCCATTGTGTGGTTCCTCCATTTTCGGGTTATTTTTTCTCGCGCTCTCGCGCAATGGTGATGGCTTTTGTTTTTCCTCCTGCCATCATTGGAGGGCTGTCTGTTTTCCAGCGGTCACCGACCCGATCTCATCATTTCTTACCCAGTGAGGATCTTACGGATACAAGGACACTGACCTTCTGACGCGCTAGGTTGGTGCGGATTTTTTTCTAGTGCTGCTCTCTGCACATTACCGGCTCTTAAGGCCCGCCGGGGTCCCGCGTGGTCCCAATCCACGCATCTTGTCACAATGAGCGTACACGCCAATTATGTGCGGCAGTGGCTCAAAGGGGATGGCAGCGGCTCTTATTTTGGCACCTGCCGCCATTGGTGCGCCGGGAATCATTGGCAGTATTCGCTGTGGTCTTCCAGACCCAGCAGGTAATCCGCGGACACCCGGTACAGGCGGCACATATCCGCCAGCAGTTCCAGATCCGGCTCCGTGAAGCCCTGCTCATAGTGCGCCATCGTTCCGGCCGTAACGCACAATTTCCGCGCTGCGTCTTCCTGCCGGAAACCGTGTACCCTTCGCAGGTCTTTCAGCCGCTGGCCGAACCGCCGGTCAAAATCAGTACGTCCCATACTCTTGATCCAGCAGGGTATCGAGCCGGATGGTGTTCCCGTGCCCCTTGCCCTCTTCACCGGCCATGTTCGCCCAGCCGTCCGGGTAACGCTTGCGGACGTACCGCGCCGGGATCCCCATACAGACGGAAACCTGCTCCAGCGTCAGCCGGATGCACCCGTACCGCCCGAAAATGGCTTTGTAGCTCTCATGCCATGCCTCGGTTCTAGTCGATTTCGCCACGTTCTCTCAGCTCCTTCTGTCTGCGCTCAAATTCTACTTGCTGGCCGTAGGTGCGGCCGGCAGCAATGGCGCGGGCGCACACGCTGCCAATGGTGTTTTCCGCTGCCGGTTTCGCTTTGCGTTTCGGCTCAGGAGGCATCCAGTCTTTCCAGTCCTCTTCATCGGACGGGGTGCTCCGGAGATAGGCCTGCCGCCGGAGGTGGTTTTCTACGTCCTTGTGCTTGCGGCAGGGCGTGCAGTATAAGCGCGTCGCGCCGACATTCTCCATCACCTTGCCGCAGATCGCACAGCGGCGGGTGAAACCTGTTCGGCTGCTCATGATCCACCCCTCCGAATCGTCTTTTTCCCGTTTCCCGCGAACTTGTTGGGGGCGTCGTCGGCGAATCCACGGGCAAGAACCGATGCACGGTCATCATCCGGCATGGAATACACCTGACTCGTGGGAATATGTACCATCAAGTCGTTAAGTACCGCCTGGGCGACGGTGCCCGCTGAATAATCGCCCAAAAAAAAGACTGCATCCATGCCGATCGGCCTTGCCTTAATGACGGATTCGGAGCTGATATAGATTTCGACGCATTGCGAAGAGTTAATCACAACATCGCGCCGCTTTCCCATGATATACATTCACCGCGCCGTCCTTTCCATCCGCCGCTTCTGGGCGGAACGACGCCGGGCATTGTCGGCGCGTTTGTAGGCATCCCACCGCGCCAGCAGGTACGGCGCGGCCAAAATCAGCGGCGCGGCCAGAAAAACCAGCGCAAATTGCTCGATGCACGCGGCCTGATATGCGGTGGCACCCAGTGCCATCTCCAGATCCGCGAAGATCCACCCAACTGCCATCATAACAACACGACCTTTCCAAGCTTGTACGCCAACGCCAGCGCGATGACGATATACAATATCCAACCGGCCAGCACCTTGCGGCTCGGGCGTTGTGCGCTGATCAGCACCAGCATCATCATCCCGCCGCCAGCCAAATAACACATGACACAGTTCAAGATCCAATCGAGTGTCATCGGCTACACCTCGATTCCCAACGCCTTGGCGATCGGCTCCTTGGGGTAATCGTTGGGATAACGGCCTTGCATATACAGGCGGACGGCGTCATAGCCCAGCCCAGCCCAGCGTGCCAGATCCCGATACGTCCATTTCCGGAGGGTCAACTGCTTCTTGACCTCCGCCCGAAATTCGAGATTCGTCATACTTGCACCACCTTTTGACAGTTTGGCTAAAAAATCGCTATAAAAACATTGCCAAGCCGGGAAAAAGGTAGTAAACTAACATTGCGGATATCAGATACACCAAAAACCATCTTGGCAATATTTCGAGCCGGTCTCAGGCGGGGAACGTCGGAGAACCGGTGGGGCAGATGCTCCGGAACAACCCGCCCGGTCGTCCAGTTATAAGCATCCGGCCTCAAATCCTGAACCTTGAAAGGAGGAATCCATCAAGGGTCTGCACCCGGAAGGTAGAGGTGTGGGTCAATCACATCTCTCGGGTACGCTCTTATTATAATTCACATTGATTCACATTTCAAGGCATAATGTGAATATTTATGAATTTTGGCGTTTTACACAAAAATGAGGTGGCAAATTTGTTTTATGAGAATTTTAAACGGCAATGCGAAAGAATTGGAAAGCATCCGTCAGTTGCCGTTAGTGAACTGGGCTTCAACAAGTCAACAGCGGCGAAGTGGAAAACCGGCGTTGTTCCCCAGATTGGGAGCCGCAAGAAGATTGCCGACTATTTCGGGATCCCCGTCGAGGAGTTGATGGGCGAAAAAAAAGAGCCCGCCGGGAAGGGCGGGCTCATGTTGGAGTGGGTCGATGTAGAAGAAGCCTACAAAAACGCGACCCCGGAAGCGCGTGCAGCAGCCAAAGCCGCCGCGCTTGCCGTGCTGGAAAACGGAAAAGTTGCCGGGAAAGGGGAATAGCATGGACTTTGAACAGATCGTGCTGTCCAGACAGGAGCTGGACGACCTGCGCCGGATCACACGGGAGCCAGTCAAAAGCACAGCGGAATGGGTGAACCGTGCAAATAGATTGCACGAGCTAGATCTTATCCGCAGTGACCCGGATCCGGAAATACTGCCCCGAATCGGATACGTCTATTCGCTATCAGATACAGGGAAATCGTACTTGCAGTATCTTGACCGCAGAGAGCGCGAAAAACAGGCCGAAAACGATCGGTCAGCTCTGTCGCTCAAAGAGGCTCGGGTCGCAAACAAGATATCAATCTTTGCGCTGATCGTCTCCGTCATCGCGTTGATCGTATCGGTATTCCGCTAACGGATGCACTACGCGGAAAAAAACCTCCATAGTGAACAGGTGCTCCAGTCGAAGATACAGAAGATTCGGAAGATACATGGCGGTCTGATACGGAATTTTCCGTTCTGCCATGATCTGCATGAACTCATCGGCGAGATCTTTCGCTTCCTGAGGCGGCGGGGCGTCCTTGTCGAGCATTATCTTATAATCGTAGAGGCTTCCGGTGGTAGAGCAAGTAGGGATAGTCGGAAATTGTTCCCGCCATTCCTCCGCATCATTTTTTTTCGTTGAATTTTTGGGGGCAAAATCGAACATAGAATTGTCCTTTCTGGCACTGGGTGAGCAGTCGTACTTGCGCTTTTAGTGTACTTTTTCCGGGCGAAAAAATCAATTCTCTTGTCAGGCAACCGTTTTTGCGTCAAATTCCAGAAGAACGCGCAGCACCGTCTCCCAGAGCTCCGGATGCGCTTGCAACAGATCCAAAAATTCGTTGTCTGACATTTCAAAACACTTCCTTTACGTCGTATGGTTGTTAATCACAACTGTATATTACAACTAATAGCAAACAAAATCAAGAGGAAAAGAGGAATCTACAATGAAAATTGTAAAAAATGGTCAAAGATTGGCTGCGGCAGTCTGCCTCGCGGCGGTGGTAGCCGGTGGCACCATGCCCGCGCTGGCTGCCAGCCCCGCCGGGTATCCCTCGCTGACTCAGGTGGAAGAAGTCAACTCAATCACTCCAGAACAAGTGGAAAAGCTAATTAATGAGATTGGGGTCGTTACACTAGAAAGCGCAACTGCTATCGAGAATGCGGAAAAATCCTATGAAGAACTTTCAGATAATTGGAAACCAATGGTATCGAACTATTCTGTACTGCAAAATGCACAAAAAGAACTTCAGGATTTGCAAGTTGATGACTTGACGCAAAAATTATGCGCAGGATTGTATAAAGAGCACGACGACGTAGAAAATTATGATTGCTATTTGTGGGCCGGGTGGCCTAAAACAGACCAAATAAATTTTGTGATGCCTTATTTTTGCGTTTCTCCTCAAAACGGAATTGAGCCTCTTCGCATGATGTATGGTTCTTACAGAAGCAATTGGCTTTTTTTAAACGAAGTGGTTTATTCCGTTAATGGAGAAATTTATCGAAAAACTCTTGATACTTCAAAAAGATTTTCAAAAACAGTTGTAGAGTTTAAAAATGTTTACACATGGGAAAAAATAGATGAGATTGCGGATCAAAAAGAAATTGAAATGCTTAGAAAAGCAACTGTCGCCGAAGATCCAGTAATTCGTTTGAAAGGAGACGGTGGAAAAGTCGATTTGCACATTACAGGACTTTACGAAAATTACAACAAGTCGCTAACGGCCTTTTTAAACGCCTATGATAGCCTGATGGCTGCGTCACCAGAAGTACAAGCAAGAGCATTGGCAAACGTACCTTCCCACAAATCTAACAGCAAATTTTTTAGATTTTGACGCCGGGTGTCCACTGTGGACACCTGAAACCGCAAAAGCATCCCCCGCCGCCGGAGAGACGACGGGGGAAGTTTTGAAGTTAAGGAAGTCGCTGGCGGAAAATCATCTGAAAAAGACTTAGCCACATCTTTGCGTTTTGGTCTGCCGTCTTAGACGTGGGGAAAGGAACAGCAAAACCCTTCCGAATATGCTTTTCTTACGTCAATGTTCGA
>ERZ1034687.1327-NODE-1327-length-13248-cov-11.081179_pt1 | contig 13248 bp, 10 predicted proteins | sample MGYA00520704_ERZ1034687 | MGnify/ENA primary metagenome ERZ1034687 (study PRJEB33766, sample SAMN09781762) | gut metagenome | biome: gut microbiome | host: Homo sapiens | place: Madagascar | study: EMG produced TPA metagenomics assembly of the PRJNA485056 data...
TTCTTTGACTTCTTCTTTCTTTTCGGAAGCAGGTCTTGTTGAGGCGTAGTATTGATTTAATTCTTCGCGAATCAAAGAGCGGCATTGCTCATCGGTAAGAGGAAGAAGCTCTTCTGGATGATCGTGATCCCTTAATTCGTTTTTGATGATGGAACGAAGCTCTTTTGCAGTAAGAGGACGTTCTTCTACACTTTTTTCTTCTTTTACTGCAGGCGTTGGTGCTTCTTGAACTTGAACAGGTTCTTTTTCTTTCTTTTCGTTCAATATTTCTAAAAGTATATTCTTTAAGCCTTCTTCGGTAAGAGGCGTATCTTTCTTTTCTTCTTTAACAGGTGCTACGACAGGAGCTGGAGCAGGTGTTTTAACTGGATTCGCAACATTTGGTGTAGGAGCATAGGTGATATTTTGAACAATAAGCGGAGAAGAAGGCTGTTCTTTTTCGCCTTTCTTGTTGTCACTATTTTGTTCTGTCACTATCGCATCTTGAGGATTTTTATCTTCTGTTTCGTTCGTTTCCTTTTTCTCATCCTGTAAGAGGGTGACACTTTCTTCTACTTCATGAGGGTTGGTGCGATCATCGTGGATGGCGCCAATAACGGAGATTAAGCCAAGAACGAGAGAAACAATAGCTAAAGTCAAAATGCCAGCAAGAAGACAAATGGCTGCCGCATGTTTGACAAACCCGTCTTTAAATAAAACAGAGATTAAGGAAATTCCATTGTGATAGGCAATCCCTGCAAATTCCCCTTCAAAAACATAGCCAACCCCTGCTTTCGTATATCCAATAAAACAAAGGACAACAAAGGTGGAGCAAGCGCCAAAAATTAACCAGAATAGGTTGATGGATAAGCTATTTGCTCTACGAGTGGCACAAAGCATAATAAAATGCCAAAGCCAAAAAATAAGAACAATCGCGACAAGTGCGACAAGAATGGCTGAAAATACGGCATTGCCAATTCCAAAGCCAATTGTGCCCTTAAAAGCAGCAAACAAATTTGTTTTTATGCCATGTAAATAATTCGCTCCCAATAAGGTTGCTAATTCTGGGCTTAGCTTAGGAAGGAAAAACAATAATGCCACAGCTGCAATACTTAGAACAGCCGAAATAATCGACATTACTAGTGGTGATTTCTTCATAAAATAAAAAATCCTTTCTGATGATTTTATCGTAATTAGGAAAAGTTCGCTTGTAAAGAGGAAAAAAGCAAATTTATGGGGGTTTTAACGACAAAAAATCGAAATTGCAGCCGGAATAACACGAATTTTGATTCTACCACCTTCCCCTTTTTCGCCATCTAAACACCATGGGGAAGAGTTCGAAGGAATTATCGTTGCTTCTTTTATTAACACAGGGGTCTCCCGTTTTTTAGGAAGGAAACGAAGAATACCATTTAGGAAAGATGGTTTGGGAAAATATCCCTCGATTATTCCATCATCGTCTTTCCCTTCTTTGTTTAAACGAAACCCGCCCATCCATTTTCCATTTAAGAAGAGAACGAAGGGTGCTATTTTCTCTGTACTTTCTCCATCTTCTTCTATTTCATAACGATAAGATACTTTGTGAAACATCTCTTTTATCGAAGAGAAATAATAAGAAAATTGATACAGGTGTCTCTTCTTTTTGCTTTTTTCGGTATAGGAAAGAGAAGAATAGCAACCGTTACAAAGGCAATATAAGAAATAAGTATCGTTGGCTTTTCCGATATCGATTTGGCGCGTTTTTTGCTTCTTTAAGATTTCTATGGATCGTTTTAAATGACGATTTACACCAAAGATCTTCCCTCCATCCCCTAATGTTCCAGAATGGATGTAACCAAGAATCGGTTTCTTAACGAGTTTCATTATTTCGTTAATGGCGAAATGAAGGGTGCCATCCCCTCCTATTAAGATTAAGGCATCATATTTCGGAACGATATTTTGATACACGTCCCTCGCCTTTTCCTTATTCTCAAGAGTAAGAAAAAGCATCTCTTCAAAAGAGGATGCTAATTCGTTTTTGATTTTTGGGAAATATTTCTCAAAATTTCCCCTACCAGATTCAGGATTATAAAGGAAGAGTGCTTTCACTCCTCTATTATAGAATTATTTGCTTTCTTTGTGTTTGAGAGAATGAGCAATGAATTCTCTGAATAATGGATTTGGGTGAAGAGGCCTGGAAGTAAATTCTGGATGGAATTGGGAAGCAATGAAGAAGTCGTTTTGTGGAAGTTCAACGATTTCAACAAGATTCTGTTGTGGATTTACGCCAGAAAACACCATGCCCGCTTTTTCAAAAGACGCACGATATTTGTTATTGAATTCGTAACGATGACGATGTCTTTCTTTGACTTCGGTGGATTGATAGCATTCATAAGCAAGCGTATCTTTCTTAATGCCACAATCGTATAAGCCTAAACGCATGGTTCCGCCCATAGCGATACCAGAATATTGATCACGGAGAAGGTCAATGATTGGGTTTGGAGTCTGAGGATCAAATTCGGAAGTATTGGCATCTTGTAAACCAAGAACGTCTTTCGCGAATTCTACGCAAGCAAGTTGCATGCCAAAGCAAATGCCAAGGAATGGAACATTATTTTCACGGGCATAACGGATGGCCGCCATTTTTCCTTTAGAGCCTCTTTCACCAAAGCCTCCAGGAACGAGGATACCATCATATCCAGATAAAAGTTCTTTCGCGTTCTTATCCTTAACATCCATGGCTTTAATCCAGCCGATTTCGACTTGAGCATCGTTATAATATCCAGCGTGTTTTAAAGCGCTAGCAACAGAAAGGTAAGCATCATGAAGTTCAACATATTTGCCAACTAAAGCGATTTTCACGCTCTTTTTTGGGTTCTTTACAGAATCGCACCAAGAACGCCACTCATGAAGATCGGCTTCTTGAACATCTTTCATGCCAAAATGAGCAAGAACATAATCATCTAAGCCTTGTTCATGAAGAGCGAATGGAAGTTCATAAACACTTTCTAAATCATCCGCTTCAAAGATACCATTGGTTGGAACATTGCAGAAAAGGGAGATTTTATTCTTTTGCCCTTCAGGAAGAGGAACTTCACTACGAAGAACGACGGCGTCTGGTTGAATGCCTAAGCCAAGAAGTTCTTTCACGGAGTGTTGGGTTGGTTTGGTCTTGGTTTCGTCCGCGCTCTTAAGATAAGGAACTAAAGTATTATGAGCGTAGAAAGTGTTTTCGTAGCCGAATTCCAAACGAGCTTGACGAATTGCCTCTAAGAATGGAGTGGATTCCATATCACCCACAGTTCCACCGATTTCAACAATCACGATTTCCGCTTGAGAAGCTTTGGCTGCATCGATGAGCCTTTGTTTGATTTCGTTTGTAATATGAGGGATGACTTGGATACAAGCGCCAAGATAATCTCCTCTTCTTTCCTTCTCTAAAACAGAGGAATAGATTTTTCCAGAGGTGATAGAGCTTTCTTTGGAAAGATGAAGGTCTGTCCAACGTTCGTAGTGGCCAAGATCAAGGTCTGTTTCCGCACCATCATCGGTAACATAGACTTCACCATGTTGATATGGGGACATTGTCCCTGGGTCAATATTTAAATATGGATCAAGCTTCATCATGAAGACCTTGATTCCCCTGCTCTTTAAAAGCAAGGCTAAAGAAGAGGCGAAAATTCCTTTTCCTAATGAAGAAACGACTCCGCCCGTAACAAAGACAAATTTGGTTGCCATAAAATCTCCCACCTATTTAATAACGTTCTTTAGTTTACCATTTTTCTTCTCTTTCCTTCAAGGAAATGAGAAGGCTTTCACAAAGAAAAAAGATGGTTTGGAAACCATCTTGAGTGCTTACTTCTTTGGAGTGATTGGATGTGGTCCATCAGCATAGAAAAGAATGCCAACGGTATGTGGACCGCAATAAACGGAGATGGTCGCAGAGGCTCTTGTAGCAACGATTCTTTCAAATCCCGCTTTTTGAAGTTTTTCACGAATCATCTCGAGAACATCTTCCGGAAGTCCGGAATGGGTGATGAAAATAAGCTTTTTATCATAATTTGGATGAGCAGCAAGTTCATCATCAACATAATGTTCGTTGACCTTCATAAGCGTTCCACGATAAAGGTGATCTTTGGTCATGGAACCGTCTTCTTTTACGATGATTTGTGGTTTTAAGTGAAGGATATTCGCACCAAGCATAGCAAGGGCTGAGCATCTTCCTCCTTTGAATAAATTATCAAGGGTTTCAATCGTAAAGGAGGCTAGAGCTGATGATCTTCTTTCAAGAACTTTGGCAATGATTTCTTCTGGAGTATAGCCTGCATTCGCTAATTCACTAGCATAAATTGCTTGCAAAGCAATGCCTGTAGAAAGAGTTTTTGAATCAACGACATCCACTTTTCCGAGGAATTCCTCTTCTTTAGAAGCAGATTCAGCATTCTTATATGCGCAAGAAATGGCGCTAGAAAGAGAAAAATGAATGATGTGATCAGCATCTTTTAAGACTTCACGGAAAAACTCTTCATATTGGAATTGGTTAACGGCCGCAGTCTTAGGAAGTTTCTTATTTTCTTTGGTATAGTCGAAAAGGCGTTGAGGGTCGATAGTCCCATCGGCGAACTCCTCACCTCCCATAATAACGGTAAAAGGCACGGTTTTAATTCGATATTCCTCAAGCATCTCCTGAGGTAAATCAATCGTAGATTCGGCAGTAATAGCGATTTTCATGGCATTTTTCCTCCAAAATAATATTTTAGGCTATTTCCGGTTTTTGAAAATGAAAACGTGCGAAGAGCAAATTTCCATTCTCTCTTATGACAGGGATTGTTTCTTGAACGAGCGGGGATAAATAGGTAACAAATTCATCCGACATTTCTTGATGATTCTTTAAATAAGATGTAGGTATTTTCTTAGCATAATTCGCTACTTCTTCTAAAGAGACAAGGATTGGCTCACTTTGATACGGTGAAGAAGAAAGGCGATGGATAGCAACCATTTTACCTGATTCCCCTTTTAATAAAGAAAGAACGGCAAAGGAAGAGGCTTCAACGGCTTCTAAGGAATCTACTTTGGTGATTTTAGTAGCATCCGATCTTTGTAAGGTAGAGTCACAGATAACTCTTGTGGAAAGAGAAAGCTTATCCGAAATGAGTTTTGCGGCCGTATATGCACTGCCATCATAAGAAACGTGTCCAAAGGAATCCATTTGGATGGAATTATTCGCTTTCAAAGGAGCGCCTTCCGAAAGAGCGATCAAGACGTAACGTTGTTTCTTGTATATTTCTTCGATTTCTTTAAGGAATTCTTCTTCGTCCCACTCCATTTCTGGAAGATAAATGTAGTCAGGTCTAACATCTTTGGGTAAAAGGGCGGTCGAAGCCGTAAGCCAGCCAGAATCTCTCCCCATGATTTCCATGATAAGAACTTTGCCTTTACGATAGTTCATTAAGTCTAATTTGGCCATCATCGCCGAGTCCATAATATGGCGAGCAGCACTTGGATAGCCCAAGGAATGGTCGGTAATCATCAAATCGTTATCCACGGTCTTAGGAATTCCAAGGACTTTGACATCCATCTTTTGCTCAACGAAATAATCATGAAGCCTTTTGCAAGTATCCATGGAATCGTTCCCCCCGTTTGTGAGGATGTATCCGATATTGTATTTTTCAATGGTGTTTAAAATTCTTTGGAAGAGAGGATCATCGAAAGAAGGCAGTTTCTTTCGAGAAGATCCAAGGATTTGGCCCGGAGTTTGTTTTAAAAGCTCAATTTGAGAATCCTCTTCTTTATCAATGTCAAAAAGATCTCCCTCAATAAGGCCTTCTACCCCGTAATGAGAAGCGTACAAATGTGAAAATACGTCTTTGTGTTTTTGATATTCTCGAATCACGCCATAAAAGGAAGTGTTGATGACGGGAGTTGGTCCCCCGCTTTGGAAATATAAAATAGCTTTGTTTTGCATTTACACATTTTAGCAAAAAATAAAAAAGTTGAGGATAGTGTTTCAAAGACAAAAAAAGAAATTGTTCTTTACGCCACAAAAAGCACAAATATGTATAATAGGAATGCGAAAAATCGCAGGAGTACATAAAACTATGTTAGTGAATGCTACACAAATGTTAAAAGATGCCAAAGCTGGGCACTATGCTGTTGGTCATTTTAACATCAACAATCTAGAATGGATTAAAGCCGTTCTTACCACTGCTCAGGAGATGAAAGCTCCAGTTATCCTTGGTGTTTCCATGGGTGCTGCCAAGTATATGGGCGGATACGAAGTGGTTGCCAATCTTGTCAAAGGCTTAGACAAATCTCTTGGCATTACCGTTCCAGTCGCCTTACATCTTGATCATGGTAATTTCGAAGCTGCTAAAGCTTGCATTGCCGCTGGCTTTACTTCCGTTATGTTTGACGGTTCTTCCTTACCATTCGAAGAAAATGTTGAAAAAACAAAAGAACTCGTTGCTTTAGCTCATTCCAAAGGCATCTCCGTTGAAGCGGAAGTCGGTGCAATCGGTGGCACAGAAGATGGCATCACCGCTGATGGTGAAGTTGCCGATCCAGAAGAATGCAAGAAAATCGTTTCCCTTGGCATTGATTTCCTTGCTGCTGGTATTGGAAATATCCATGGCATCTATCCAGAAAACTGGAAGGGCCTCCATCTTGACGTTCTTGAAAAGATTAATGAAGCAACCGGAAACATCCCTCTTGTTCTCCATGGCGGAAGCGGCATTCCAAATGAACAAATCGTTGCTGCTATCAAAGAAGGCGTTTCCAAGATTAACGTGAACACCGAATGCCAATTAGCATTCGCTGCCGCAACCATTAAATATTGCGCAGAAGGAAAAGCCGATCCAACCGCTGCTAACTTAGAAAAAGGCTATGATCCACGTAAGCTTTTAAAACCAGGTTACGAAGCAATCAAAGCTACTGTCAAAGAAAAGATTCAACTCTTTGGCACTGAAGGAAAAGCTGCTTAATTTCTCATTCAAAAATAAGGTTCCTCGTTTGATGGGGAACCTTTTTTATTAAAGAAAATCAGTTATTCCTCTCTTTTTAGCAAAGAATAGGACTCAACGCCTTTTAGAAGTCGGCAACAGGCATCTTTAACGTTAGAAAGAGAGGTAGCAACGTTCATTCTTAAGAAACCCTCCCCTCCTTTTCCATATACTGAACCGGCAGTAAGGAAGAGGCCCGTTTCTTTTCTTAGGAAGGAAGCAAATTCTTTATCGTCGTTCGTAAGGGAAGATATGTCTAGCCACATTAAATAAGTAGCGTCTTGCTCTATTGCTTTAAGAGTAGGAATATTCTCTTTGATAAATTGATATACGTACTCCTTATTTTTCTCTACGTACTCTCTCATTTCTTCAAGCCAATCGCATGAATCGTTAAGGGCAGCAATGCTTGCTGGTATAGCAAAAATATTCGGTTCCGCACATTCATCCGTATTTAATTGACGATTCACTTTATTACGAAGTTCTTCGTTTGGAATAATGATAGCGGAGGTATGTATGCCTGCGATATTAAACGCTTTGGTTACTGAAATAGCGGCAAAGCCAATCTTTCTGTTGGTTTCATTGATGGAAAGAAAAGGAATATAGGAAGAACCAGGTTTCGTTATTTCACCATGGATTTCATCAGACAAAACGGTAACGTGATGTTTTTCGCAAAGTCTTCCGATTTCCGATAAATCTTCTTTGTTCCATATCTTACCAATGGGGTTTTGTGGGTTACAAAGAATTAACAATTTTGCTTTTTCGCTCGATAACGCCTCTTCTAAAAGGGGGAAATCGATAGAATACGAATTGGCGAAATAACGTAACGGCACTTCTTTCACAACGCGATTGTTATTAAGAATCGAATTATAAAAGATGTTATAGACCGGAGTTAGAAGAACCACCTCATCTCCTGGATTAGTCAGCTTTCTTACACTTGAAGATATCGTTGGCACAACACCTGTGGAGAAAATAAGCCAGTCTTTTTGTATTTCAAAAGAGTGACGTTCATGAAAGAAACGAATATAAGCTTGATACCACTCCTCTGGAATATCAGGATAGCCATAAACAGGATGAGAAGCTCGATCGAGAATAGCTTTTTGAATAGGAAGAGCAACCTCAAAATCCATATCCGCGATCCACATCGGAAGTTCGTTTTCTTTCACGTTCCATTTGGTAGAATCGCTGCCTTTTCTATTCGGTAAGGTATCAAAATCGTATTTCATCATTTGCTCTCCACGATGGTTTTAGAAAAATCTAAAGAAGGATCGTCTTGAATATATTGGTCAAGATGCTCAATGACAAGTTTTCCAGAAATTGGATTTTTTAAGGAAAGAAGATGGCCTTTTATCGTCGCATTAATATTCTCACAATATTCAAACGCCAAATCTGTATCCGGGGTCTCGCAATTCTCTAACGTGATATTCTTCATATAGCAAAAACCTTGATGGGAGATAATCTTGCAATTACGGAGAGTAACGTTTTCACTGTTCCATCCGAAATATTCCCCTTCAATCACACAGTTTTCGATAACGATGTTTTTAGAGTTCCAAAAAGCGTCTTTGGTATGAAGGATGCTGTCATAAATCGTAAGATTCTCACAGCCATCGAAGGCATAATTTCCATCCAATCTCAAATTACGAATGGTTAAATTCTTCGAATTCATGCCAAAATAATCACCTTTGGCTTCGATATTATCGAGAGTCACAGTATCATTCCACCACAAAGTTTCTGAAGCATCTTGAATAAGAACATTTCGAAGAGTGAGATTATGGCATTTACGGAAATTCTTAGGTCCAAAGATTTGGCAAGACTCAAAGACAGAATCGTTCGTATACCAAACGCCAGCCCTTTCCGTTTCAAGAAAGGTCGTATCTTTCACATAAAGCTTTTCCCCATACCAAAGGGGGTATTTATAACCGAAAGACGAACGATTAACCAAAAGGTTCTTGCATTCTTTAAGAGGGGATTCCCCATCATCAAAAAGGCAGTTTCTAAATGATGTATCAGAGGTTTTGAAGAGGGCTCTTTCACCTGTGTAATGATTGTTTTCTAGGTATTTCATATCTGCTTTATTATACGTTTAAAGAAAACAATATGCGCATTTCTTGCTTAGAAAAAGTATGTTATATTCATTCTTATGAATGAGATTCGGGAAGAAAACATTTTAAAAGTGAATAACAACCCTCTTACGAATTGGGATAAACCCGATAATACGGTAATTTCCGATGAACTTTCTCCAAAAGATCAGGATAGCGATTACGCAAGAAGCAAACGCGGAGGAAAAATCTCCACCGCTCTTTCTTTGTTTGCTATCTCGGGAGCAGCTCTTTTAACGGGCGCTTCTTTGTTATCTTCTTTTATTAAAGAACCGACATTAAGCGAAGTTTCCTTAGTCCCTTCTCAAAATCAGATTTCTCTTTCCTTGAAGATTTCGAATCCTCAGGGATTAAAAGTTCTTTCTTCTTTGTTTGAAGACTCTTCCTTAAAAGAAGAAACGGAAATGACTTTCAAAGGAGATAAGGCTTTTTCTTATGTTTATGAAAACGTCGATTTCCAAAAAGAGAACGTGATACGAATTTCATTTACCAACAATATTGATTACACAAAAGTTATTTTTGAACAAAAGGTTACGTTTATTTCTTAGGAGGTATTTTATGGAAGAAACGAAAAAAGGCTGGTGGAAACAAAAGAGCACAAATCAAAAAGTCTCTTTTATTATCGCCCAGGTAGTCCTTGTTTTATCGATTCTAGCTTTGTTTGGGCTCGCTTTTTGTCGACAAATCTTTGGCGATAAGGTAGGTGACGCCATTCTTGGGAAGGATATCAACAATGGCTTTGTTTTAATTGGACAGCTATTCGTCTACTCTGGAAACAAATTATTGATTACTCTCGTCACGATCTTTGTAACCATTATTCTTACCTTTGTTTTTAATTTTATCGTCCGACTTTGTACCAAGGGCGGAAAGAAGGCCCAAACCATTGGTTCCTTAATTCGCTCCCTTATCAAATACATCGCCGTGCTTATTGCCTTAGCGGTTATTCTTGCAACCTGGGGGGTGGATATTAGCTCTATCATTGCTGGTTTAGGCGTCTTAACCTTGATTATTGGCTTAGGATGCCAAGTTTTAATCCAGGACGTCATTTCTGGTTTATTTATGGTCTTTGATGATTATTTCGATGTCGGTGACATGGTTATCATCGATGGTTTTAGAGGATATGTTTCTCAAATTGGTCTTCGTTCCATCAAGATTGATGATCGTTTAGGAAATATCAAATCCATTAATAATTCCTCCATTGTTTCCTGTGTGAATCTTTCAAGAGAAGATAATACCGTAGCAATCGAGGTTGAAGCGGACTATGACGAAGATCCAAGAAGAGTTGAAGCCGTTCTTCTTAAAGAACTTCCAAAGCTCAAGGACAAGATTCCTCAATGCATTGTCCCTCCAACATATATAGGTATCTCGAAAATTGGCGATTCTGGTATTTATTATAAGATCTATGCGACTTGCAAAGCCCCTTACCGTTTCCAATTAGAAAGAGATATGCAACGTGAGCTTTATCTTATTTTCATGAACAATAACATTGATGTCCCTTATAATTGCATCACTCTCTATCAGGCAAATACGGATAAGTTTATCAAAGCCACCGACCAAGAGAAAATGCTTTCGGAAAACCATGAGAAATCTCTTCGCGCTCCACAAAAGACGAACAAGAGAAAAAAGAACATCTTTCAGCATGTTAAAGAAGTCTATGATGAGACCTTAGAAGAAACTAAGAAAGAAGCGCAAGTTGACAAAGATAACTGAGGCTTATTCTTTCAATTCAAATTTCGTATTCTCCTTTGTTTTTATATCGCCAAAAATATTGCAGAAAAAAACTTGCACTAAGTGATATAACAAAACTGCAAAATTTGCATTTTTGTTATAAATTCAGTTTCCTTAATGTTCCTGCTGGCAATCATAAATATTTAGTAGACAAATAGCAAAGAGAATCTTTATGTCTACACCCGTCCTAAAAATATCTTAATCAGGTAACTTTATTTATTAAGAATTTTCTTAATCTAATTTAATGCACCTTACTTGCAACTATATAAAACTAATATATAAAATGTCTTGCCTTACTATCAAGATGAAAACAATTAGATTAATTACATTAATAACAAGCATAGCAGCCTTACAAGGAATATCTATTGGCCATACAAATTCCAATAAACTACTCCTAAAAGCGAGTTCATCTTCTTTTTATTCTGATATAAATGAAATCATCCAATTAGATAACTTCGATCCCAGAGCCGAATTGACTCCAGTTCAAGATCAAGGGAGCACAAACCTATGTTGGGCATATTCTTCAATTAACGCTAGCGAGGCTTCCATATTAAAAAATAGACTGACAAATAAAGATACATTAAGACTTAATCCACAAGCCCTTGCATATAGAAAGTTTTATAGGAATATGGATCCATTAGGTAATAACCAATCCTATAGCAAGACAGCTGATTGGCTTAATGCCCAAGGCTCAATTAGCAATACCCCTTCTATTTTAAGTATGTGGCAAGGTCCAATAGGAGGAGATAAACCTGCAGCAGATGTCTATACTAATTCACTTTATAGATTAGAAGAAGCAAGTCAAATTTCATCTGGATTAAATAATGAAGATAGGATTAATGAAATAAAACAAGCAATTGCTAAATATGGGGCTGTCACCGCTTCTACTAGCTATGATGGGGGAAGAAATTATTATTATAACGATAAGGATATAAAAAACGGGGTAGCCCATGCGATTACTTTAATTGGATGGAATGATAACATCGATAAAGACTTATTCGCCCCAAAGAGCGCGACTAGAAACGGGGGATGGCTAGTAAAGAATAGCTATTTAGATAACCCCTATTTCTATTTAACTTACGATAGCAAGATTCTAGATTCCACATCATGGGTGTTTAGCTATGCCTCTAAAGATAAATATGACTATAACTATTATTACGATAACAACGGAGACGATGCAGGACTATTTAAATTAAAGGGATTCGCGAATATCTATCAAGCTAAAAAAGGCAATGATGAATATAAAGAATATCTAAAAGCAGTTAACGTTGCCTTTATTGGAAATGGTGTAGATGTAACTATTAAAATCTATACCGATGTATCTAGCATGGGTCAAATTGCAGTTGAAAGAGGAACATTAAAAGCCACAAAAACCGAACATTATAAGTATCAAGGATATAAGACAATTGAATTAGATAATCCAATTTTATTAAACCCAGGTAGTTATTTTTCCATTGTAGTTGAAGTAACTAATGCGTCTGATGATGCCCATATCAGCCTAACTACTGTTGATCAAAAGAAAGCATCATTTTACAAAGTTGGTTCCGATTACGAAGAACTATTTAACGGGAGTTATGTTGCTAGAATCAAGGCTTATACAAAATGTATCAAGGAAGAAATAAATGGGCATGTTCATGACTGGAACGAGCCAATTTATGAATGGAACGAAGACTATTCTTCTTTAAAAGCCTCTAGGACATGTAAAGAAGATTCTAGTCACATAGAAACCGAAACCGTTGGTACCGTTATATCAATTACTAGCCCACCAACTTGCCTTATAAAGGGTAATAAACATATAGAAAGCAAGCCTTTTACTAATCCCGCTTTTAAAGTTCAAACATTAGATATTGATTTAGGATATGGACCCCATACATATTCTTCTTGGATTAATGAAATTGCTCCTACTACTGAAACTGAAGGTATTAAAGGTCATAAAGATTGTTTAATTTGCCATAAACATTTTGATAAGGAAGATAACGAGATATTTGATTTATCCATTCCTAAACTAGAAAAGAAAGTAAATGTAATTATTTCAAATGGCTCAGGAAGCAAGGAAAACATCCCGGTTGGTTCTTCTATTACAATTAAGGCAGATAAACCTAAAGAAGGTATGAAGTTTGTAGGCTGGGCGGATAAGGATGGGAACATAGTAAGCACAGACGAAACATATACATTCGTTGTAACTGAAGATACTTATCTAATTGCCATTTATGAAGAAATAGAAGGCCAAGAATCAAGCAGTTCTAGTTCATCTAGCGAACCCCTTACATCAAATTCAAGTCAATTATCTTCTTCTAGCAAGGAAAATAATTCTTCCAATGATCAAGATAAAATAGATACTCCATATAACAAAATAGATGTAATCATCGTTACATCCATAATTGCAGGAACCGTTTCTATTTCTTTAATAATTACCTGTATATATTTATTCCTAAAAAAGAAAAAATAAGCGGGACGTGTATTAATTT
>ERZ1034687.1329-NODE-1329-length-13225-cov-19.017236_pt1 | contig 13225 bp, 9 predicted proteins | sample MGYA00520704_ERZ1034687 | MGnify/ENA primary metagenome ERZ1034687 (study PRJEB33766, sample SAMN09781762) | gut metagenome | biome: gut microbiome | host: Homo sapiens | place: Madagascar | study: EMG produced TPA metagenomics assembly of the PRJNA485056 data...
AGTGCAAATATAATAGAAGGGGCAGAAGCTCTTAGCCCAGGGCAGCGCCCTGGGTATAATGCCAATCAGCAAGGCGCCCTGTAAGGGCAAAAGCTTTGTAAATTGTTAGGAGTTTTAAAGCTTTTGCCCTTACAGGGCGATAAGTTTGCTGCCGTAATTACCCAGGGCGCTGCCCTGGGCTAAGAGCTTCTGCCCTTTCAGGGCGTGTGGGGAAAAACTTGCGAAACTTCAATAACCTAATTAAACTTTCGCAAGTTCAATAACCTAAAATCCACATTCAGCTTGTGGGATAGCCTCATTATGGTCGTTGAGGTAGAGCAGGGGAGCTGGCTTATATTGCAAGCTTGCCAATGACATGTGTGCTTGCAGATAACGCGTACTGATGCCCCCGATATTGAGCATGGTGTGGAAGGCGGAACGGCTGCTCTGTGCCTGCTTGTGGCGGTTGGCGGAGAGGGCCTGTGCCACGGCTGGCTCCTGATGCAGGAAGCTCTGCGATGTCCATACCAGGAAGGGCACATGCAACTCGTACTCCGAAGCTCGGGGCGAAGCATGAAGGAAGAGCTTGTGACTGTCGTCGAAGATGTTCTCGCCATGGTCGCTCGTATAGAGCATGGCGCTCATGCCTCCGTGTGCTCTCAGGCGCTCTATCACACCGCTGAGCACAAGGTCGGTGTAGCGGATGGTATTGTCGTAGGCGTTGATGAGGTCGGGACGGTTCTCCTTTTTGGCCTCGCAATGCGTGTCGGGCTGGAAATGCGCCATCTGTCGGGGATAGCGGTCCATGTAGTTGAAGTGAGAGCCATAGGTGTGGAGCACGATGAATTCCTTCTTGCGCTTCCGGGCCAGTATCCTGTCGAGGATGGGCAGCAGGTCGGCGTCATAGTAGTTGCCGTCCTTGCCCGGGGCTTCGGCCAGCTCACGTCCAGCCGGGTTGGAATCGCCCGTCTTGAGGAAGAGCCACTGGTCGGCCTGTTCGCCCAGGAAGTCGATGAACGAGTGGTTGGGGCGCTGATTGCTCAGAAACACGGTGTGGAAGCCTGCCTCACGGAAGGCCTGCAGGATGCCTTTCTCGTGGAAGAGGCGCTCGAAGTTGGAGGCCGATGCCAGCGAGAGGAGCATGGGCACACTCTTGTGGGTGGTGTTCGACTGGGTGGTGACATCGCTGAACGTCACCAGTCCCGGGGTCTTGCTGAGCCGTGGATTGGTGTCGCGCTGATAACCATAGAGACTGAAGTTCATGGCTCGTGCCGTCTCGCCTATCACCATGACGTAGACCTCGCAGGAGTCCTCGGGATGGGACGGCCTGGCATCGAAGCGGAAACGGGCAGATGCCTCCTTGTAGTGGATGGAGGCGTTGTTGCGCTTAACGGCAAGGTAGAGGTTATAGAACACGTTGACGGGGTAGAGGTCGTTGAGCACGCTATATTGTGGGGCGTGAGCCTCGGACAGCGTCTCCGTATCATCGCAGGAGGGACGGGAGAGACAGGCCGTGGCAACAAGTATGCATCCTACGATGGCCAAGGCTGAAGCCCACAGGGCATATCGCTTTCTGAGGGCAGAGGACAGCACGGGTGCCTTCTTGCTCCGTATGGACACCACGCCCAGGATGAGCAGGGGCAGATAGAGGATGAAGACACTCGCCACGCCAGGAATGAGGTTGTCGAGCAACTCCATGGCCTCGCCAGGATTGGTGGTTACGAGGTTGAGGAACATATCCACGGCTATGACGCCCTTGCCGAAGAGATAGAGCAACACGATCTGGAAAGCCGCAAAGAAGATGATGGGGAAGAGCCACCACACCATCTTGCCCGGCTTGCGACAGATGCTCATCAGAGCCATGTAGACGGCACCAGGCAACAGGATGTTGGCTAAGGATGCCCATGCGTTCAGACCCTCGCTGAAGCAGAGTGCCACGTTGGGTACTGTCAGTGCCACGACGGCATAGGTGTATATCAGTTTGTTGAGAGATTTTGTCATAGTGCCCCTTTTACCTTTTTTACTTTTTTACCTTTTTACTTTTTTACCTTTAGAACGCCTCGTTGATATTGAAGAGGAATCCTCTCTGTCCGCCCTTGCCGAAACCATAGTCGAGACGCACGTTGACGTTCTTCTTGAATTCCCATCGATAGCCCACACCATAGTTGGGCAGGATGTGACGGCTTCTCATCTGGCTGAACTTGGGGAAGATGGTTCCTGCGCCTATCCAGGCCGTGAGCGAGTTGCGTTTCCACACGTGCTGTCGAAGTTCGACAGTGGCTTCTATCATGTGCTTGTCGCGATATCTGCCCTCGTAATATCCGCGCAGGGCATTGCTGCCTCCTGTCTGCGCCATCATGCCCCACGAGGGATTGCCAAAGTTGAATGTGGAACGAAGGTCCTCGGCCAGTACGGCTCCTCGCCAGAGTTGCTGGTAGGCGTTGAGCTGCAGTTCGGTGGTGCTGAAGGCATAGTCGTTGCCCATGAAGCGCGGACGGAACATCTGGGTGAGGTTCACGTAATAACCCCGGTGGGGATAGGTGAGGTTGTCACGGTTGTCGAACATGAAGGTGAATCCCACGCCATAGTTGTCGGTATGTCGGTCCATTCCCGCCAAGAGCTCGGGGCGCTCGATGTCCTTGCCGATGATGTAGTCGTAGGCCACGGAAGGACCGAGGAAGAGGTTGCTGCCAAGGTTCCACAGGAAGCTTCCCTTCACGTGCACCTGCCATCGCTTCATGTCGCTCTTGTTGTCGTCGTTGTCGCCCATGTCGTATCCCATTCCCCAGAACTTGCAGGGGAAGGAATAGAAGTAGAGCGTGTAGACGGCACGGTAACGGTCGTGGGGGAAGATGTGGGTTCCGCGCACACCGAGCAGATAGAAGCCCACCGTGCTGACATCGCCAAAGAGCGACACATTGGAGGGGAGGAGGAGCGTGTCGGCTGGGTCGGAGCGATAGATGCCTGCTGCCACTAAGCCTAAGCCCAACTTGGTGTCGGTGGCATAGTGTGGGCCTCCGATAATGCTGAAGTCGAACCGCTTGTCGTTCTTCTTGTTGGCATCGTTGAAGTAGTCGAGAAAACGGGTGATGAGTGATTTTTTCTTCTCGTCCGCCTTCTTCTCGTCCGCCTTTTCGTCCGCCTTCGCTTCCACCTTCACTTCCACATTTTCGTCCACCTTTTTTCCTATTTTTACTTCCTCTTTTTCCATCCCGGTATGTGGCGTGAAGGTAGAGTCAGCCTCCCCTGCCATACCAAGAGTAGGCAAGAGAAGGCATGTAAGGCATGAGAGTAGAAGCTGCTTCATGTGTTATATATATAATAATGTGTAGGGGTGTTAATATGTGATAAACAGTTAGTATACGAGTGCCACGTTGTCTATCCAGAGCGTGTTGCCGGGCGTTCCAATATAGGCTCCGCCATGACTGGAAGAGAACTGCAGGATGAGGTGGGTAGGGGTCTCGTTGGCCGAAGCCCATCCCGTCTCCTTGATGATGACGCTCTTGCCCTTTCTGTTGCGGGCATAGTCACAATTACGAAGCCCCATCAGCGAAGCGTCATAGCCTGCCATATGTCGGATGTCGCCATAGTGGATGGTGTAGGTGGCGTCGTTCACCCATCCATTGGTGCTCTTGCTGTACTTCACCACCATGGTGCCCACACGCTTGGCCGTGATGTTGCCATTGGCATCCTCGTGACGCTTCTGCAGATAGAGGATGGCGACAGCATAGTCGCGTCCTGCTACTTTCGATGCACTGCTGAAGCCGTTCTGCTTGATGCGGGTGGCTGAGTTGGGCAACAAGGTCTTATAGTCGAAACGCACCGCCTTGGGACGATGGGTGAAAGGAATGCCCCAGTTGATGGCCTTAGGACCGTCCTTGGTTCCGGTGATGGGTTCGCGCACGTCGCCCAGGAAGAGCGAGCCTGCTGCAAGCACCTTGATATTGATGAGTCCCAATACCTTCACCTTCTCGATATGGGTGACGAGCTTGGCACAATGGCCGTTCTCGTGCTTGTCGCGATATACTGAGTTGTTGGTCTTATAGATACCTGACACGTGGGCAAGCACATTGGAGGTTCCCCAGGGCGAGCCGCCCTTGTTGGTGTAGGGGGTATTGCCATTGATGGTCATCGACGGACCTACGGCATAAACCACCTTCTTGTTTCCGCCTATGATACCTGATTCCTTGATGTTTCTGATAACCCAATTATCCATGTTTCCATACTTGATGGGTACAATCTTTTCGGCACTTTGCGCTCCCATCGTGCAGGCGAGGCAAAGTGACATTGTCATGCTTAAAATACGATGTTTCATTTCTGTTATAATAAAAAGTGGTTGCAAAGTTAGGAAAATATTTGTATCGTTATAGTTTTCTTGCTGTATAATTATAGTTATTTAAAGATTATTTTATAAAAATTAAAACTGACGGATGTGGAAAGGTGTAGAGATGTTAGAGCCAATGAGACAAAAATATGCCCAGAACCAACGATGACGAATGGTTCTGGGCATCATGTATATGGGTTTCAACTTCTCTAAACTTAGAAGCGGCGATGTCCGCCTCCTGGAGGTGGTCCCATGGGAGGTCGTCCGCCGTTGAAGGGGCGTCCGCCGAAGTCGGGGCGTCCGCCATCCCTCATCGTCTCGCGTGCCTGCTTGCCTCCGATGATATTCAGTCGGTAGATGACGTGGAGCATGGCATAAGAGTTGATGCTGTTGTACTCGGTATCGGTACGGGCCATGGCAGTAAGGGCACGGCTCAAGGTGCTCTGCTGGTGCAGCAGGTCGTAGAACTGGATCATCACGGTGAGGGGTTTGCCCTTGAGGAAGCCTTGCGAGAGTTGGGCGTTCCATACCAGTTCGTTGGTGTTCATCGACTTGTCGCTGTATCCTCGTCGGCTGCTCTGGCTTAGGTCTGTGCTCAGGCTCATGCCCCAGGGCATGGTGGCTGTGATGCTCGGTCCGTAAGAGAACTGCCAGGTGTTCATGTTGCTCGATGCCTGAAGCTTGTTGCGGGCATGGTTGTAGTTGAGGGTTCCGTTGAGGTTGACCTCAAGCCAGTTGTTGCGATAGCCCATGGCGATTCGCTCGCCCACCTGAGTCTGCTTGGTGGTGTTCTTCTGCGAGGTCTTCCCGTCGAGGCTCAGATAGCCTACGGCATTGGTATAGGCGAGGGTGGTGAAGGTGTTGATGTTCCATACGCCAGCGCTGTCGATGGCTGTATTGAACATGAAGGCGCCTCGTGCGTTCCAGTTGCCGTTGATGTTTTCGGGCTGTGTGGTTCGTCCACCGGTCTTGTCGTCGTAGGTCACCATGTCGCTGATGCTGTTGCGTGTCATCGAGAAGTTGACGAAGGTCATCAGGGCTCGCTGGTGCTTCTCTATATAGTTGTTGTAGAAGAGTCGGAAGTTGTGGGTGAACGATGGCTTCAGTCCCGGATTTCCCTTCTTGATGTTGAGCGGATTGCTGTCGTCGGTGATGTCGAGCAGGTCGGTCATGGAGGGTTGCGAGGTGGTTCCGCGATAGTTGACGCGCAGGTTGCTCACCTTGCTGAAGCGGTAACGGAAGTCGAGCGTTGGCGCAAAGTTGGTGACATTGCGTGTCGTTTCGATGTGCTGCCCCATATAGTCGTAGATGAAGTTCGACCTCTGTGGCTGGAGCATGGCTCCGAAGCTGAGGTTGTACTTTGGTCGGATGAATCGCATCATGAGCTGCATCTCGTGAATGTAGTTCTTGTACTCGGAGAATCGGCTCTGGTCGCTGTCGAAGTACTCGTCGAGAGGCGAGCGCAGAGTGCCCAAGTAGTTGCCCCATCCACGATACTCGGGAGTGATGGAAGCCCACTGGGTTGCCTCCTCATCGCTGAAGTCGGAGAAGTTGTAGGTGGAACGGTCGGTCTTCGAGTATTTGTAGGTGAACTTATAGCTCAGTTGCAGGAAGGTGGCACGCCAGAGTGGCTCACTATAGGTGGCCTGCAGAGAGTAGCTGTAGTTGCGGGTAGGCGTCACGTTGTAACGATAAGTGTTGTAGTGGTCGGTCTCGTTGCCGTTGGCCACATCTACAAGGTACATGTAGGCATTGGTGAGTGAGAGGCTGTTGGCGTCGGTCTTGCCGTAGCTGGCATCGGTGCGCACGGTGACGTTGCGTCCCATCGCACTGAGTCGGCGATTGTACTGCAACATGCCTTTCACGTTTTCAGACTCGCTATAGCTGATGCTGCTCGACGACTGCAGGTTGACGAGAGCTCCAGCCTGCTGCAACAGACTCTTGCTTGTGCTTACGTCCTCAAGTCCCAGCTCGGCACGTGCTGCGTCCTCGAGCGGGTCGTTGGTGATCTGGTAAGGATCGGCATTAAACTGTGCCGACAAGCTTCGTGCCAGTGCATCGCTGCTCTTGATGGTGAACGATGGACGGAACATGATATTGGTCATTGTGTCGGGTTTCCATTCCAGGCGGAAACGTCCGTCCCAGCTGTTGCTGCGCGAGAAGTTCTTGGCACGGCTGTTCGAGAAAGACGAGTTCTGGCTCACGAAGTTCTCGGAAGCCACCGTGCTGCTGATGTCCCCATCGCTGTGGTTCCATCTCAGTGAGGCGTCCATCTTGAGCTTATCCTTGTTCTCGTAGTTGTAGTTCAGCCCCAGCATCTTCGAGGCGTTGAGTCCCTGCTTGTTGGGACCCCATCCGCCAGGGCCTCCACCTCCGGGGAATCCCATGTCGTTGGTGTTGTTGGCTGATGCGAAGAGCATGAGTCGGTTGCGGTCGTTGAAATAAGCCGCCATGCCTCGTTCGCTGTATCGTTGCTTGGTGCCTATGCTGAGGTCCATATTGGCGATGAGTCCCTTGTTCATGCCTCTCTTGACGCCGAAATCGAGCACGGTTTCCTCTTCTCCGTCGTCGATGCCCGTCACCTTAGCCAGGTCGCTCTTCTCGTCGTAGGCCTTGATCTTGTCGATGATGCTGGTGGGCAGGTTCTTCAGGGCCGTCTTGGTGTCGCCGGTCATGAACTCCTTGCCGTCTACGAGGATCTTCTTCACTTCTTTTCCGTTGATTTTGATGCTTCCGTCATCGCTCACCTCAGCTCCAGGCAGGCGCTTCACGAGCTCTTCGATGGTGGAGCCTTCGGGTGTGCGATAAGCCGCAGAGTTGTACACGAAGGTGTCTTCCTTGAGCACTACTTTCTTGGCCATGGCGGTGACGGTGGCGGCCTTGAGCATGATGGCCTCTGCGTTGATGTTTATCTTGCCCATGGCGAGATCTTTGCCCTGGGTCATCATGATGCGCCTTACGGTGGGCTTGTATCCTACGCTGGTTATCTTGAGCAGATAACTGCCGTCTTCGGGAGCCTGAAGGCTGAAGAGTCCATTCTCGTCGCTGATGGCGCCTGAGATATAAGTGCTGTCCGCGCGTAGCAGTTGTACGGTCGATGCCTCGACAGGGTCGTTGGTTCCCTTGTCGATAATGGCACCCGTGATGAGGTGTTGCTGTGCCTGCATCATCATGGCGATGAATAGCAGGAGCAGGGTGAGTACTGATTTTCTCATTTCTGTATTTTATAGGTTTTTTTATTCGCTTGATAGTTTAGACGCATCCTTTGTGATAAGGTTTAGTCTAAAATGTGTGAAAAGAATGCTAAAAGTGTGTTCTTTTGCATCAAAATGCAGAAAAATACGTACCTTTGCACGCAAGAATTACATTATTTATAATATATTGATAAATTTATGAGTCAGAGAGTCATCATTTCTACCAATCTCGAAAGTGAGATAGCCGAAGCCTTGGCAGAGTGCGAGCACGACAAGATTTTTGTGCTTACCGACGAAACCACAGTTGTCAAGTGCTGGCCTGTTGTGAAAAATTATTTCTCGCTCAAGGATGCGAAGGTCATAACCATTGGTGCTACCGATACGCACAAAGACCTCGACACGATGGTACACGTATGGAAGTCGTTGGGCGAGGGCGGTGCATCGCGCCATTCGTGCATGATAAACCTGGGTGGTGGAATGGTTACCGACTTGGGTGGCTTTGCCGCAGCAACTTTCAAGCGTGGCATCAACTTCATCAATATCCCCACTACGCTCCTCTCGATGGTGGATGCTTCGGTGGGAGGAAAGACGGGCATCAACTTCGGTGGACTAAAGAACGAGATAGGCGTGTTCTGCGACTCCAAGTTTGTCATTCTCGATACTGAGTTCCTGCGCACGCTCGATGCCGAGAACATCTGTTCGGGCTATGCCGAGATGCTGAAGCATGGTTTGATTTCGGACGAAAAGATGTGGGCGGAGTTGGTTGGCTTCGACTTGGCTCATCCCGACTTGCAGCAGTTGCAACGCATGGTGGGCGATAGCGTGGCGGTAAAGGAGCGCATCGTAGAGCAGGATCCTCATGAGCACGGCATCCGCAAGGCGCTCAACTTGGGACATACTTTCGGTCATGCCTTTGAAAGCTGGGCACTGAAACGCAAGCCTGTTCTGCACGGCTATGCTGTGGCGTTTGGTCTGATTCCGGAACTCTATCTGAGTGTGATGAAGACGGGATTCCCAACGGAGAAGATGCGACAGACGGTGAACTTCATCAAGGAGTACTATGGCTCGCTTCCTATCACCTGCGATGACTACGACGAACTGATAGAACTGATGCGCCATGACAAGAAAAATCAGGATGGCATCATCAACTTTACCTTGTTGGGTGGAATCGGTGATATTCGCATCAACCAAAGTGCCACCATCGACGAAATCAAAGAGGCTTTCGACTTCTTCCGTGAAGGATAAAGCCAAAGCGTTATAAAGCACAAAAGTTTTGAGCTTTGAATATTGAGCATGATGAGAGTTATTTGTTTTCTCATAATGATTCAATGTTCAAAGCTCAATTTTTTTATGCGTAATGCTCAAGCTTATGTCTTAATGCGTAAAAAATCAAAATTTTTCACGCCTTGGCTTGACAAATTTATTTGTTGCCGTACATGTTCTCGTAATATTTCTGATAGTCGCCAGAGGTTACATTGTCCATCCATTCCTGGTTGTCGAGATACCATTTCACGGTTTTCTCGATGCCCTCTTCGAACTGCAGACTTGGTTCCCAACCCAATTCGCGCTGCAATTTGCGTGAATCGATGGCGTAACGCATGTCGTGGCCCTTGCGGTCGGTGACGTAAGTGATGAGGTCGAGGTCTTCTCCCTCCTTGCGACCGAGAAGACGGTCTACGGTCTTGATAACCACCTTGATGATGTCAATGTTTTTCCACTCGTTGAAACCTCCGATATTATAGGTCTCAGCCACCTTTCCTTCGTGGAAGATGACATCGATGGCACGGGCATGGTCTACCACGTAGAGCCAGTCGCGCACGTTCTCACCCTTGCCATAGACGGGCAGAGGCTTGCGATGGCGTATGTTGTTGATGAAGAGAGGGATGAGCTTCTCTGGGAACTGGTAAGGACCATAGTTGTTGGAGCAGTTGGTCACGATGGTAGGCATGCCGTAAGTATCGTGGAAAGCACGTACAAAGTGGTCGCTGCTGGCCTTGGAAGCCGAGTAGGGAGAATGGGGATTGTACTTGGTGGTTTCTACGAAGAACTCCTCGCCATAAGCCTCGTGGTTCTTGCCACTTGATGCCTTGGTGGAGAATGGTGCTGCCACGCCCTCGGGATGTGTCATCTGCAAGGCGCCATACACCTCGTCGGTAGAGATGTGGTAGAAGCGCTTGCCCTCATAGCCTTCGGGCAGACTCTCCCAGTAGGTCTTTGCTGCCTGCAGGAGCGAGAGTGTTCCCATCACGTTGGTCTGTGCAAAGGTGAATGGATCCTTGATAGAGCGGTCTACGTGGCTTTCTGCAGCCAAATGGATAATGCCGTCTACCTGATAGTCGTTCATCAACTTGAGCATCAGCTCGAAGTCGCAGATGTCGCCCTTCACAAAGGTGTAGTTGGGCTTGTCCTCGATGTCCTTGAGGTTGGCCAGATTGCCTGCATAAGTCAGCTTGTCGAGGTTGATGATGTGATACTCGGGATATTTGTTCACGAACAGACGGACAACGTGTGAGCCGATAAATCCGGCACCGCCTGTGATGATGATGGTTCGCTTCATTATATTTATTATTTAAAATGTTACTTAAGGAGGTTTGCAATGCACTTTTCGAGCGAGTCAATCCAGTAGGGCACTTTCACGCCGAAGGTTTCCTTGATGGTTCGCTTGTCGAGCACGGAGTAGGCAGGACGGGCCACTGGCGAAGGATATTCCGAGCTGTAGCAGGGCTGTATGTCGCACTGTGTGTGTCCGGCTATGCGGGCTATCATCTGTGTGAAGTCGTACCAGGAGCACACTCCCTCGTTAGAGAAATGATAGATGCCGGTGTATTTGCTCTTGTCGTCGGCCGACTTTATCTTGTCTATGACAGTGAGGATGGCGTTGGCCAGGTCGAGAGCATAGGTAGGAGTTCCGCACTGGTCGAACACAACCTTCAACTGTGGCTTTGTGGCAGTGAGGTTGAGCATTGTCTTGCAGAAGTTCTTGCCAAACTCTGAGTAGAGCCATGCGGTGCGGATGATGACATACTGGCAACCGCTTGCCATGATTTTCTGTTCGCCGTGAAGCTTGGTTGTGCCGTATACGCCTGTAGGAGTTCCCTTCTGCTGGGGTCCGCAAGGTACATTGTATGGTTCCTTGCCAAAGACGTAGTCGGTGGAAATCTGCACGAGCAGGCCGCCTGTCTCCTTCATTGCCAAGGCAAGGTTCTCTGGAGCATCGGCATTCAGTTTCTCTGCAAGTGCTGCCAACTTCTCGTCGTTTTCGCAGGCATCCACATTGGTCCATGCCGCACAGTTGATGATGGCGTCTATGTGGTTCTCGATCACCATCTTGCGTATGGCGTCCATGTCTGTAATGTCGAGGTAAGTGGTTTCCACGCCTTCCACCTGGTTCACGTCGGTGAAGAGATAGTGGTCTGTGGTGTTCTTGCTCACGATTCTCATCTCGTTGCCGAGCTGTCCGTTGGCTCCTGTCACTAATATATTCATTTTCTTTTTTGTTTTGTTGTTGTTTTTGCTCTGCAAAAATACTACTTTCCGTTGATACAGCCAAGACTTCATTGCTAAAGTTTACTAATGCTCTCTTAATGAGCTATAAAAACAGAGCCCCCGCAGACTTTCCTTGATGTGGGGAAGAGTCTGCGGGGGCATCTCTATGAATAAGCGACAGGCTCTCTACAGTAAATGCCTGTCGTGGGGTAATCGCTAAAGCTTAGAGTTTGAACTTGTAACCCAAAGTGATCTGGAATACAGAGTTGCAGCCAGAATCACCATCCGCAATTTTTGATACACCGATATTGTAACGAGCATCGAGGCAAACGTTCATGTACTCGTAAGAAATTCCTACAGGAATAGAGAAATCAAAAGTCTTTATCTCTGCTCCTTCTGGTGCGTATTTGTCGTAGTCGATACTGATGCCGGCAACTTTTACTTTGTTGCTTACGTTGAATGCAGGCTGAATACCAGCTTTCAGTGCCAGGCCTTTTGCAACATAGGCGTTTACCAAAATAGGGATATTCACATAGTTCATCTCCAATTTGGGGTCTCCTTCTGCGTCCTTAACTGAGGCTCCTTGCATAGAATAGAGGAGACCGGCGCTGATTCCTACCATGGGTGAAACGTGATATTCTCCCTCTATACCGCCAACAAAGCCTGCTTTGTAACCAGCTTCGTCATTTGTTACGGAAGATACGTTCAAACCGACTTTAGGCTGAATAGTGATGTCGCCTGCTGAATACTGTGCGAATGCACCTACTGAAGACAGCACCATAGCTGCCATAACCAATAATTTTTTCATACTCTCTGAATTTATAAATTAATAATAATGTGTTGCACAAACTTACTAACAAGAATGTTCTGCTGTCCAATAGGATGTGTTTTAAACTTCTTATTCTTAGACGGGGCAAAGGTATAATTATTTTTTTTTAGATGCAAACAAATTTTATAATATTTTTTATTCTATGGAAAAATAAGGTCAGTAATATAGAATTATATAATCGGTGGAGAAAATACATTAAGCTAAATGAACAGAACTAAACTTGCTTTGGAATAGCCATGGCGAGAAAAGTGTCATGAAATAAAAATTGTTACTCATAAATGAAAGCACAATAAAGGGTATAAAAAAAGTATCTTAAAATAGTTTGCAACTATCCTAAGATACTTTATCGAGTATCCAGCCCTTCTTTTGTCTCCTTGCTATGTTTTCATCTCACAGCAAGGAGCGAGAGGGTGGATGGGCTTATGAAAAGCCTGTTGTTCTGAGCTTAGAGCTTGAACTTGTAACCCAGTGTTACCTGGAAAACAGAGTTGCAGCCCTTAACATCTTTGTCTACCTTGGTGCAACCGATGTTGTAACGAGCATCGAGGCAGATGTTCATGTACTCGTAAGAAATACCTACTGGTACAGAGAAGTCGAATGTATTAACATTTTCTGCATCGTCTTTTGCAACCATGAAACCTGGCTGAACACCAGCCTTCAATGCCAAACCGTTGGCAACATAGAAGTTGGCAAGGATAGGGATGTTGAGGTAAGCTGGCTTCCACTTGGCCTCAATGTCAACACCTTCAACGTTTTCTGATACCTTGAAGCCCTGCTGAGAATAAATAAGACCTGCGCTTACACCAATCAATGGAGAAACGTGATACTCAGCTTCTGCACCAACAGCCAAACCTGCCTTGTAGTCGCCGTCAACGTCGCCACCAACAGAAGCAATGCTCAAACCAATCTTAGGCTGAATAGTGATATCGCCTGCTGAATACTGTGCAAAAGCACCTACTGAAGACAGCACCATAGCTGCCATAACCAATAATTTTTTCATACTCTCTGAAATTAAAAGTTAATAATAGTATGTTATGCAAATCTCCTTAATGGATAATCTGCCGTCCAATAGGATAGGTTTTAAACTTCTTCTTAGACGGGGCAAAGGTATAATTAATTTTATTAAAATGCAAGTATTTTTTTAATTATTTTTGCGAAATGGATAAAATTGTGACTAAAATGCTATATTTCGTGTATAAATAGTCTAAAAACGTGCTTAAGAGTAAAAAGTGATGGTTGCAAGTGCTGAAAACGTCTTAAAATCGACCGAAAACAATTAAAAATCGTGCGAAAAGCCGTTAAACGGCCGACTTGAAACGGTTTTTCTTCACATTTATTTAACAGAAGTTCGAATGTTAGCCCCACACGCCCTGTTTTACTCTAATTGAGCAAGCTTTGAGCGTATTTTTTAAC
>ERZ1034687.1330-NODE-1330-length-13221-cov-4.580131_pt1 | contig 13221 bp, 9 predicted proteins | sample MGYA00520704_ERZ1034687 | MGnify/ENA primary metagenome ERZ1034687 (study PRJEB33766, sample SAMN09781762) | gut metagenome | biome: gut microbiome | host: Homo sapiens | place: Madagascar | study: EMG produced TPA metagenomics assembly of the PRJNA485056 data...
ACAATATATTGTATTACAGTATAGCTTTCAATTGTTCTTCCATTTGCTGCTGAACTTTCTGTGCTTCTTCGGCTGCTCTTTGAGCGAAGTTTTCGGTCTTGTCGGCATAGATTATGGCGCGGCTTGAGTTTACTATAAGTCCGCATTCCTTGGTCATACCGTATTTGCATACTTCTTCTAGTGAACCGCCCTGTGCTCCGATGCCCGGAACCAGCAAGAAATGGTTAGGAGCAATCTTACGGATGTCTTCGAACATGGCTCCTTGAGTAGCGCCTACTACGTACATCATGTTTTCGTCGTTAGCCCACTGCTGAGATTTGCGCAATACCTTTTCGAAGAGGCGTTCGCCTTCGGTGTCGGTAGTCAGCTGGAAGTCGTGTGAGCCTTTGTTTGATGTCAAAGCCAGCAGAATAACCCATTTGCCTTCGTAAGTAAGGAACGGAGTAACAGAGTCTTCGCCCATGTACGGAGCTACGGTTACAGAGTCGATGTTCAGTTCTTCGAAGAATGTACGAGCGTACATAGCCGAAGTGTTACCTATGTCACCGCGTTTTGCGTCGGCGATGATGAACTGATCAGGATAGTTTGTCTTGATGTATTCTACAGTCTTTTCGAAAGCTATCCATCCCTTTACGCCCATGCTTTCATAGAAAGCCAAGTTGGGTTTGTAGGCGATACAGAACGGAGCTGTAGCGTCGATGATAGCTTTGTTGAACGCAAAGATAGGATCTTCTTCTTTCAGCAGATGTTCCGGAATCTTCTTTATATCAGTGTCCAGACCTACGCAGAGAAATGATTTCTTTCTCTTTATGTTTTCGAATAATTCTTGTTTGTTCATATTGGTATGTTTTTATAAGTTTTTATTTCTTGAATAAGTAGCCCGAGTAGTTCAATGTCCATAGGCTGTCGTCACTTCCTGTTTGCGATAGGAAGAAGCTGTTTAGCATAAACTTATTTTCCCCCGATTGACATGTCAGCTCTACGGCGCTTTTCTTTCTGCTAAGTAGAACCAGCTTCTTTAGTATTTCTGTATCGAAGTGTATCGTGTCGTCAATGTCGGCATCTTCTATCTCTAAACAGATGTTGATAGAGTTGTTTTTCAGTTCCTCTTCGGTTATCGTAGCTGTTTCGTTCACGTTATAGAATGCCGTATATCCGTCAGGGATGTCTATCTTGCCGTTATCGTCTATATTCCATTGATATGTTCTGTTTTTTACTAATCCGTTGTCGATATTGGTAGTATCGACTTCTATTTCTTCTACAGTGTCTGTATCAAACTGACTGTAGTAATATGAATTGTACACATCGTTTCCGTCTTTCAGTATGTCAGTGTAGCAGTTTTCATTGAATCGGCTGCTCAGGTAGATTAGGCGAGAGTTTATTCGTAGAGCCTGCTCTTTAGGAAGGCTTGCCAAAAAGTCGATGTAATCATCTTGCTCCATTGGCAGTTCTTTTTTGCTATGCGCCTTTATCTCTTTCAATACGCTGTTGTGAATACTCTTCTTGGTATAGTTAGCTACGTTTACCGGCAGTGCCGATGTTAGCAAGAATGTCAATGCAAACGATATTGGAATCCAGTGGATGCGGCGTGCTTTGTTGATGAACAGCCCGATGCATACCACATAGAACCATCCGTTAAGTATAATAAGGTATAGGCGGTTTATGCTGACACCGTAATCTGAAATGCGTCGTATAATGCCGATGGTCATCAGCAGTAATAGCGGCAGAATCAGTACGGGCAACCACCGTGCCAATAGCTCAACTTTCTTATTCTTTTCTGCCATGCGTGTAGGGTAGAGGCAGAACTCTATGACTATACATATAGCCATAATAGCTATTGTGAGCCACGAAACCCATCCGTTTGGCAGTTGCCAATTCACTAAGATACGTATGGCGTATACATATAGTACAATCAGATAGCCTGCGGTAAGCGGCAGAAATAGATAAGCGATAATTCCGTTAAGGAATTTGTTGGCTTGCACTTCTGTATCATGCTTCTGTGCACATTGCGGCAGTCGGCCTATAAATAGCATAAGCGATAGCCAGATGCAGCATGTTATTCCTAAGTATAGATAGCAGTCGGATGAGATGTGTAAGCCAAACAATACAGGCAGCGAAGACACCAGCAGACTGATGCTGCCATACATTACCAAACCTAAAAACAGCGATGCTGCAAATAGGTTGAAGCTATGCAAGGCAAAGTTCCAGCTTGCTACATCGTTTTTCTCTTTAAGGAATGATAAGAAGAATACCGATATTCCTACAGTAAGCACTCCTGCGGCGTGGGCAATAGTGATTTCTGTAATAGTATTATCCAGTGCTCCGTATGCCAGGAACAGTGCGTCGGCTATCAGCAAGGCGTGTCCCGTTATCTGAGCCATCCATCTTAGTGCCTTCCGTTTTATCTCTTCGCACCATAAGTGCAGGGTCAGAGATAACAGTGTTCCTACCGATAAGTAGTAAAGCAGAGCCGCTTGCGGCTGACTCATATGCCATTCCGATACCAAGTAAAACAAAAAAACAGTAAGTGCAAAAATAAAACATACCGTCACCGGAAAGCGTTTCAGACAATTCTGAAACGCCTCCGATGCGGTATGAAATATTTTATCCAACCAAGGAGTTATCATAATTCGCTTTCTTTTAGTTTCTCTGCGTTTTCGGCTACTATAAGATGGTCTATGCAGTCTTGTATATCACCATCCATAAACGCCGCCAAGTTGTATATGGTATAATTAATGCGGTGGTCGGTTATACGGCCCTGCGGATAATTATAGGTTCTGATCTTTGCCGAACGGTCTCCGGTGCTAACCATTGTTTTACGTTTCGAGGCAATGTCATCAATATACTTCTGGTGCTCTTTGTCGTATATAAATGTACGTAGACGCGATAAAGCTCTTTCCTTATTCTTAGGTTGGTCTCGCGTTTCGGTACACTCTATCAATATTTCCTCCACTACGCCGGTGTTAGGGTTCTTCCAGTTATAGCGAAGTCGTACACCCGATTCCACCTTGTTTACGTTCTGTCCTCCGGCTCCACCACTTCGGAATGTATCCCATTTAATTTCGCCTTCGTTAATTTCCACGTCAAAAGGTTCTGCTTCGGGCAGTACCGCTACCGATGCTGCCGATGTATGCACACGTCCCTGGGTTTCTGTGGCTGGCACTCGCTGTACGCGATGTACTCCCGATTCATACTTCAGTGTACCGTACACTTTGTCTCCGGTTACAGAGCAGATTATTTCTTTGAATCCCCCTGATGCACCTTCGTTGGCGCTCGATACCTCCAGCTTCCATCCTTTTGTTTCGCAGTATTTGCTGTACATGCGGAATAGGTCGCCTGCAAAGATAGCAGCCTCGTCACCTCCGGTTCCGCCACGTATTTCTAAGATAGCGTTTCGGTCGTCTTGAGGGTCGGCTGGTACAAGCAGCAGTTTTATTTCCTCTTCAAGTTCTGGAATTCTTGCTTCGCAGGCAGCGGCTTCTTTGCGTGCCAACTCCTTCATCTCCGGGTCTGGTTCGTTCATCATCATCTTGGCTTCTTCCAGTCCGTCGATGCACTGTATGTACTGCTTCCGCGCGTTCATTATGTCGCCAAGGTCTTTATATTCCTTAGTCAACTTAACGTAACGTCTTTGGTCGGCTATTACATTCGGGTCAGTTATGAGCGTAGACGCTTCTTCAAAACGTGCTACCAGTCCTTCAAGTTTCTCTAATAATGTATTATTGTCTGCCATTAATTAAGTCGATGGTTATCAATAAGTGAATTCTCCGAATTCGCTGCGGATGATAAGCTCTTTATGGTCGCTTTCTTCAATGCGTCCTACAATCTGAGCGTCGATGTTGAACGATTTAGAGATAGCGATAACTTCTTCGGCATGTTCCGGTGACAAGTAAACTTCCAGGCGATGACCCATATTGAATACCTTGTACATTTCGTCCCAGTCGGTACCGCTCTGTTCTTTGATAGTGCGGAACAAAGGAGGAACAGGGAAGAGGTTGTCTTTGATAACACGGCAGTTATCGCCTACAAAGTGCAATACCTTAGTCTGAGCACCGCCAGAGCAGTGTACCATACCGTGAATCTGCGGGCGAAGTGCATCGAGCAATTTCTTGACTACCGGTGCGTAAGTACGAGTCGGCGACAATACCAACTTACCTGCGTCTATCGGGCTACCTTCTACTTTGTCGGTAAGTTTCAAGCCACCGCTGTAAACCAAGTCAGAAGGAACTGCGTGGTCAAAGCTTTCCGGATATTTTTCTGCCAGATATTTGCTGAATACATCATGACGAGCGCTGGTCAAACCGTTGCTACCCATACCGCCGTTGTATTGCTTCTCGTAAGTAGCCTGTCCGTAAGAAGCCAAACCTACAATTACGTCACCCGGACGGATATTAGCGTTGTTAATTACGTCAGCACGTTTCATACGGCAAGTCACAGTGCTGTCTACTATGATAGTACGTACCAAGTCGCCCACGTCGGCAGTTTCGCCACCTGTTGCATAAACTCCCACGCCCATTTCGCGCAGTTCTGCCAGCAACTCATCAGTACCATTAATGATGGCCGAGATAACTTCTCCCGGAACCAACAGCTTGTTTCGTCCTATAGTAGACGATACAAGTATATTATCTACCGCACCCACACACAGCAGGTCGTCGATGTTCATAATTAAAGCATCTTGTGCGATACCTTTCCAAACAGACAAGTCGCCGGTTTCCTTCCAGTATAAATAAGCTAAAGACGATTTAGTTCCGGCGCCGTCGGCGTGCATAATGTTGCAATACTCCGGATCTCCTCCCAAGATATCGGGGATGATTTTACAGAACGCTTGCGGAAAAATACCCTTGTCAATGTTCTTAATGGCGTTATGTACATCTTCTTTCGAAGCCGATACGCCACGCTGCATGTATCGTTGGTTACTCATGATGTATATATTTTAAACAATGATGCGCAAAATTACAGTTTATTTTGCACTTATACATTATATTATCGTCAAAAAATGGTTGTTCCTTCGTCCGTCAGAACGGAGATACCAATTGTACGGCTTCACTTTCGTTACCGCAGCGGTCTACGGCGGTTATTGCCCAATACATTTTTTCTTGCCAAGGCGATGCAGGGCAGAATGTGTATTCTGTTCCGTCAATGCGAGTCTCTAATATGTTTTCGGCCATGTTGGTATCTACCGGATAGGTGTTCGATGCGTAGATGCGGTAGTACACTCCGCCTTTCGGGGTATTGTCGGTCGATGCTTTCCAACTTATTTTTACTCCTTTGTCTAGGATATTCAGTCGGGTATCGGTAGGCATTGTTGGCGCTATGCTGTCTGCCCACGTCATAGGCGGTACCACTGCCGGCGTAGCGTAGAAGTGTTCTTGCAGTTCGTCCAGCAGTCCTTTGGTATTATCCATTACAAATCGGTTCCTGAAGTAAGCTTCACCGTCGGCTTTTATGTTACGCAGGAAATAAATCTGCCGGGCTATCTCGTCCAGCTTCCAGTCTTGCTCTTTGGGGTGAAGGAAATAAATCCCTAATCCGGGGACAATCCATCTGCCAGATTTATTCTCTTGCCAGTCGAGCGCGAATGGGTAGAAGTTATTCCCCTGAAAATACATCATCGGGAATAGTGCGTCGTGTATTCCGTTCTTCAGCCATAATTGCGCATCTTGATACACCTCTTTATATGCGTTCCATCCCGACGAGGAGTATCTTCCGGTATCATTGTATTTCCCGATGGGTGAACAGCTTACCTTTACCCACGGCTTAAGTTGTTTTACCTCTGTATATAAGCGGCGTACTATGCGAGTCATGTTGTCTCTTCGCCATTGGCTCAGGTCTTTCTTCTTTCCGTACTTTCTGTATGACGCATGGTCGGGGAAATCTTTAGCTCTTTCCGGATAGCGAATATAGTCGAAATGTATTCCGTCCACATCGTAGCGTGATACCACTTCGTTTACTAATTTAGCAAGATAGCTGTCCGTCTTCGGGTTCCCGGGGTCAAGATACCAATTGTCTTTATAATGTATGCAGATAGACGGTTGCTTTTTTACTACCGAATTCTTTTCTAGCAACTTCACCTGTCGGTTGTTGCCTATTGGTATTGCCACCATCCACGCATGTAGCTCCATGCCGCGCTTATGGCATTCGTCTATGGCGAATTGCAGAGGGTCATATCCTGGCGAGCGTCCTTCTTTCCCAGCCAATGATTCTGTGAAAGTCTCTATAGCCGATGGATAGATTACGTCGCCTCGCACACGAGTCTGCAGTAGCACCGTGTTGAAATTGGCAGCTTTCAGTCGGTCAAGTATATCGCACAGTTCTTTCTTTTGCGCTTCTATGCCACTCTTTGATGTAGCTTTCCGTGTGGGCCAGTCCAGTCCTCCCAATGTAGTTATCCACGATGTCCGTATTTCGTACTTTGGTGCTTGCTGTCCGTAGGCGGCAAGAAGCGGACATATTATAATGATGAGTAATGATATTAATTTTCGCATCGTAGTTTCGGGTTTTGTTTTGCAGGGCAAAAATAGATAAAAAAACGGATAAAGGGGAACTGTAACGGTGTAAATGGAGGTGTGCTATGGCTAAAAAAAAGAAGTGACGTGCGTAAACCGTCCGATAAAGTCTGATATGTACCAAAAGACTGTCCAAGAGGTGAATTATATACGATTTAAGACTTCAATTGTACGCATAAAGAGTTTTAAGCGCATCTTTAATACTAATATTGCACTCGGAAATAAAACCAAGAGGCATACTGAAAGACATTTCAACAAGAAAAACTACAAGATTGAAAGTGTATGTCGCTATTAAAGTAGACAAAAGGTACCGGTTGGTAATCCGGGTAAATTATATAAGAGAGAGTTGATAATTGGGCAGTCGGCATACCGTTGATGGTACGTCGGCTGCGGTTTTTTTAAGACTAACCTAATACATCTAAAATATGAACAGTAAAGTTACTTCCACACTTATGTGTGCTATGACGGGAGCCGTCGCTTTGGGTGCATTGTCGTCTTGTAAGACGAAGAAAGGTGATGAAGCGCCTAAGAAGCCCATGAATATCGTATATATAATGTGCGATGACCATTCGTATCAAACCATCAGCGCATACGACCAGCGATTCATTGAGACTCCTAACATCGACCGTATCGCCAATGAAGGCGCTCGTTTTACGAATAGTTTTGTGGCTAATTCACTCAGCGGACCAAGCCGTGCCTGTATGCTGACAGGCAAGCACAGTCACGCCAACGGCTTTACCGATAATACTACTACTTTCGATGGCAATCAGCAGACATTCCCTAAGCTGCTTCGTGCTAATGGCTACCAAACAGCCATGATAGGTAAGTGGCATTTGGTTTCAGAACCTACAGGATTCGATTATTGGGATATCCTGATAGGACAGGGCCTCTATTATAATCCTACATTCATTAAGAATGGCGAAAAGATAAAGCGCGAAGGTTACGCCACCAACATCGTTACAGATTTGGCTATAGAATGGATGGATAGCATCCGCGATAAGGAGAAACCATTCTGTCTGTTTATTCACCACAAGGCTCCGCACCGTACTTGGATGCCCGATACTTGCGACCTCGACTTGTATAACGATGTTACTTATCCTCTTCCGGAGAACTTCTATGATAAGTACGAAGGACGAATCCCGGCTTCTAAGCAGGAGATGAGTATCATTAAAGATATGGATTTGGTGTACGATTTGAAGTTGGCAGATAAGGAAAACCAGATTCATTCGTCTAAGGAGCTTGAACCTATAGGACGCAGTATGTATAATGCCCTTAACCCTGCACAGAAAGCTGCTTGGGATAAGCATTATGATCCTATCATCGCTAAGTTCAAGAAAGATAAGCTTACCGGTAAGGCGTTGGCAGAATGGAAGTATCAGCAGTATATGCATGATTATTTGCGTGTAATTCACTCGGTAGACCGTAACGTAGGTAGAGTACTTAAATACCTCGAAGAGAATAATCTGCTTGATAATACCATGATAGTCTATACTTCAGATCAAGGCTTCTACATGGGCGAACACGGATGGTTTGATAAGCGTTTTATGTACGAAGAGTCATTCCGCACACCGTTGTTGGTTCGTTTGCCGGGAGGTAAGAAAGGCGATATCGACGAGATGGTGCAGAACATCGACTACGGACCAACTATCCTCGATTTAGCTGGTGTAGAAGTACCTAAGGATATGCACGGAGTATCATTCTTGCCGTTGCTGAAAGGCGAGCATCCAGCCGACTGGCGTAAATCGCTCTACTATCATTTCTATGAGTATCCTGCCGAACATGCAGTGCGCCGTCATTACGGAGTGCGTACAGACCGCTACAAACTAATTCATTTCTATAACGATATAGATTGCTGGGAACTGTACGACCTGCAAGAAGATCCTGCCGAGATGCATAACATCTTTGGTAAGCCGGGTACCGAAGAAATCACCAAGGACCTGAAAAAAGAAATGTTGCGTTTGCAAGAGCAATACGATGACCCTATCCGCAACGTATATAAAGACTAATATAGTTTATTTATTATTCTTTCTGAATACCGTAGGCGTAACCCCTACGGTATTCTTAAATAACGTACTGAAGTTACGCGGGTGCTTAAAGCCCGTTCTTTCTGAAATCTCTATTACAGACAACGAAGTCTGCACAAGTAACTTGCAGGCACAATCTATTCTGCACTTCTGTATATAAGTATTCAAGCTGATATCCATAGTATCTTTCAGCTTGTTGTATAGCGTGCTTCGGCTCATGCCCATTTCCGCGGCTATGAAGTTAGCGTCCATATCCACATCGCTCATGTGCTCGTTTATTATGCGCGTTACGCTTAATAAGAACTGCTCGTTCTTCTCTTGCGCGTTACTCTTGTTTGGCGCTATCTGCAGTACAGCCGGCGCATAGCGGTTCTTTATAAGATTATGATTCAACATGATATTCTGCAACTTGGTCAACAGCAAGTTCATGTCGAACGGTTTGGTGGTAAACGCCTCCGCTCCGGCATTATACGCCTGCTCAGCGTTATAGTCGTCTACGCACGATGTTATCAATACTATAGGCAGATGACTCAGTTCAGGCTTCTCCTTTATATATTTACACAGCTCCAGTCCGTTCATGCGCGGCAACTTTATCTCGCTTATAATAAGCTGCGGCACGTGCGTGGTGAGTAGAGGTATTACCTCCATGCCGTCGTGCGCCTCGTATACGTTGTCGAACAGTACTTGCAGGTTCTCTGCCATGTACAGACAGAAATCAGGATCGCTATCTACCAGTAACACAGAGTTGAACCTATGCTCTATGGTAGGCAGATGCGTATTTGTTTCGTTGCCGCCGGTAATGTCGAGCGCTTCATTTATATACGCTTGCGGCACCGACGCTATACTTTCCGCCTTTTGGTTGTATGGAAGCGTAAAGAAGAAAGTAGCTCCTGGGCCTTCGTTATTATTGTACGCCCCAATGCGTCCTCCTTGCAGATAAATCAGCTGCTTGGCATACGATAGTCCTATCCCTGCTCCCTGATTCTGGTATCTTCCCTGATAGAATCGGGTGAACAAGTTCGATATGTCATCTTCATCAAGGCCTACACCCTCATCTTTTATGGCGATGCGTAGAAACTTTTCGTCTTCTGTTTTCTCTATCTCCGTGGTTACAGTTACAGTAGTATTTTCTGGGCTGAACTTATAGGCGTTGCTCAGTAAGTTGTGAATGATAATCTCGCACTGAATTTGGTCGAAAAGTAACTCATCCACGTCGGGCGATGGGATGAACTGCAGCGTGATGCCTCGCAGTGAGAATTCATCTCTGAAACTGTCTAGTACGTCTTTCAGCCATTCATTGGGATGTGCGGTCGATAAATGGAGAATGTTTTTCCCCATTTCCATCTTTCGCAGGTTAAGTATCATATTTACTATGGTCTTCATCTTACGTGCCTGCTGAAATGCCTTATACACGTTTTCTCGGGTGCCCTGAGGTAATAATTTACTGTCGGCCAGCTGCTTTAGAGGCGTATATATAAGCGTTAGCGGCGTGCGTAGCTCGTGGTTAATGTTGATAAGCGCGCGTACCTTGTCTTTATAAATCTGCCGCTCTTTTTCTTGAAGGTTACGCTTTATGTAGTAGCTATGTAGCTTGAAACAAACTACTATTACCGCTATTGTAAATATCAGGCACATTGTGGTAAACCACCCTTGTCTCCACCATGGCGGGCTTACTTCTAACTTCAGCAGTATCTGTTCTTCGCACCACGTGCCGTTTGGCAGCGTGCACTGTGCGGTAAGCATATACTTTCCCGGTGCAAGTGAGTATACGGTAAAATGCGGGTGTGCCGTCTCGGTAACGTTGTTCTCTACACCGTTTATGAAGAACCTGTACATTCTGGGCTGCATTATATTATCGCCCTGCAGCAGTGGGTGTATCTGTATCGGAGCGAATTGATAAGGCAACTTAATAACATTTCCTGGTTCGGAGTACGATATCTGCTCACCTTGGTGCAGCTCTATTATCGGGAAGCTTACGTGCGCTATCTTTTTGGTATGTACCTGCGCGGTGTTTATGCGTACCAGTCCGCCTGTGCCGCCCATGTACACATTCCCGTTGCCGCTCAATAACGTAGGCTTCGCCAGAAAGTCGTTGGGCATTACTCCGTCCATCTCCGTATATAGCATGAAGTGTTTCAATTGTGGGTTGTATGCGTATATGCCGCTCATTGACCCCATCCATACGGTGCCGTCGTTGCCTGCTATAAGCGATGTTATGATGTCATTCTTGTCTGGCAAGAGTATATATTCCATATATCCCTTATTAAGGTCGTGACATTCCATTCCTTCGGTTGTAGATATCCATAGTTTGCCGTCCTTACCCACCTCTGCCGCCAGCATCTGTTTGGCTTCCATGTGTATAATGCTCTTGAACTCATCTGTTTTAGGGTTATGCATGAATATATTTGCGCGGTCAAAGAGCACGTCATATCCGTTGTATGTTCCTATCGGAGTCCAAGAAGATCTTGTCTCGAAATTGGGTTGTAGGCGCGTAAGTCGTCGGCTTGCTGGCGAGTATCTGTATGTTATCTTTCCCGACATTTCTATATCTCCGTTTTGTGTGGTCCACAGATTAACGGGTACTCCTAAGTCTTTCATTTCTTGTTCGGCTGTAGGGTTTGGCAGAACGAAAGGGGTTAGCGCCCCGCTCTTCTTGTTAAACCGGAAGAGTCCTTTCTGATAGCAAGATACCAGCAGCTCTTGTTCCGATAGCGGACAGAGTGAAACTATCTTTTCATTGAATGTGGCGGGGTAGTGTGTAAATTTCTGTGTTTTCTGGTCGTAGCTGTTTACTCCTCCTCCGTCTGTACCTATCCAGATACGTCCGTCGGTGTCTTCCCACAGACAAAGCGTACACTTGGCAGATAGTCCGGCAGTCTTTCTCCAGGCGGCTTTCATGTAAGTGGTCATGAATCCGCTTTCTATGTTAAGCACTCCTTCGTGAACTGTTCCTACCCAGATGTTTTCATTGCTTGGACAAAGGCACGCTATCGAGCTTGCCGGAAATTGGTCCGACAGGCGATTAGAAAATACCTGCATACGGTTAGTTTCTGGCCATATTACCTGTAAACCTCCTCCGTCCGAAGCGAACCATATCGTGTTATCCCATTCAGCCATCTGTATTACGGCGTCATTGTACATAGCCGAGGTCTTAGAGTTGTATTCATGTAGCAGACGGTAGTTCTGGTCGAAACATTTCACTCCCTTTCCGTAGTGCGACAACCAGAGTCGTCCTTGCGAGTCGAGCAGCATGCAGAATGCTTTTTCGTCTTCGGGTAGTGGCGACTTAATCACTTTGCCTTGCTTCAAGTCTACCAGCTGTATCTTTTGGGCGTTATCGGTAACTAGTATAGAGTCTTTTCCAATTACTATGGCTGCCATAAGTAGGCAGTGCGGCATTACTATGTGGTTTACCTCTTTCAGTCTTTTGCTGTCGTAAACCAGAAGCGTATCCTTGGCCGATATCAGCAGGCGGTCGTTATACGGAAGTACGAACCGTGTTTTCAGAGGCTTGCCGTTTCTGTTCATTACTTTCAGCGAGTCCTCCCTCATGTCGTAGTGGCAAAGCCCTTCGGTAGTGCATATCCAGATTCGGCTTTGCTGGTCTGCCGATTGGAAAAAGACATGTTGTCGGTCGTTGCTCATCGGGGCGGGGAAGTGGTATCTCCTTATTCTCTCTCCGTTGTAGCGGAACAGTCCGGTGGGAGTGCCTATCCATAATGAACCATAGCTGTCTTTATGTAGAGATGTTATAGATGCCGGTATTCCATCTTCTATCGATAACTGCTTGTATTGATAATACGGATGGTTGTCTATGGCCTGTTCCGATGAGTTGTCGGCCGAGGCGCATACAGGTATTACCGTGCAGATTAGGATTAGAAGTATTATTACACACATGGTTGTTATGACTTTGAGTAGACAAATTTAATTAAAATTATCCGTATCAGCTTACTTATTGCCGGAAATTATTGATGCTGCGCTATAAATAATCAATGCGTAGGTTAGCGTTTTCCGTGCTTTTGAAAGATGTTTTATTAGGTGCTGATGCCTATGAAAACAGTGATTCAAAGACCAAATTTTATTTTATGTCGATGTATGGCGGTCTGTCGTTTTGTGTTCATGGTTCTATATTGTGTATCAGATGATTACATTGTTTTTATGTCCGATTAGAACAATTACGCACAATGCAAAATGTCCGATTAGAACATATTTCTGTCCGATTAGCACAAGAGGCGAATTAAGTATATGGGTAATTTTGAGACAACAAGAAAAACCTAATTGCTATGGTGAAAACAGATAATAACATAAGGCATGACGGACAGCGACGCAAAACCGGTGATGCTCAGCAGTTTCTTGAAGACCGCACTGAGCTACTCGACACAATCCGCGAGATGATTAATGTAGAGATGGATAAGCGTGGTGCTTGTATTAGGGGCAGAACGATGTACGGCAAGCCGCCCCCCGAGCCTAAGCCTCGTAAGCTATCGTTCTTACGGTGGATAAAGAGTTTGTTTTAACTCGCCTGATTACAATATAATATAAACATAAAATTTATAAACTATGAAAACAAGACGAACCAAACCGCTCATTTCGCTATTCAGTGGCAGATGGGCACGGATAGTGCTAGGCGTATTGTTTACATCGCTCTTCACGGTAGGCGCTCAGGCGCAGACCGTGGGCGAGGGCATAGC
>ERZ1034687.1336-NODE-1336-length-13168-cov-6.625334_pt1 | contig 13168 bp, 10 predicted proteins | sample MGYA00520704_ERZ1034687 | MGnify/ENA primary metagenome ERZ1034687 (study PRJEB33766, sample SAMN09781762) | gut metagenome | biome: gut microbiome | host: Homo sapiens | place: Madagascar | study: EMG produced TPA metagenomics assembly of the PRJNA485056 data...
CGGAGTGGTCGATCGGGCCGCACTCGAAATGCGGTGAACGGGTAACTGTTCCCAGGGTTCGAATCCCTGTTTTTCCGCAAAATAATAACAAAAGGGCTGCGTCAAAAAGAACGTTTTGATGCAGCCTTTTTTAGTGTAAAAAATAGGATAAAATCCGCTGAAAAAAGATACCGTTGTTTTGAAAAAAACATCACGAAGAATTTTTGAAAACGTCCAATGTTTTTGAAAAAACATTGGACGTTTTTTTAAAAACAACGGTATGTTTAGAATAGCCTTCATTGGCAAAATACAAATCGCTAAGAATGAGACATATATGAGTTTGTTCGAATAAATGGGCAAAGTCTAAATCCGAAAGTGCACTGCCATTTGCGATTCTGCACGCCTCCTCCTTTATTTTATTTTGGAGCTCTTATTTGTCACGCAAGATGATATAATCTGCCAAATCAATCAAAGCTCTGCGGGAAGGAGAATCGGGGAAGATATCCAACGCACGGACTGCTTCATTTCTGAAATCCGTCATTCGCTTCTTGGCGTATTCAATGCCGCCCTGTTCTTTGGCGAACAGGATTAATTGGTCGATATGTTCATCAGTGAAGTCTTTTGTCAGGACGATTTCCAACATCGTCCCTGCCTTTGCGCATTCTTGTTTCAGGGCATAAAGCAACGGCAAAGTCACTTTTCCCTCTCGGATATCGTTTCCTGTCGGTTTACCGATGTTCGATTCCTTATAATAATCAAATATGTCGTCTCGAATCTGGAAAGCGTAGCCGATGTTTTCGCCGAATTTTTTCATTGCCTCGATAGTTTGCTTATCCGCTCCTGCTGAAATGGCTCCTATCGCCGTGCAAGCCGACAACAAAGTGGCTGTTTTCTTATAAATGACTTGCAAATAGCAGGATTCATCCAAGATGCTCTCATCCGCCGTTTCCATCTGTTTGATTTCACCTTCGGAAAGGTCCCGTCCGAGATTGGAAATGATGCCAATGATACGCAAGTCGCCTGTTTGAATGGAACGAATCAACGCCGTTGAAAGAATATAGTCGCCAGTCAACACAGCCACACGATTGTCGAAAATAGCATTCAAGGAAGGAACGCCACGCCGTTCACGTGTTTCATCGACTACATCGTCATGAATCAGCGTAGCCGTATGCAACAACTCCAAAAAAACAGCGGAATTGATGGTGCAATCTGTTACACTCCCACAAGTTTTAGCCGACAACAACACTAACAACGGACGCACATGTTTGCCTGTTGACCTCAAAATCTGCTCAATGGCAGCCTGTAATCTCTTCGTCTCGCTTCTCAAAGAGGATTCAAACTCCTCGTTAAAGCGGGCAAATTCAGCAGCCACAGGCTCTTCTATTTTTCTTCTGTCTATCATATTTCTTTCAACGCTTTGCAAAAGTAACAAAAACTATTTATCAACAGTAACAATAGCGTCTAATATTTAGAAAGAAGAACATAGTCTATCCAATAGAGACCTTATTATTTCTTCGGCATCAAAGTGATGAATGGAATAATCATCTCTTCCATGGAAATGCCACCATGTTGGAAAGTATTTTTGTAATATGAGACATAATAATTGTAATTATTGGGATAAGCAAAGAAGTTCTGCCCTAAAGCAAATATATATTTGCTGCTCAGGTTGGGCGATGGAAGCCCGACTTTCTGCGGTTCACGTATTTCAAACACCTCTTTCGGGTTATAACTTAAATTCTTCCCCAATTTGTAACGCAAGTTGGTATTGGTGTTCTTATCTCCAATCACTTTTACAGGAGTATCCACACGGATTGTCCCATGATCGGTCGTCACGATTACTTTATAGCCTGTTTTAGCTATCCGCCTGAACAATTCCAATGTCGTAGAATGGCGGAACCACGAACGAGTCAAGCTGCGGTAAGCCGCTTCGCTCTGCGCCAATTCACGAATCATCTTGCTTTCCGTCCTGGCATGTGACAACATATCCACGAAGTTCAGGATGATAACGTTCAATTGGTTCTTCAATAGCGAAGGAATCATTCCTAAAAGCTTCTCGCCGTATTGGGAATCGTGCACCTTGTTGTAAGAGAATGAATATTTCTTGCGGAAACGGTCGATTTGTGTTTGGATAAGCGGAGCTTCGTTCAGGTTTTTGCCCTCTTCACTCTCCTCGTCCACCCATAAATCCGGAAATAACTTTTCTATTTGCAAAGGCATCAATCCGGAGAATATCGAATTGCGGGCATATTGGGTCGCTGTCGGCAATATGCTGTAATACATATCTTCATCGAAAGTATAAAATTCCGACAGCAGGTCTTTAACCACCCTCCATTGATCCATTCGGAAATTATCAATCAGGATGAAAAAGATTTTCTCCCCTTCATCCAAGAGAGGGAACACGCGCCTTTTGAATAAATCAGGGCTCATCAAAGGGCGATGTTCAGGATGATTGATCCAGTCCTCGTAATTCTTCTTGATAAACTTGCCAAATGCCAAGTTCGCCTCTTCCTTCTGCATCAACAGCATGTCCATCATCTGCGTCTGGCTGCTTTCCAATTCCAATTCCCAATAGACCAACTTCTTATAAACCTCTTCCCAGTCCTGCGTTGTCAAGGAATCATTGATTTGCATGCCAATTCTTCCAAACTCCTGTTGATAACCCTGGGTCGTTGTCTCGGAAATGATGACATTCTTATGCACATTCTTCTTGATTGACAACAAAAGCTGGTTCGGATTGACCGGTTTAATCAAGTAGTCGGCAATCTTGTTGCCAATGGCTTGGTTCATGATGCTCTCCTCTTCGCTCTTCGTCACCATGACAACCGGCACGTTAGGCGCAATTTCTTTAATCTGCGCCAAGGTTTCCAGACCTGTCAATCCCGGCATATTCTCATCCAAAAAGATAATGTCAAAGACATCTTCCCGGCAACAGTCGATGGCATCTTGCCCGCTGATTACCGGAACCACTTCATATCCTTTTTCCTTCAGAAACAAAATATGAGGTTTCAACAAATCTATTTCATCATCTGCCCAAAGTACCTTATCTTTCTTCATCGCCTCTATTATTCTTTAGCATTAAACTTCCATCTTTCTCTATCAATAACGAAAAGATGTGCTATTTCGTATATCAAAAACAACCAGCCTGTCTGAAAATCAATGGTCAGCACTCTCCAATATTTCCACGGAAGTACTGGCTATTATTCCTGTTTAATAGGAAACCGTCACATCAAAACCTTCGTTTCTTGCCCGCTCTGCAATGGCATCCAAATCGGTTTTAGAAACCTTATAAAGCGATTTAAGAGGGGTTTCCCTGTCAATAGTATAAATCATCACCTGCCGCGGTTTGATTTGTTTCAATGCTGCTATCCATCCTTCTATCTCTTCTTCGGTTGTATTGTCTACCTTCACTCCGTCCCGTTCGCCTCTCAAAAACATGGTTTGGATGATCAGATTGCCCTCGAAACGGCAAAGGTTCTTCAACAAAGCATCGAAACAAAAGCCAGGTTTGTTCGGATTGTCCACTTGATGAATACGGCTGTCTAAAACAGAATCCAACTTCATGATATTATCCTCCACCTTGCATAAGGCTTGAAAAACAGACTCCCTGTCGAGCATGGTCGAATTGGAGAGGACTGCAATCTTTGCAGAAGGACAATGTTGGTTACGGATAGCTATGGTGTCATCGATAATTCCGGCAAATTCGGGATGCAACGTCGGTTCGCCATTTCCTGCAAAAGTAATCACATCCGGAACCAAGCCTTCCGCACGCATCGCATCGAGCTTCAAAATCAATTGCTCCTTCACCTCTTCCCTTTTGGGCAAAGCGGTGTGTGTCCGGTGGTCTTCGTTGAATCCGCATTCGCAATAAATGCAATTGAACGTACACAACTTCCCGTCTGCCGGGAAAAGATTCACGCCTAATGAAACGCCTAATCTTCTACTATGAATAGGCCCATAAATGATTTTATCAAAAAGAATCGTACTCATAATTTCTTTTGTCTAACGTTACTTTTCTTCTCACAAAGATAATGATTCGGTTCAGAATTTAAACCGAAAAAGCAAAGATAAATCTGTTTTATGTTTGCCTTGTATCTGTTCCGTCCCGCTACCGATAATTTCCCTATCCGTGTAGGTAGTGTGCCCCAATTTGGCAGAAAGTTTCACCAACCGGCAGATATCCCAGTTTGCCGTTGCAACCAAACGGACGCCTTTGCCGTATAATGAGGGCATATAAAAGGCATACAAAAGGTTCTTTTCATAGGAACTGATGCGGACGGAATAGCTATCGGTTGAAAACCATGCGGCATATAAATCCATTCGGAGCGGGAGCTGACGAGGTTTCCAACCGATGCTTTGCGCTAACATATAGCCCCATTCCTTTTTCTTCCGGGCAGTAAGGTGCGTCCCGTCCATGGAAGTCCGCAAATACCATCTGTCATCCCATCCGTAAATGGTTTGCCATCTCAAACGGCGCTGCACGTCATCCTCATTTCTCCTTTTCTCTTTGTATCTCAAATAGGAGGAGAATCTTCGTCCCGACATATAATCCGCCTGTACCATATACTCTTTGCCGGTCTGCAAACTCACAGCTTGGTATTTCAGCCATGGAAATCGGAAGAAATCGGCATAGGCGGATAATTTCCAGTGGGCAAAAGGCTGCCATTGCAAACCACAATAATATCCTTGTTCATTTTGCACGGTGCTATTTTGCCCAAAAGCATTGCCATAAAGCGATTGGTAACGTTTGTCATAATAACGGTGAAGCAAAAGCAAAGAGAAATAGGAGGCAGGAGCCAGCCGAAGCGCATTCATTGTGGCAATAGCTCCATTCGCAGAAACGGCAGTTTCGCCGTATATCTTTATCATCCGACTTTTCAACAGGTAATCAACTCCTATGTTGAAATTGTTCTTTCCCCTAAATACAAAGCGGTTATAAGGCAATTCTTGAGGGTAAAAGGTTGCTCCGCCAAAATAGTAATCAACTGCAGTAACTCCCACTTGGAAGCAAGGTTTCATCCAACGGAGATGCCCTCCAAACGTATGTATGTCCAGTTTCTTCCGCTTTTTCCAATCCCGTTCCAAGCGATGCAAACCATCTGTTTTCAAAGACGGGAAAGTATCATTCACTACCGCCGCATCGCATTTCCTTCCAGAATAAAAAAGCGTCCATTCCCACGACTTGTTGAGTGATAAAGTAGCAGCTGCACCTCGGAAAAAATCTTGTTCGTTGGTGGAATAATGCCGCCTGATACCAGAAGTTCGTCGCTCGGCTTGCGTGACCATGGCAGCACGACTGGGAGAAAAGTCATGGCTCAACACCAATCCTTGCCCGAAGGAGAGTTTGTAATCGCCCAATGCCAATGTTTTTATCGCCTTATGACTTTTCAATAGGAAATGGAAAGAGTAATAATCAAAACCTTTGTGCCGGTCTGTCCAAAATGGTTCACCTGCATCTTTCTCGGCGACAAATCCCCACATCAACCGCTCGTCGAAACGGTAACTATATCGCAAGGAGCTATAAAAAGGTTCGCCTAAATATTTACGGTTTGGATATTTCTGCAAAACCGAGTCGGGATAAGATTGATATCCGCTTTTCTGTTGAAAACAGTTGTCATACCTAAGAATCAATTCATTGTTCCCATATTTCAACATATTCTTAACCGATAATTTACGTTTATCAACCGGTTTTTCCCCGATATAAACAAATGGATAAAGTAATTCGACCGTAGCATAATCCATTCCATATATCGCTTTTAGTTCATAAACGGAGACGAACGAACGGACTCTTTTCCGGTAACGGAGAATCTGTTCCACCTGTTTATCGCTCAGGAAAGGAAGCCGGCTCAGTTGTTCTTCAGTCACTCTATTCAAATCAAACGGATGTTCCGACAAATAGGACAATTCCGTATAAAGCGTTTCCAACTTCTCACTGCCCGCGGCATCATCGGCTAAATTATCGACATATTCTTTCCATTTATCAACAGCTATTATCTGTTGGCTATAAGCATGATAACTTAATATCAACCATGTTATCAACCATATTATTAACTTTCTCATAAGGCATGTGGTTTAAAAAGCATAAGACAATCCAACACCTGAGTTAATCCCTAATTCGGGATGCCAAATCGCTGCAATATCCAATTGGAAACCATAGCAACAGAAGCCAACACCCAAAGTAGGAAGAAGAGGCAACGTTTGTACTCCCGCCCGAAATGTAAAACAGGAATATGCTTTGTATTCCATGCCCGCTCCAGCCATGACATCATGTTGATCATCGACCGCACCAAATGAAGTTATCCATAGGTCGTTCATAACTTTCCAGTTAAAACCTACTTCCACTCTGTAAGATTTGAACTCATTGATATCAACATCTTTAGCCGACAACCGGAAAGACGGCAAATCTTTTACAGAAAGAGCCATCAACAGGTTTTCAAACGGTTTATAAACAACTCCCATGTCTACTGAAATACGGGCGGGAGACTCTTCATATAGTTCCGATTGCAAACCAGCATATTGGAATGCTATGCCCAAACTCCACCATTTATTCAGGCGTTTAGAGAGCAGACATCTCCCCATCACCATCCTGTATTGTTCATATCCGAATGATGAAAGATGCATTCCTGCCGAGAGATAGGGATTCGGGAAAAGGAAATATCCTTGAACCGTGCCCAACTCTTTTAATCCATAACGGTTAAAATATTCAATTCCTACGGAGCGGTCTTTAGCCCACTCCATCATGGCCGGATTGGATAAGGCATCCAAAACCACCCCACTTCCTCCCATTGAGAGGGATTTGATATTGGGAACTCTCAAATTGTCTGAAGCAAAAGCAACAGATACAGACAAAGCTGCCAAAAAAAGAAGTGCTTTTTTCATAGCTATTTGGTTTGGAAATTTTTATTCTCAGAAATTGGATGCAAAGGTAAGGATTCAGCGGCAAACCGAATCCTTTTTACCTTCTAAAGTTTTGAACAAGTTTTCAATCCCTCTTGTTTATATGGAGATTTCCAAGAGGTTGTACACATTCAACATTACTTGTTTTGCAACACCTTCAACACCTGCTCTGCAAAGCTCTTCATTCCCTTTACAGACGGATGTCCGCTCTTCTTGTCGATGTCTTTTAATTTGATTACCGGCACATTGTAATGACGACACACCTCATCTACCGACTGGTTTACCACCTCTTTTAATTCGGAATTAAGAATGAAGTAGACATCCACATTTGGATAATGTTGACGAATGTCGCTAAGCATCTTCGCCATGGCTGGACGAAAATAGTAAAGGTCGGCGCGTTTCCACCCTTCATACTGGTATTCTCCCATTTTCACGCCTGCCCAAGAATCATTGGTTGCCCCACAAATAAGGATGATATCAGGATTGCCAAGATTGTTGGCTCGGGTGACAAACGAACGGTCGGTGAAATCTTCGTCCCTGTATCCCGTATTGCAAATGGTCGAACCTGAATAAGCATTAATCATGCCTAACTTATATCCTCCCTCTTTTACCACTTGCCACCACCAAGTCTGCTCTACGCTCGTTACATCCGTTTGGTCGGTGTGGGCAGGATTATAATACCATATCGCATTGTCTTCGGGAATAAAACCTTCATAAGTGGAATAGGAGTCACCCAACACAGCGATTGTCTGGCGCACTTGCGCCATGCCTTGCTGAAACAGCATCAGCGACAAGGCAAACAAAACAAATATCTTTTTCATCTTATTAGAACTCATTTGGCACAAAGGTATAACTTAATCTTTCATTCTCGCAATAAGAAAGGGATTATTCATCCCATCAGCCTACAAACATATAATTAAAACAGCGTTAAAACAGTGTTTAAACACTGTTTTAACGCTGTTTTAATAAGGATACTTAGTTCCGTGACTATTGCAGAAGGTTGAAGAAGTTTTCGATGCTTTCCTTGTCTACGAACAGGAAGTCAATCCCGCAGACTGTGTGCTGCTTCATCAGATTCTCCAAGCCTTTGTATCCATCTTTGCCTGCAGAAAGTATTTGCTCTTCATACAATTGACAAACTGTTTTCCGTGCTGGATCATTTGGCAATGAAGTATATGTGCCCAAATACCAGTTTCCTTCAAATACATTGTCTGTGGACTGGGTCAAATCAAAGTGGGAAGGCTCGGCTGCATAGAAGATATTCTGACTAAAAGTAGTGCGGGCGGCATAACCATCCCAATTGTCGGACACAATCATGCTTCGGTCAATATCCTTACCCGGTTTGGCATTGGCATGAATGATGTTGCGTTCAATTCGTGTATCTTCTACCCGGCCTGCAATATGAATGCTTGGCGAAAACATACCTTGGCGTGTAAGTTTGGGACGAATTCCATCTCCGATGCTGATATTGTACCGTACAGAACTGCGCTGGTTGCCCAAACTGTAGGTTCGTTCGTTGCCCGAATCGCACACCAACGCTAAACCGCCGTAGTTGTCATGGCTGTAATTGTATTGGATAACCGTGTTCCGGCAATTGTAATCGCAGTCGTAAGCTTGCGCATCCCAAGGAGCCTTGTGTCCGCTGACATGATTAAACTGGATTGTCGTATTGTCGCAACTCCAAGGCCAAAATCCAGCAGCAGCTTCCGTCATGGGCAATACATCCGGGCAATTACGCATAACGTTATATTCGATAAGCGTGCTGTCACAACCAATGAGCACAATGCCATCACCGGGAACTTCTTCAATAAGGTTGCCACGTACCACAGTATGTTTACTTGGATACCAATTCCTGCGGTCGTGATAACCGCTCCAAATCATGGCATTACGTGCACATCGCAAGATATGGCAATTCTCGATGACAAGGCTGTCGAAGCAAGACTTCACCTGTTCTCCTTCATTGACAATGTAAATTCCGCTTCCTCCTCCCAATTGCTTGACGTATGACCCGTTGACATCACGAATGGTCAAACCGTCGATGCGGATATTGTGCGCAATCCCGTAATCCTTACATTCAATCTTCAATCCCGTTCGTTTAGGCAGAGGCTGTTTCCCCGTGTTTACGATTTCAAGATCCCGCATGATAAGGTATTCCGAATTGAAGATGCGGGCAGCATAAAGCGAAGTGTCATTTCCCACAATGCACGGCTTCGACAGTTTCTCATCTCCATAAGAAGCAATAACAACTGGCTCAGCCGCTGTTCCTTTCCCACAGACTTCAAGTTCTCCATTAAAAGTCGCTCCACGCTTCAGCAACAATTGTTCGCCAGGAGTCAAAGAGAGGTTCTTTACTTTTTCTAAACTCTGCCAAGCCTCCTCGACTGAACGTCCAGAGTTGGCATCATTTCCATTTACTGGGTCGATATAATAAGCAGATGGACTGCTCGAAGTGCATGAACTTAGTTGTATACCTACAGCCACACACGATACCCACAGCAATAAATCAAACAAAACAAATATCTTTTTCATCATCTAATAATACTTTTGATGCAAAGTTATGACTTTATCTTTCATTTATATATTAGTTTGACGCCGTATTAATTCACATATGGTAATTTTTCTATAAAAAACAGCAACCGTTGTTTTACTCACTTTTTTCTTCTGCTTAACATAACCGTGCATTCCGCAAGAACTTTTGTGGAGTCATGCCGTATTTCTTTGTAAAGAGACGGTACAGTGAGGTGGAGGAGATGAAAGTGCATTCTTTCAATAGTTCTTCTACACTGGCGTATTTACCCGAAAGCAAAAGTTCCGCTACATATTCGATGCGCAAATCGTTGATATATTCGCTGAAACTTTTACCTGTGAACTGACGGAACAAGCCGGCGAACTTGTTAGCAGGAATATTGAATTCGCCCATGAGCGCCTTGCGGGAGAAAGTGTTGTCGAGGAAGAATTTCTGATCAATGATTTTTACTCTGATTTGCTCGAACAGCAGTAGGTCTGGATCCTCATCGTCATTCCATGCAATATTTTCGGACAGAGTACTACGGTTTAACTTCTCAAGCTCTTCCTTATATCTCATTGCCTCTTTCACGTTGGCAACCAAAGAAATGTTCTTCTTTCTGATGATGCGGTTGTTATATCCCAGCACGCAACCAATGATAGCCAAAGCAATCAAGATGCAGATGGCTATCACAAGCCCCCAACGTTGGTGAGTGATTTGAGCCTCCTTGTCTTTGACATCGTAGATGATGGACAACTCTTGTGAGGAACTGCGCAACTCCCTTACACGCAGGCTGTCCCGCAATACGCTTAGTCGCTCAAAATAGCTTGCCGCCTTGTCATATTGTTCCAATCCCTGATATGCCATGCCGTAGAATTTTAAGGTGGAAGACATGTAGAGGTTGATAGTATCTTTCTTATGCATCATCTCTGTTTCACGTTGCTTGCACATATCCACGATTTCATCATAACGATGCAAGTCAAAGAGATAAGGCACAACCAAGTAGGCGTACCGGCGATTGATACGCCCCATCTTCTGAAATTCAGAATATGCCTCATTCGCTTCTTTTTCTTTCCCTAATTTGGAACATACGACAGCACGATGGGCAAGCCATTTGCATTTTTCTTGCTCATAGAGTCCTTCCATTTCAGCCTCGCCTGGAGTTTTGGCATACAAGTATTTCTCAAGTTTATCAAGTACTTGAAGGGCTTCCCCGTATCTTTTATCACGCTCGTAGCAGATAAGCAAATCGTTGCAGTTTGCACGCAAATTGTCATATTTCCTGTCGTAATGCGATTTCTCCATCATCTCTGTGGCTTGCAACATATAGACATAACCACGTTCTTTCGTGCCTTGTTCATGAAGGCTCTTGCCTAAATAAAATAGGGCAATCGACTCCATACCACTGTCTCCAGCTTCTTGGGCATTTTGCATTAAGAGCTTTACCGTCTCTGCTTTTCGCTTTTCATCATATAAGCCATCATAGCATGAAATCAAACGATGAAGCAGCTTCATTGTCATCTGCTCATCTCGCTTCACCGCCTTTGCAGCAAGGGCGTTTTTATAGAAGCTGGCAGCTATGATGAAGCGGCCGGTGTTATAATACAAGTCACCTTCCGTTATATCGAGTTCATGAGTAGCTTGCTTTCCCTTCTTCCGTAGTTCCATCATGATGCGTTCAGCCAAAGGTGTGTCCGAAAAAGTAAACTCGTACACTTTATCTTCTGTTATCAGGCTATCGGGCAAGGCTGACCGGTTGGCGAGCAAAGGCATCGCCCACAATCCGCAAACAAGCGAACATAACCATATTCTCATTTTTCTATGCAAATGCCTTTTCATTATACTATGTTGTTATGATTATCAAAAGTACAACTTATATCTAAAATTAAGGATGCTTTACTTCTTTTTTGGTAATATCTGGGTAAGATTATGAAGATTTGGGAGGGAAATTAATAATCGGGAATGGCAGCTGAAAAAGCGAAAGAGTGTATTCTGAGTAATTCAGTAAATCTATCTTATGTTTGTTAAACGAAACAATCGCTTGCTTGTTTATTTGGCGTTATTTATTCTTGCAGACACATACATTAAATATTAACGTTTAAAATTCCAAATTATGAATTACAAGAAAATGACTTTTAGAGCCTCGATGCTCGGTTTGATAGTTATGTTATTTGCCGGTTTAGTCAGTTGCAGCAGTGATGATGATGACAAAAATATCCCTGTAGAGGAAACTAAAGTTCCAACAACAGGGGCTATTGTTTTTTTGTATGCAGCAACGGAGGATGAACTGTCTATATGCGACATGATTGCGGAGTACACAGATGAGAATGGAGCGACTAAGACAGAAGCTATCACTGCTACAAAATGGAAAAAACAAATCAATTTTAGTAGTTTGCCTGCCAAAGGATTGATTTCCATCAAACGTACGTTAAAAGCAAATGTGGAATTAGAGAAGAAGTCTTATCAATTTAGTAGTCATTCGCTATTAATCACAGTCGCTATCTTTGATCAAAACAAAAAGACTGTTGATTCTGCTACATCTGGTAGTACTAATTCATATTTATCTGTAGGAAAAGACAAAGTAGAAGAATATATCAAAAAAGAGAGTTCTAATACTTATTATTCTTATGTTTTAGATAAGAAAAAGAATGCGCAAGATAGTTATTTCACCATCGAATATCTAAAGCAATAATACATGAGAAGCAGCATCATCACATTAGTCCTTCTTCTATCAATCGGAGTATCTTGGGCTGGAGACCGCAATCGTATCATCGCATTAGGCGTGCGCAACTTCACCTATACTCCGAAAGAGGGCAAGGAAACAGTTGGAAGCGCATTAGGTTCTATTGCAAACGTCTTGATTACTGGGCAGAATACTACACAACAACCACAATACAAGGATGCTGTTAGGGCAGCTATTGTGAGAGGATTGACTTCCGGCTTTCGCACAATCGCTACCGACATGGGGAATATTGGTGAACAAACGAATGCCACTTTTGACTATTATGTGGATGCAACAATAAATAACATTTCCACCACGACTAAAACGGAATCAACAACTACTACCAAGAATGGTGTTAACACATATTATAAAGCCATGGTGGGAATTACCCTGCAATTCAAAGATTCACAAACTGAGGAGGTGATAGCCAGTCCGATGTTTAAGATTTCCGACGTAGATGTTGCATGGATAGAAACAGAGGAAAGTGCGATAACCTCTACTTTGCGCAAGTTGTCAGCTTACGTAGGAGGATATTGTAATCGCAAGTATCCAATCTATGGCACAATATTGGAAAGTGCCCGACAAAGCAAAGACAAGCAAAAAGAGGTGTATATCGACCTCGGAACTAATTTAGGCGCATACAAAGGACTTCATCTAACTGCCTACACTGTAAAAACGATTGCAGGGAAAGAAGCTAAGATTCAAGTAGGCAAGTTGAAGATAATGGATGTACAAGGCGAGGATATAAGCTTTTGCAAGATACAAAGCGGCGGCAAGGAAATCAAAAACATACTTGACAAGGGAGAAACTATCTTCGTGAAAAGTACAGAGTAAAATCCCATTACTGATCAACGCAAGTATGACCTCTTTTCAAAAAGGTAGTATGCTTTTCAAGAAAAGGTAGTATGCTTTTTGGAAAGAGGTCGTAAGCTGTGGTTGAAATTAATTGGATGAACAATTACCTGAATATCGTCAAATACGACAGCCACGATATTTTATATTGGAACTGATGGCTTTCTTTTCATCATTATAATAAAAAGTTTTTTCTATAATTGTAATACTAATTA
>ERZ1034687.1340-NODE-1340-length-13134-cov-4.782782_pt1 | contig 13134 bp, 10 predicted proteins | sample MGYA00520704_ERZ1034687 | MGnify/ENA primary metagenome ERZ1034687 (study PRJEB33766, sample SAMN09781762) | gut metagenome | biome: gut microbiome | host: Homo sapiens | place: Madagascar | study: EMG produced TPA metagenomics assembly of the PRJNA485056 data...
TAGCTAGAATTCTTACAATCTCTGGAGCAAGATAGACTAATAAAACAGCTACTAACGAATACATTCCCAACATAGTTGTAGAAAGTTTATTTATTTTGCTTTCTTTATTCTCCATATTTTGGTATAAATATGGCTCAAAAGATGAATTTATAGCAGTCCATACCATTAAAGATAGAGAACTAACGGCATATAAAGTACTATAAATACCAACAGCTGAATTACCAACCATTTTACTTATCATAAGTCTATCAGAAACATTTAAAATCTGAGTTGCTACAGAATAACCTATCAAAGGTATGCTCAATTTAAGTGAAAAACTCCAATATTTAGAAGAATAAAAACATCTACCTTTCAAAAAAATCGAAAGCCATATAACAAAGGCAACACCATATATAATAAGGTAATTCGCAAAAAGTCTTACACTAGCGATATCTGAAAAACTGTGTTTATTAGCATACAAAACAGCTAATATCGATAATCCAGAAGTAATAAGTGCTGAAAAAACAGTGACAATTCCAGAAAGTTTATACTTATACTCATATCGTTGCCTAGACAACCAAAAATCCCTAGCAGGAGCAACTAACAAGCCAATAAGAAGAAGAAACATTAAATGAGTAGGAAGACCAGTTAAATTATTCCAAAAGGATGGAAAAATAACATATAAAGCCATCAATGCAAAAGCAACTAAAGATGTTAAAGTCAAAACTGAAGAAACATACTCGTTTCGTTCATTCTCAAATTCACGTAATGCGATTGAAAAACCGCCGGATGTTAAAGCTAATGTTGATACCACGGTAATTAAAGAATACCAAGAACTATAAAGATTTACCATTCCAACTTCATCAGTAGTCATTATACGAGTAAAAATTGGAGTAGTGATAATCGCTAGTCCTCTTGTGAAAACAGTTGCCAATAAAAATACAAGTGCCGACTTGAAACCAACTGGTATTTCTTTACCGATAATTTTTTTAATCATAGTAAAATCTCCTGTTACTTTAATTGTAAAATATAATCATTAAAAACATGAAAATTATGGAAAGAGCCGTAATAATACATCACGGTACTTCCCAAATGTTCTTGATGCCATTGCTTAAAATTCGAATCTTTACATATTGCAAATTCTCCACGTTGCCCTGTAAATATAATAACATTATCTATTTTTTGAAAATAATAACAAGGTTCAAAAGCATCGAATACACATTCGAATGAATTTCTATCATCAATATCTTTTAGCTTTCCAACAAAAACACCAATGGAATTTCTAGACAAACCACAAAAGTTAGTACTATCAATTTCATTTCTATCTAATGTATCATGATCTGAAGCATAAATAACATCATAATTATGATTATCATTTATTATTAGTCCCATCGTTCTTTGGACAGAACCTTGTTCGGTATTTATTCTTCTTATAATCAGTTCATCTTTAGCGTCGACAATAGAATATGTATCAGCCATTTTCTGTTGAATATATAAAAGCCACCCGTTAGGATAAATTTCTCCCGTCCCAATTATCCAACCATCTTTTAAGGGGTTTATATGATGAATATGCCTACAAGGCAATGTTGGACTAGCACTAGATACAAGCTCATATATTTCAAAACAATAATCATCTATTACATTTACTTTAAATTGAAATCCACCAATATTTCCATTATCATCAAGTTTGTCAGCAAAAACCCAACCGGCATTCTGAGGTTTTAATCCACAAGATAATAAAGCAACTATATTACCTGTTTTAAGTTTATGAGGATGATAAGTATATACTTTAACTGTTTTTTCGGCTTTTATAAGTTTTACTTTCCCACATTCATCCCACTTAAAGTTTGTGTTAACACTGCCATCTAAGTTTTTGGGTAAACAAATATTACGTTTTTTTACTCTAATATCATAATTTAAACATTCAATATCATTTTAATGTTATTTCCAAAATTAGTTCCCCATTTATCGCCGTGTCCTTGTTGGAATAAATACTCTCCCGTATCACTAAATTCATATTTACAATACCATTGTCTACCTCCATCGCTCGTAGCAAAAAGGCACACTCTAACACCTTCTTCAACGTTCGAACAATACGTACCAATGATATTCATTTTATCATTGCGAATTCCAGTTCCAATAAAACGAAAAGCATTAGACTGGAGCGTTTGTGAGTATCTATAGAATCTTGAACACAATTGCTTTTTTCCATTAACAAATACTTGTTTGCTTTTTTTAAAACCACCATTGCCATACGTATCACAAAAATTCGGATCAGTATTCACACATGGTGTATATGTATAACAATGTACAGGTAAGCCTGGATAATAGCACTCACATTCTTCTAAATCGCCACTATTTGATGGATGTTTTCTCCCAGGTAAATCCCAAACAACACTTTCTTCAAATTTGATGCTATCTCCGGATTTTGAAAAGCCCTCACAAGTTTTATTTCTTGCCGGCTTGTTATGGTAAATTTGGCCTTTGTCTGTAAAAATGCAAAGCCGAACATCTTTAACATGGGTGTCTTGTTTTACAACACGCATATACGGAAGCAAAAGGCACTGCATAAAATTACTACCTTTTATCAACCCAGGAAAGTTTCTACCACACAGTTCAATACGATAATTAAGAAAAGGGAATCGAACATTGGGAATATAAAACAACGTGTTTCCTTTTCTCTTTACTACAACATCGCCATATGCCGCCACCACAGAAGCTGCTTTCAGTGGGTGTTCAAATACTGCGTACTCTCTTGTATCAATAATTCTCTTATAGCCCAAAAAACTATGTGCGCTCGATTTCATCGCACATCTCGTACCGATTAGTTTTGCCACATTTTCTTTTGTCAACTTTGCAATAATCATCTTCCTCCCCCTTCCATACGCTACATTGAATCATAACTTCATATTGACGACTCTATCAAGAACACCAGTGTACAACTCGGCAACAAAACGCTGTTTTGCCGTCTCTATTGCGTGTCCTTTCATAGCATCTATCGAATTTTCGTCCAATAGAAGAATTCGTTCAACGGCATTCATTATGGATACTGAATCACAACCTTCGATTTTTATTCCATTGAAGCCATCTTTAATGATTTCATCAGCACCTCCGACCGCATTGCATAAGACTGGAATTCCCAGTGATAAGCTCTCCGAAAGCTTTGTAGAAAAACCTGCTTTTGCATACCGAAGATTTTCTCGAAAGAGAATACTGAAATCAGCCTTCTCAATCACCTTCACACATTCTTCATGAGGAACACGGCCATATGCGATGATACCAATCTTTTCTGGATTATCGACTTGTAAAAGCGTTCTAACCTGCTCTTTTGTCACCCCAACGATATCTGCAACAACCTTTACTTGGTCATTGTTTATGTCTTTGATTGCGATTAGATACGGAAGAATTAGATCCTTTTGCGCAGGCGAACCCGCATATACCAAATGGCGTATTTTGAGAGATGTTGGCACGATTTCAGATTTGACACAGTCAATAATAGGTGGTATCTCAATCACATTATTACAGCCATGTGATCGATAGTATGTTGTAAGGAAAGGGCTAATGGATATAATAAAATCTAACTTAGGGTCCATAGTCCTGATACGATAATCCACGTTTTTTGCAACGATGCGGTCCCATTTTTTCGAACGAGATATTTCATACCACTCCGTTACATCTGCTCCAACTGAAATTCTTCGTTTATGACAAAACGATATGATTTGACCAGTAAGTCGTTCTTTATCGTTATAGACAATGACCGTGTCCGGTTTTTCAATTTCAATTATTTCCTTAATGATTTTAAGATCGTAAACACCGCAAAAAGTATTAATGCCATTTTTTATACGTGATTCAAACTGCCGCTTTCGGATGTATTTGAACCCATCATATTGTATTTCTTGGTTTTCCTTCAATCCTGACTGATTCAAACACAAAAAGGTAACGTTATTTCCTGAATCACGTAACAGTTTTGCAATTCGAAACACTCGAATACCCGAAGCCGTCTCAGGTAGACCAAACCAACCGATATATAGAACTTTACTCACAATTAATTTTCACCCCCTTGTACTATTGTGCTATAATTCTCATCATCAAAACAACTTATATATAAAAGAAAATAGAAAAGGACAATATTAGTATAATTATCCGTTAATGAAACTGCAATTATCATCATTAGCGTAGCGCAAGCAAAAAATGTTACATTCTTTGATTTAACCTTTTGTATAAAGCTTTTCACTGGAAGCACATACACAGCAAGTAAAGTGAGAATACCTCCAGTTATTCCAAATAGCATTGACATTCGAAGAGGCAACTCATGAGGATCAATGTGTTTTTCTAGAAGTCCACTATATGTTCCCCCGCTTCCCCAAAGCGGATTTTCAGCTATATAATTCAAGCCATTCATTCGATTAATAGCTCTGGATTGAAAAGATTGTGAAAACGTATTTAAATTAAATACAGCATCCATTAAGACTTGCCAAATCACATCACCCTCGACTACTAGTAGGGCCGCAACAATCGCAATACCCAATTTTACAATCGTCTTCAAAGTAGTATTTCTTTTAAAATACCACATTAACATGATTCCAGCAATTAAGCCAAATATCGGACCTTTCATTCCCGAATTAAACCATAAAGCTACGGAGCCAACTACTAAAGCTATCCATGCAATTCTTTTTCTCACATTTCTTTCATGATATGTTGAATAACCACCAAGAAGTATTCCCACTGCGCCAAAGAACCCCGTATCATTTGAATTATGGAAGTGAGCGAGCTGGTTAAACGCATATTTATTTGTAAAGAGTTCAAGGAAATTGCTAATTTGTGCCACACCTGTATCATATAGTTTATTTGCATCTGGTAGATAATTAATCGACTTAAAAACATCCAAACTATGAACTCCTATTAAAGGTAAATAAATTATCATAAAAGCGAAAGCAACTTGTAGAACAATATACTTTTTTATTGATACTCTTTTGCAATTTAATAGAATAATCATTAAATATATCGGTGATAGTTGCTCAAAAATAGAACAGATACTCCCAAACAGAAACATTTCCTCAAAAAAAGATCGTTGAAGAAGTGTTACAGCCATCCAAAAACAGAGAAGAAAGCAAATCGTTATTTCTTTTGCTCGATCAACCGGTTGGACTCTGTTTTTTATAATAGAGATGACTAGCGTAATCATAAGCAATATTTGCATTACAAAGCGAAAATAAACAATGCCTGTGGACAAATACATAGACACGCCATAAGCATCCGTTACTGAAGCGGTCAATCCAAAGAGCACTAAAAAACCAACAGGATTGGCTACAACCAAAATTCCCCCAAATAATATAACCCCATATGCTAATAAAGTAGACATTGTTTTCCTCCTAATTCGCTGATAAAAGTGATTTCAGCTTATTCCGCTATATACGAAAGCCACTCCTTTGCGATGATTGTAGTATCCACTCTCTTACGAATAGAAATTGCTGACGAACCGATTTGAGTTGCTATATCCTTATTTAACAGAACCATCTTCATTTTGTTTGCTAACAAATCAGCTTGATTACACGGAACAATCAAACCATTTTCGCCATCTGTAATTAATTCTTTTGCTCCCCCCGGAGAACAATCAGTGGAAATGCAAGGCAATCCTATTGCCATTGCTTCCATAAGAGCATTTGGTATTCCTTCATAGTCCGAAGATAAGACAAATAGTGATGCATCTTTGATATAATTATGTACATTAGAAATCGTACCCGGAAGCTTAACAGATTCTTGCAGACCAAGATTTTCTATCTGTTCTTCAAGTTGTTTCCGTAAACTACCTTCTCCACAAATAACTAGTTTATAATCTGGAAAATCTCTTTTAACATTTGAAAATGCGGAAATCAAGATTTTTTGATTTTTTTGTGGTTCCAATCTACCTACAGAAACGATAATTTTTTGGTCAGATTCAAAATCATGTACCGGAAGATTAGAGACATTCATAGGGTTCAAAATCACTCGACTCTTTTTCTGAACAAAACTAGGATAACACTTTTGTGCTCCTCTAGTCTGGAAAACAAACTTTGTTGCACAATGTTCGACAATTACCTTATAAATCTTATCAATTTTTCTTTGATTTGTTCGATTGGGGTCATTTCTTTCAGAATAAATAAGGGGAATCCTTGTTCCTCTTAGAGCAATTGCGGTAAGTCCACATAGAGCATTGTAGAAACAGATAACTGCGTCTGGCTTCCACTCCTTAGCTTCTTTTCGGATAGCGTGAATAATCGCTCCTTGCTTCGCCCGTCCAATTTGTGTTTCTCTTCGACAACTTTTTAATTCAACACTATCTGCCAATGGATAGCAACTGGTCTCATCAGACTCTACAAGTAGGATACGAACATTAACTCCTTGTTTTACCCATTCATTTGCTAAAACACTTGTCACACGCTCCGCCCCGCCAAAGCGCAATGCGGGCATAACAAAAAGACACTTCATACAAATCTCCACTCCATTTAATTTTTTGCCAAACGCGCATATTTTTCATACAGCGCACTATACTCTTGCGCAATAATACTAGAGTCAAACTGCACAACATTACGCTTTGACCTTTCACTAAAGTCTTTTCTCATTTCAGCATTTACCTTAATCTGCATCATCGCACTCGTAAGTTTCTCAATGCTATGCGGTTCAACTAGAAGCCCGTTATCTGTTACGACATCCTTAACTCCTCCGACATCTGTCGACACAATCGGAAGACCGCTCGCCATTGCCTCAAGAATCACTAATGGAAGTCCTTCATAATTTGAACTAAGGACAAAAGCATCAGCCTCGGCCAAATACTGTTCAACATTTTTCACATTTCCTTCCATGAAGATATGTTGGGTCAGCTTGTGTTCTTTTAAGTATGTTTCAAGCTCTTCTTTTAGGGGTCCGTCACCAAGGATAAACAAATCTGTGTCACTTTGGTCTTCAAGTATTTTTTCAAATGCCTTAACCAATAAAATCTGATTTTTTGCTTCATATAGACGCCCAATATTAATAAATGTAAAATTTTTGCGTTTTTTCTTTTCCAATTTGGAATATCTAGAAACATCTACTGGGTTATATACCAGTTCCGGTGTTGTTTTAAGGCGATAATAACTCTGCGTTAGTGCCTGAATTTCGTGAGAAATAGCAACCGGAATCGCCTTTCCGCATCTATACATAGCAGCCATCACTACTTTTTTAGGCATAATTAACTCAAATGCAGGCATGTTATGAACAGTGTGTAACATTTTAACATTATGGGTTAGCACCCATTCTGCGCAGTAAACACATGCAGATAGATGAGTATGTACCACATCTGGCTGAAATTCTGAGAGTTCGTGATTTAATCTCTTGATAGCTGCACTGGAAAAGCCTTTTCCTTTCCTAATATACTTAATCGGAACTCCATGTTCCAAAATATTTTTTTCAAGTTCATTATTCTGAGGCTCACCAAAAACACAAATCACTTCGGCATCAACCTTATTCAAATCTAAATGAGCTGCCAATCTAGACACCATGCATTCTCCACCGCCGGTTCCAAAATAGGGCAGAACAATTGCCACACGAGTTCTCATTCGTTATCCTTTCTGTATTTCATCTAACTGACACAATATACTTGGTAAATAAGTTTCAATAAAAAAACTTTTTGCAGATTCTTTACTGCAAACTTGCATCTTTCTTAAGCTTCCTCTGTTGCTTTCAAGATGTAATATAGTCTCTACTAAGCATTCCTTAGTATTTTCTTTCAGTACGATTCCCTCAATGCCATCTTTCACTATTTCTGAATTATAGCTTTCATTACTAACCACTTCTGCAAGTCCAGCTATTTTCCCTTCAACCAAAATCCCCGGTACGCCCTCCGTTTTCCATTTGGTTGGAAAAAGAAGCACATCATACTTTGCCAGTTCTGCATAGACATCTTCATTGCTTCCCTTGAACAATCCGTAATATTGTACATTAGGTAAAGAAGCTATTTCTACCATAAAGTGTTTTTCATAATCCACATCAATTGATCCATAGAAAGCAAAGTCAACCGAAGGACAGTTTCTAGCGGCATTAAGTACGATATCCGCTCCTTTTTTTGCTTGAATTAATGAGAAAAATACACACTTCAATCTTTCCCTGTCAAAACTATCTATCCAGTCTTTAGCTACCCCCCCCAATTGAATATTAAAGTCATCAACATATTTTTCAATATAGTATTGCTCAGCAGACTTCCAACTGCTAGTTTGCATAGATTTTAACAGCATCGGATTTTCATCAAGGCTTAAGATTGCTGTGGATAAAGACTCTGCTGTGGTTTTGTTCATAACAATGCCATCATAGCCATCTGATACCAGTTCAGAATTATAATTTTGATTGCTCACAATTTCTGCCAATCCCGCGATTTTGGCTTCCACAAGAATTCCAGGAACTCTTTCATTTTTCCATCGCGTAGGAAGAAGAAGAACGTCATATTTTCTTAGTTCTTTGTATTTTTCTTCATCTGACCCTTCAAAAATGCCCATATAATGAACATTATCTAATTCAGAGACTGTTCTTTTAAACATCTCATTGAAGCTGCCTTCGATCGGACCATAAAAATAGAATTCAATATTATGAAGTTCTTTTGCAACTTCTAATATTATATCAGCGCCTTTTTCAGGTTGTATATTTGAAAAGAAAACGCAACGCATTTTTTTTCGTTCTCCCTGCGTTCTGATTTCATTCTTTGGTTTTCTTCTACAATTAGGAAAAACCTCAACATTGTTTACGCCAGCTTCTTGCATAACCCTTTTCATGGTTTCTGTTTCAACATAAATCTTTTTATATTCAGAATACCATTTTATTTCATCTCTATTATCTACAATTCGATAACATTCTTGACCACCCATCATGAAATAAAGAGAACGATTCATGTTTCGTCTAGCAAGGAAATACAATGTTTTTGTTACAAGTTTTGATTTTTCTCCAGCCGCACTCACTCCAATAATCAATATTTGGTTTGGAATAATTCCGGTCATTAAATTTAAAATTTGGAAAACTGATCCCGTCATCCATCTCGGTCTATTGAATGTTAGAATTTTCCTTGTTTCTGAAAGACAATCGTATATAAGTTTATTTTTTATTGTCACTCCACCGTACGGAGGTGGAAACATACCGATATATCTAATTTTCATGTTCTGCCCTTTCTTCGAATTCTATTATATATGCCACGCAATCCGCTCCACTAAATATATGAGTTCTCACTATTTTTTTTATTCCATACTCTTCAGCATAAGGCATTTCGCTAACATTTACACTAGCATCCGTGAATATTCGAATCGAATCGCAATCTACATGTAAAAAAGACTTGATAGAATTTCCTTTAGAAATATCAGTTACTTTCAGCCTTTCATCGCCTATTTCAATAGTCCTGCGAATTAAATTTTTCCTTTGGTCAGTCATTATTATCGAAATTAAATTATCTTTAATCTGAGTGAGACAAACTGAACTTCTTTTTGCCATGCGGAACGCACCCCAACACTGGGACTGCTCCGTATCGTTGACCATCACTGTGTTGTGCGCCGCCGTACTGCGAAAGAAGCTACGTTCTTTACACTGGTAAGCATACGTACCACAGTTCACTATCACTGGCTTCCCACATTTGAACAATTCGAAGCTCATGGCATCACAATGCGCGTGTCCGGGAATGTAGGAAGGCCCAGGTTGTCCTGCGTCAACAATTAATTTCCAGTCGTTCTGTTTGAAAATATAAAATCCACTATCAACAAAACGGGATTTATACTCTGGTACAATATCAAAGTGTGTCTTGCATGCAGAAACCAATGCGTGTAGACTTTTCGCCACATTGTTGCCAGCATCATTAAAGAGTGGAATCCGATCTAACCCTTCCTCCAAAGACCACGCCGCGTCCAGCATCGGTTGGAGATACCCTTTGACTTCACAATCGCCCAAATTCCTATCTTTCAACGCAACCGCAACTTTGACAACGCCTTCAAAAATCAGTTTGTGATACATTGGGCTAAGTTCAAAATGCATTCCATCCGGAAGGATTTCTTCTTTACATTCTGCCTTGAAAGCTTTAAGGGCGTAATGTAAAACAGGCTCATCATTGAAAAACAGGGCACATAGAACGAGCGTTTTTAAGTCTTCGAAATAGTGGTTACCTAAGATATCCTTTTCCAAATGCCTGCTCAAAAATTCATACTGCTCATGAACAGAATTAATAAACAGGCTTTGAAAATTGTCATCAAACTCAGTGTGAACCGCTGTATAATATCCCAGCCAGTTACTCAGTCTGAGGTCAATCGTATAAGAAGACCATCCTTCACCACCATTCGCTTGTGGATTTTGAGCAATCCAACAGCGAATAATTTCGATGGATTTATCCAGGTATTTCCTATCACCTGTTTTTCTATAGGCATCAACCAACGAAAAGAGGAACTCGAAGTAATGAAGATTAAAGTTCCAAAGAGTGGGCTTATCATCAAAATGCCATTTTTCATCCCAATGAAACTCCTTTGACGAGTGCAAAAATGTTACAGTGTCATTGAAAAGTTCGTCCGCAGGAAAACGTCTTAGAAAAGTAGGATCATAATCCAGCTCATCAACCGTCGTAATCGGAGCAACCTGACTCACATCACTCGTAATCTTACACCCAATGCTACAATCCAGTTTCAACATTTTTCGTATGCGATAATAAACCTGGGTCAACTTCATCGATTTTACTGTATTGGCATAAAGCCCAAGTTTTGCAAACATGGTTATTCTCCTTTTTTACTGACTCTTACATTTTGCAAAGCACATCTACAATCTGTTCACAAGCGTGGCCATCACCATATGGATTACTAGCTTTACTCATTTTTTCATATTCATCTTTATCTGATAACAAACGACTGAATTCGTTATATATTGTTTCCTCTTCAGTGCCAACTAATTTTAGCGTACCGGCTTCAATACCTTCTGGCCTTTCGGTAGTGTCTCTCATTACAAGAACCGGTTTGCCAAGTGAAGGTGCTTCTTCTTGAATGCCACCTGAATCGGTTAATATTAGATAACTTTTATTTAAAAAATTATGGAAATCTAATACATCAAGTGGCTCAATAATATGAATTCTATCATCATCACCTAAATACTTATTTGCAATCTCACGAACGGCTGGATTCATGTGTATAGGATATATTGCCTTTACATCAAGATGTTCATCCATAACTCTTCTAATAGCCTTAAACATATGACACATTGGCTCACCAAGATTCTCTCTTCTATGAGCTGTTATCATGATTAATCTACTATCTTTAGCCCAATCCAGTTCAGGATGATTATAATTGTCTCTTACAGTTGTCTTTAGCGCATCTATTGCAGTATTACCTGTAACATAAATGGTATTAGGATCTTTTCCTTCATTTAATAAATTTTGTTTTGATAATTCTGTAGGCGCAAAATTATATTTACTTATAATAGATACCGCTTGGCGATTAAACTCTTCTGGATAAGGACTATATATATTGTAAGTACGAAGTCCAGCTTCAACATGGCCCACAGGAATTTGTAAATAGAAGCATGCTAAAGCTGTAACAAATGTTGTACTAGTATCTCCATGTACTAAAACAACATCTGGTTTCTCCTTTTCTAATACTTCTTTAATTGTATTTAAGATATTTGTTGTAACCTCAAACAATGTTTGTTTATCTTTCATGATAGACAAATCATAATCAGGGACAACATTAAAAGCTTCTAACACCATATCTAACATTTGTCTATGTTGTCCAGTTACACAAACTAAGGTTTGAATTCCTTCGCGTTTCTTTAATTCATTAACAAGAGGGCACATTTTGATTGCCTCAGGTCTTGTACCAAAGACCAACATTACTTTTTTCATAAAATCATTCTCCATAAAAAGAAGCCGTGTATTTTTTACACAGCTAATATTTATAAGTGATAAACACCAGGCAAATTAACAACATTATGACAATCTAAAACTATTTTATTTGTTAATTTATCAACGTTTTCTAGTATTTCATTATGTTTAACCATTATAACAACCATATCAACATCATTAAGGAAAGCATCTAAATCATGGTATTGATTGTCAACTTCATCCTTAGTAATAAATGGATCATACACTTTTAACCCTGTAGCTAAGTGTCTCGCTTGACTTTCAAGTAGTTGCAATGTTGGAGATTCTCTCATATCATCAACATTTTCTTTGTATGTTAAGCCATATAAGCCGACTTTTTTAACGTCAGTCAAGCCATTTTCTTTCATGATTTCATAAATTCGATTTAAAACAAAATCAGGTTGAGAATCATTTGTTTTCATAGATTCATCAATCACTTTAGCCAAAGAAGGATAATCACCCACTAGGAACCATGGATCAACACTAATGCAATGGCCACCTACACCAGGACCTGGTTGTAAAATATTTACACGTGGATGCATGTTACAAATTTTTATAATTTCATAAACATCCATATTGTCGTGACGACAAATTCTAGCCAATTCGTTTGCGAAGGCAATATTAACAGCACGGAAAGTATTTTCAACTACCTTTGTCATTTCTGCTGTACGAATATCCGTAACAACAATCTCTCCTTGGCAGAATGAAGCGTATAATTCTTTTACTTTTTCACCAATATTCTTATCATCAGCACCTATAGTACGGTTATTATGTAACAATTCATAAACCATATTACCTGGAATAATTCTTTCAGGAGCATGTACTAAATTAATATCTTTTCCAATTATAAAACCTTTTTCTTCAATAACAGGACGAACATATTTGTCTATAGTTCCAGGAGATACTGTTGATTCGATTACAACAGTCGCCCCCTTTGGGCAAACTTCCATTACATCTTTAACAGCAGCCGCTACATAGCAAGCATCAACTTTTTTACTAAACTTATCATAAGGAGTTGGAACAGAAACTATATAAGTATCTGTTACTTGATATTCAGTAGTAAATTTAATTCCATAATTCAAAGCATCATTAAATAATTCATCTAACCCTTTTTCCTTAAAAGTTGTTTTTCCAGCATTTAAAGTATCTACTAACTCTTTGTTGTAGTCAGTACCAATAACTTCTACCCCGTGAGAAGCCATCATCAAAGCAGTAGGTAAACCTATATAACCTAAACCAATTACATTAATCATTATTTATTCTCTCCTATTAAT
>ERZ1034687.1341-NODE-1341-length-13130-cov-3.945774_pt1 | contig 13130 bp, 17 predicted proteins | sample MGYA00520704_ERZ1034687 | MGnify/ENA primary metagenome ERZ1034687 (study PRJEB33766, sample SAMN09781762) | gut metagenome | biome: gut microbiome | host: Homo sapiens | place: Madagascar | study: EMG produced TPA metagenomics assembly of the PRJNA485056 data...
GACGGCACCGAAGTAACCGGCGGCGCGTATGCCAGACAGGCGATTACGTTTGCGGCGCCGGTATCCGGCGACCCTTCCAGCATGACCAACGCCGCCGCAATTGAATTCCCAACGGCAACGGCAGGATGGGGAACCGTGGTCGCGTGGGGCGTGTATGACGCCGCTACGGGCGGCAACCTCGTGTGGTACGGCTCCCTGTCTACAGCCAAAGAGCTGTCCGCGAACGACACAATTATCGTGCATGCCGGTGATTTGAAGCTCACCATAGACTAATGCGCGACTTCACCCTTGACGATTTTGACCGCCATTTCGGCGCGGACATAGACGGCATGGGAACCGTCTCTCTGGACGACCCTTATATCGCCGGAGATGACGCCGTATTCAATGCCGTGCCGGGGGAAAGTGAAAGGCTTGTCCGCGCAAGGCGGTATGCCCCTGAAGGACATGCACAGACGGGCGGCGGGTTCTTCACCCGCAGGGCGTGGGTACCCGGCGATGCCGTTTCCCCCTGTGCCATTCTGTCGGGCGGCAACCTCACCTACAGGCGCGGCATCGTGTATGCGGGTACAGCTGGAGCCACAAGCGGTGAAACCTTCAGTTATATCAGAGTGCGCTTTTTTGCTTGCCCTGATGACTGGGGAACGGGGCAGCAGCTGCGCTTTACCTTCCGCGGCTGGGCATGGTCCCCGGAAGACCGCGTTACGGGCGTGTGGACGGAAGATGAGCGCCCCAACGGCGTATGGGTGCGCACCGGTACATTTTCGCAGCAGACGGGGGGGGACATTGAGTGAGTAATCAGGCTAAAAAGGTTCTTCTGCAATTCGGAGCGTGGGAGCCGGACGATGTACTGCTCAATGGTCAGCAGGCGCCGGAAGCCCGCAATGTCATCCCGGGCAAGCGCGGCTACAGGTATATGCCGGGTGTGTCCCGCCTCTCTTTTCCCCAGCTGCCGGGCGGGCGGTGCCTCGCGGCCTGCACGCTCCGCGATGTCAACGGCGATCTGCTCACGCTCGCCGCTTCTTCCTCCGGCCCCGTGTACGCCCTGCAGGGCGGGGAATGGGTTGCCAAGCTCACAGACGAGACAGTCAGCACCAACCGCGTTTTCGCCAACTGGGGGCCGTCTCTATATATGCTGTACGGTACGAGCTTATATAAGTCCACCGTCTCGGGCGGGTTCGGTGATTTTTCCGCTGTCTCGAGCGCACCAACAGCCCAATGCATGGCGATTGTGAAGGAGTTCCTTGTTCTCGGGGATCTGACGGGCAACCGGCAGCGCATCCGATGGTCGGCTATGGATGACCCCGACACGTGGCCTGAGCCGGGTACGGATGACGCCGCCGCCAAACAGTCAGATTATCAGCATTTTCCCGAAGGCGGCCGCGTTATGGCCGTCATGGGCGCCGTGGGGCAGACTGACGGCATCGTGTTCCTTGAGCGGGCCGTTCAGCGCATGGCCTACGTGGGGCCGCCTTACGTCTTCAACTTTAAACAGATTGACGCTGTGCGCGGCCTGCTTGCACCCAAAAGCCCCGTCAATTTCGGGATAGGGTGCATCTACCTTTCCGATGACGGCTGGTACATCACGGACGGGACTTCAACAAAGGCCCTCGGGATTGAGCGCATTGATACCTGGTTCTTCTCGCAGGTTGAACATACACGGATTTCTGAAATCGTCGGATGGCATGACCCCGTAAACCGTATCTGCATCTGGGCTTTCCCCTCCAAAGTGGCGGGAGCCGGCGTACTGGACAGAGTACTTATCTATTCCTACGACCTCGATAAGTGGTCTTACGGCGTTCTTTCCGTACAAACACTTTTCGGGGATTACGCCCGCGGCGAAACGCTCGATGACCTCGATAAGTACGGCACACTGGACGCGCTTCCCTTTGGTTCGCTGGACGTGCCGGCATTCATGACCGGCCGCTCCCTGATGGGATGCTTCGATTCCGAAGGATACATGGGCGTCCTGAACGGCAAACCGCTTGAAGCAGTCATAGAGACACAGGAAATCGGCGGTGACCGCATGATGGTTCACGGCCTGCGTCCGCTTGTTGACCGTGGGGACGCCAAAGCGCTCCCCATATACAGGGCAAGGCAGCTGGAACAGCCGAAATACGGGCCGCTTCGGTCTCAAAGCAGGGATGGCGTATGCTACCAGCATATCAGCACAAACTATCTGTCGGCCCGTGTTGTTATACCGGGCGGCGGTACGGCATGGCGTGACGCTCACGGTGTAGAGGCTCTTATAGAGCCTGAAGGGGGCATGTAATGGCGCGGCAGGTCGCGATTTACCCAAAGGCTACGCCTGAACAGATGACGGCTTTAGCGCTCGCGGTGAATGGCGCTATCGCGGGCGAAACGCTCAATACGGGTACTTTTACGGCGGGAGCCGGTGATAAGACAATCAGGGATCCGCGGTGCCGTGCCGGCCGTGTAGCCCTGCTCGTACCTCTCAACGCGGACGCGGCGGGCATGACGTGGTTCCTTTCCTCTATGACCCGTGGGGAAATGACTTTTACGCTTACGGGCTCGGGTACGGGCTCGTGGGTATGGCTGATTTTCGGAAGTTAGAGGAGGCAGAAATATGATGACGCAGTACAATAACCCCTTTCTCAGGCAGAACGGGCTCCAGCAGGGGCAGATAGGCGCGGCCACTACGGGACAGTATTCCCGCCCTGCCGGAACAGTCACGCCCCCTGTTACTCAGCAGGGAGGCGGCGCCGGTTTCCAGCAGATGCAGGCGCCCGGCATGGCCACGCAGCAGAGCAGCGGCCTGAATGGTGTTATGGGCACGGTGGGGAGCCTCGGCGGCCTTCTCGGAATGATGAACGGGAACGGGAAACTCACTTCCGGCCAAAGTCAGGTACTCGGCAACGCCGGTATGGGTGGCGCTGTAGGTTCTCTCTTCGGCCCCACGGGCGCCGCTGTAGGCGCCGGCATGGGCGCTCTTAACGGTCTTCTTGGAGGTCTGTTCTAATGGCAGGTTCCGGCTTTTCCCGAAATAATACCCCGCAGTACGGCGGTCTCTACAAATCTCCGGCGGGCAAGACTACCGCGGCCGCAGGCGCTGGCGGCGCTATCCCCCGCGTACAGGCCCCGGCTGTGTCCGTCCCCAATGACCCGCCTGTTGACCTTGCGGGCCTCGGCGGCCTCCTCTATTTCATGGGGCAGGGGACCCCGGCATATATGAGCGTGAACGTCCCCGACCCGCGTTTTCAGCGGCAGGGGACGGCACAACAGGCCGCTGAAGGAGCCGCACAGATGACGCCTGAAGATAAGGCCGCCATGGAGCAATCCGGCCTTCGCCCCGAGTACGGCCTGCACCTCAACAGGACGCTGTATATGCCTTACACGGGGGAAGCGGTGCCGCCCGGCACAAACCCCACGTACTACGACCGCAACGGGAATGCCATGCCCGGCCCTGATGCCGGATGGCTCGAGCGTACAGCGTATAACCTCGGGAAGTGGTTCTAATGGGGCTTGATTATCAGTTCATTGATAACGTGAGCAACCGGGGGCTTGCTTTCTTCTGGGAGAAGGCAAAAGCCTCCGGACGGCTTGAAAAGTTCTTCTATGACCGGCCGGAAGTCTCTTTGCCGGACTTTATCCGGTGGTGCCGGAACGGTAATAACCTGCCGTGGCTCGTTCTGCTGAACGGTGAACTCCTGGCGATGTACGCGCTCAACAATATAAGCGGGCGCACGGCATGGGGCCATTTCTGCACGCTCCCCTGCGGCGTGCGACGGTATGAGGGGATGCCCTTGCAGTTAGCTGTCACTGTGGGGATGCTCGCGCAATGGCTTTACGCCCGTAAAAACGGGGAATACGCGATTGACCGCGTTCTTGGAACGGTCGCCGCGACAAATGAGCCAGCGCTCAAAGTCGCCCATTTGGCAGGAGGCCGGGATGTGGCGCGGTTGCCCGGTTCGTGCTACATCTACAGCAGGCGTCAAAATATTGACGGTATAGTGACAGAACATACAAGAATGACCGTCCCGGTATCGGGACTTGATTTATAGATGGAGGTGTCGTCATGGGTGGCGGCGGCGGAGGCGGAAAAGGCGGCGGTGGTGGAGAATCCACCACCACCAGCAGTGCGGCCCCTTGGGGGGCCCAAATCCCCTATCTTATCGGGGGCAAAAATTCTCAGGGCGTAGAAGTCAAAGGCGTATTCCCCGAAGCGGCGCGGCTTTATGAAAGCGGCGGGCTCGCAGGGGATTACTACCCCAATTCTACCGTAGCGGATGAATCGGGATACACGACTACAGCCCGCAACATGATTAACGCCCGCGCGACGGGTGGTGACGCGAATATTGATAACGCGGCGTCCAGTATGGCCGGCATCCTGAACGGCTCGGCTATGGCTGGCAACACGGGCTTGAACGCGCTCAACCAGTATGCGCAGTCTACGAACCCGTACATAGACAGCCTTTATAGCCATGCGGCTGATAAGGCGAACGCCACAATCAACGGCAATTTCTCTCAGGCCGGCCGCTATGGGAGCGGGGCACAGGCGAATGCCATTGCGGACGCTGACCAGAACCTGGCTAACGAAATGTACAGCAACGCCTACAATCAGGCCGTGAGCGCGGCGGGCAATGCCGCGAACGCCTACAATCAGGGCGTGAACTCTCAGATTGCCGCGGCTACTCCCGCACAGTCCCTGAGCAATCAGGCCTATACGGATGCGGCACAGCTGGCACAGGCCGGTTCTTCTCTCGACGACTACAACCAGAGCAGAGTTGACGCGGACGTTGACCGCTGGAACTACAACCAGCAGAAAGACATGCTCGCCCTGCAGAACTATCTTAATCTTGTGGGCGGCTCTTACGGCGGGCAGGGCGAGAGCACAACCGAAACAGATAGCGGCGGCGGAAAGGGAGGGGGTAAATAATGTACCCATATGACAACAGCGGACAGACGCCGGGCGGCCTTCTTGGGATGTGGGGCGGACAGCCCGCCCCCAAGAACATGTCTATGGCAGATGTTGTTTCCGGCAATCCCGGCTTCCTTGCAGGGGTAACAGCTCTTTCTATGCTTGCCAACAACAACGGTAGAAGAAGTTTTGGCCAGCTCCTCGGGCGCGGCGGGCTGGACGCTTTAGGGGCTCTTGGCAACGCCGGAATGTACGGCCTCCAGCGTGACCGCGTGGCCACGCAGGACGCTTTAGCCCGTGCCCAGTGGGAAGCTTCCAGAGAAGACAGAGGACTTGCCAACGCAATATCTCTTGGAAATCTTCAGCTTAACCAGCAGAGACTGGGCATTGCTCAACAGCAGGCACAGAGAGAAGCCGCGGACCGGGATCTGTTTGGCAGATTGATGGGGCTTCCCGGCCTTACAGGCGGAAGCGGGCAGGGTGTCGATATGGATCCCCTGAAGATGCCCCGGATCCCTGATGGTACAACGCTGTCTGCCAGTACTCTCCCGCCTAAAAACCAGCGCCCAGCGGGGCCTGACGGCGCGCCGCTTGACAAGGCGGCTATGACGAATAACCCCGGCAATGTGGGGAACTTCGGCGATCAGGTGCGCGTGTACCCTACCATGCTGGACGGCCTCAAAGGCATGCGCGCCAACCTCCTTTCCCCCGCCTACGCAAAAAATCCGACCGTGACCGCTATTATTTCCCGCTGGAGCCCATCCAACGAGAACGACACTTCCGCCCTTATCAGGGACACGGCGGCCATGATGGGCGTTGACCCCAACCAGCCGCTTAATCTCAATGACCCGCAGACAATGAAAGGCCTGATGCAGGCGATTACCAAAAATGAAGGCTCCTATAAGTACGTCCCGGCTGATGAATTTGACATGGCCGTAGGCCTGAAACCCGTTCCGGCGGGTTATAAGTCTGTGGACTACCGCGGGGGCCAGCAGGCGCAGGGCGGAACCGGCACACCGTACAGCGGCGGAACGGGCGGCGTCTCGCCTAATATTATGGCGGCTGCGTCTATGCCCGGTGATTTGGGCGCGGCGGCCGGGCGCATTATCGGCCTCCAGCAGCAGCAGGAAAAGAACGACCTTGATAGGGCAAAGTTGGATATCGAGAGGGCTAAGGCCAGCCCGAGATACGCATACGATCAGGAAACCGCAAAAAGGGACGCTGATTATGCCGATGACCTAAATAAGGCAATCACCACACAAGATGGGATTATAACCAACGCTCAAACGCTGAAAGCTCTGCTTGATTCTGGCTTACAGTCTGGCCCCCTTCAGGACAAGATCGATACGGCTAATCAATTCCTGCACAGGATAGGGTTTACCGGCAACCTGCCCGGCGCTAACGACGTGCAGAATTATGACGCCTTCCAGTACTTAGTGTATAAAAATGTGCTCAACGTCCTGGCTGACCAGAAAGGCTCCCAGACCGATAAAGATGCAGAAAACGCCAGAAGAACGTTCGCACGGATTGAAGGTTCCCGTGAAGGCAATGAATGGGTGACGCAGTACATGTTAAACATGGCCACGCGCAAAAAAGAAGAAGCAATGTTTAAACTCGACTATATGCAGAAGCACGGCGGGGATCGGTTCGGCGCTGCCCGGGCGTGGGATGCCCACAAAAAAACACTTCCTTCCGTAGTTCCCCCCGCTCCGGCTAACGCCAATCCCGCCGCCGCTCCTTCCGGCGGGCGCCATTACCGCTACGACCCTGCAACAAGGAATCTCGTGGAGAAATAAATGACGACTGTTGACCTCCCCAACGGGGACACAATTCAGTTCCCTGACGGCACGCCCAACGACACTATTTTGAAGGTCGTGCAACAGCACGTAGGGGCTTCCGGTTCTGCCGCCCAACAGCCCGCAACAGGCCTGAAACGGTCTGCCGGACTTGCGGCCCGCACGGGTATTGAGGGCCTGCTTGGCGGCGTTACGGGCCTGCCTAACTACATTGCCAACCTCGGGAGCGGCCTCCTTACGGGCAACTATGAGCGGTTCCGTAACCCGGGCGTGGATATTGCGAACGCTATCGGGCTCCCCAACCCTGAAAGTAATGAAGAGAAGATGGCCCATGCGGCGGGCACCGGCGCAATAGAGATGGGCACGCCCGCCGGCATGCTCAACAGCGCGTTTAAGGCTGGCAAGGCTCTGTCTCAAGCAGCGCCCGCTCTTTCCCGCTTCCTGACAGATGCCCCGCGTATGCAGATGGCAAGCGGTGCCGGTGCAGGGGCTGCTTCGGAGCTCGCTAATCAGAATGGCAGTTCCCCCGGCATGGGTGCCGCCGCTGGCGTGGCAGGTGGCCTTCTTATTCCCGCGCTAGCAGCTCCAGCCGCCCGTCTGGGGGCAACTACCCTCGCCGCGTCTCTTGGGGACGTGCGCGACATTGTCCGCACCTTCACGGACAGCGGGCGCCGGGCGATTGCCGGCCGTGTGCTCAATGACGCCGCGGGTCCGTATGCCAGTCAGGTTGCCGGTATGGACAACGCCGCTCTTGGGCCTCTTATCTCGGGAAGCGACCCTACGCTTGGGCAGGTTGCCAACAACGGCGGAATTTCCGCCCTTGAAAAAATCGCCGCAAGCCGCGGCGTAAATTCCGGGAAATTCGCTGACCGCAGGGTCCAACAGCGCGAAGCCCAACAGGCCCTCGCGAATGAAGTTGGTGATGCCGCAAGCGCCCGCCTTAACACTGACCGGCAGGCGCTCACGGACAGAATGCCCGCGGGTATGGGCGCCAGTGAGGCCGGCCCGATACTGCGTGAACACTACGACCAGAATTACCGCGCGGCACGTGAAGGCGTGAACCGTAATTATCAGTCTGTTGACCCTGAGGGGACGGCGCGTTTCTCTCTCGGGCCTCTTCTTGACAAGTTCGATGCCTCGCTTGGCACGTCACCCATTGAACGGGACCTCATGCCTGCTCAGGCCAAAAACTTCTACCGGACAGTGGATGCTTACGCCCAAACCGGGACCCCCGCCACGTGGCGCGACCTTCAGGCGATGCGCTCTGAGCTCGGCGATCTTGGCTACCAGTCGGCCGTATCCGGCGACCGGAAGACGGGCCGGATTGCTGACATGATGAAGCGCAATATTGACGACTATATCGGGGAAGCGAGTGGTAAGCCGGGAGGACTTAATACCGCTTCCGGCCTTACCCCTGAAGGAGTGCAGCATCTTTTGACTGCACGCATGAACCGGCGTGCGCTTGGTGAAAATTTCGAACAGGGTGCCAACCTGCCTCTGTCCCGCAAAGGCAGTAAGCTGTACGGCGGCGCAATCGACACTTCCGCAATCCCCGGAAATTACTTCAGAAAAGGACCTGCCGGAGGTGAAGCTATGGATGCGTTTAACCGGGCGTATTACGATGACCCCGAAGCCAGGAACGCGATTACCGGCTACGCACAGAGCCTTGCCCGCGGCGCCGCAATCGACAAGAACGGGAATATCAGCCCGAATAACCTTGCCCGGTTCCGCCAAAACTACGAAAACGCGCTCCGGTATATGCCGGAGGTGGATAAGGATTTGCAGGCGATAGAGACTGCCGGCCGCGGATTGAACGACAACGCGGCCGCGTTTAAGCAGACGCTGCGTAAAAGCGGCGATAACTACGCGCTCCAGAGAGGCGTTGACCTTGGAGCGGCTGAACGCAACCCTTATGAGAACGGCACCTCGGTTTTTACGCCGGAAGAATACGACAACCTGCGCGCCTTACAGGCTGATATGAGACGCGTTGCCCGTAATGACCAGCTCGGCGCAACTGTCGGTTCGCCTACCGCCCGCAACCTGTACGGGCAGGGCCGCTTGGGAAACACAATTGCCCCGACATTTTCCAAAATTCCGCTTATCGGCCCGTCGTTCGATCGGATACTGGACAACCGCAATACGGCCGTTTTCGATGAAGTGGAACGGGGTTTGCTGTCTCCCCTGTACGGCGTGAACCTCATGCGTAACGCCGCCCCCCACAGACTGGAATACCCGGACGCTGGCCCCTATATTCGAAGAATCTCGGAGAACATGGCAAGGGGTGCACTTCTCGGGTATATGCGGCATAGCAAGAAGAAGAAGGAGAAGTAGATGCCCGTATCAGACTACAGCACAACAGCAGACGACAACACCAGCATCAGCGGTATTAATGTGGCGGAGGGGTGTCTTCCGTCTAACGTCAACAACGCGATTAGGCAGCTGATGGCGGACATTGCACAAGAGCACGCCGATGTAACGGCGAAAATCGGATCAGCGCTTAAACAGATAACCGACGTTTCCGGGGCCCTCGACAAACACAAGGTTCCCAAGGGCACGATCGCGCTCTGGAGCGGCACGACGGCGGATATTCCCACTGGGTGGGCCCTCTGCAACGGACAGGGCGGCACAAAAGACCTGCGTAATCGTTTTGTTGTTGGTGCGGGAGACGATTATAAAGCCGACGACACCGGCGGCAACGCAAGCGTTACGCCGTCTGGCTCAATATCTGTGTCCGTAGGCTCTCACGTCCTGTCCTGGGACGAAATGCCGGCCCATAATCACTGGGTTAGCCTGCAGGGTGCCCATGGCGGCTCATGGTACAACGGCGGTGGATGGCTGACAACAATCAACAGTCGCGATTGGGGGAACAACAACGTGTACAGCTCCAATTCGGGGTCGTCGTGGGGACACAATCACGGCGCATGGGGTTCTTTCTCTGGCAGCAGCTTCGATAACCGGCCGCCCTTCTATGCGCTCTGTTTCATTCAAAAGGTGGTGTAAATGAAATTCGTGTTTGTTGCGGGAATTCCCGCCTCGGGCAAGTCAACGTACTGCGGAGGCCGGGATGCGGCGGTTTTTTCGTTCGATTCTTGGCTATCCCGTCACTATGGAGAGGCTGACGTGGAGAAGGCCGGATGGATGTTCATCACAGACCCGCAAGGGCTTGATGAGTATCTTGACGCTGTAGCCAGCGCCTGGAAATGCACAGCAAACTTTGATTTTTATCTTGATGACGGCGCCGTAGACAGGGAGCGCCGCAAGGCTATAGTCGCGGGCCTGAAAGAGCGGGGCATTGACCATATCCACTGCGTCTACCTGCTCTGCCCCATGTATGAGGCTGCCGAGCGCAACATTGCCAGAAAGTGGCCTATCAGCAGGGATAATTTCTATCAGGCATGTACGCGGCAGGAGTACCCGACAGAGGATGAGGGGTTTGATTCAGTCCATTTTGTAGTCACTGGAGGGAAAAAGTGAAAATCACGGTCGTTATTCCCGATAAAACTGTAGTAGTGGACGGCGTAGGCTATACCGTTGCTATGCCTAGCGTGGCTGTAGCGGAATCTTTTTATTCCATCGTCTGGGACGGCGAAAAGGGCGAAGCCGACAGAAACGACGGCACTGAGCCTGTAAAACTGACACAGGAGGAGTGCGGCCGCCTCGTGTACCCGTACTATCTGGCGTGGCAGAATGCCAAAGCCGCCGCCGATAAAGAAGCCGAGATTGCCAAAGAGGCGTCCTGGGCGATGTATAATTCTCCCGAAGCACTCTGGCACAGATTACGGAAGGAACGCAACAAACGCCTTGCAGAAACGGATTACGTTTTTGCGCCTGATTACCCGGCTCTTACCTCTGAGAGCCTGGGGGCAGTGAAGAGTTATCGGCAGGCGCTTCGGGATCTGCCTTCTCATCCCGGCGCACCGTGGACGGATGAGACTGTACCGTGGCCGGATAAGCCCGCCGTTGCGAAGGAGGGCTAAAGCATGCCTGTTCAGGACTGGGCGGCCATAGCCGATGAAAACACGTCCATTGACGGAATCAACATAGCCGAGCATTGCCCGGCTAAAAACATTAACAACGCTATCCGGTCAGTGATGGCCGCGGTAAAGGCCAAGTGTGATACCCTTGACGCCACAGACAACTCATTGCGGCGCGGCGCTGTCATCGGGGAAGTCCGCTGGTTCGCTATGTCCACGCCTCCGGAAGGGTGGCTGGCATGCACCGGGGCTTCCGTGTCCACGTCTGATTACGCTGAGCTTTTTGCCGCTATCGGCAAGGCTTTTACGCCACAATTAACAAGTACAGACCCAGCCGTAGAAAACCCGGAATACAGTGATCCAACAGTATTCCGGCTGCCCAACTTGATGGGCAAGGTCCCGTGGGGGTCTACGTCTGTAGGCACAGCCATTGACGCAGGACTGCCGAATATTACGGGTACGGCGACCTTTGCCGTGTCCGATGGTGTGAATCAAACTTGGCCAGATGAAGGCGCGTTTTTTTGGGACAGCTATAATGCGACTGAGCTTGCGGAGAAAAAATTGGGTACAGGCAAACGAGACCTCAAGATTGATGCTTCCCGCTCTAACTCCATATATGGGAAAAGTAATACCGTCCAACCGCCCGCTCTCTGCCTTCTTCCCTGCATTCGATACGAATAGGAGGCTAATATGCAAGCATATATGTATTCAACCACTACACATGAATTCCTTGAATCTGTGCCCTGCTTTCCTGACCCCGTGAGGACACGGGTTGAGGGGCGTGAGGTGTACCTTCTCCCAGCTAACGCCACATTCACGGAACCTCCGGCAAAACGCACCGGATACACTGCCGTCTGGAACGGATCGGGATGGATTGAGACAGAAGATCACCGTGGTGTTCAGTACTGGCCGAAAGGGGCACCGTACAACAGCTCCCCCGTGGAGATGAAGGAGCTGGGGCCGCTTCCTGACGGCGCATTGCTGACGCGCCCGGAGCAGACCGACGAAGAAAAGGCCGCGGAAGAAGGACGGCGCAAAGAGGCAGAGGCCGAAGCGGCCAGAGTGCCCGACCTTGAGGCGGCTGTGGCGGAGCTGGGCGTGACTTCCGCCTCCGACAAAGAAGAATCAGACGCGGCAGCCCTCGACCTCGCGGCCTATGCGGCTGAACTGGAACAGCGGATTGCCAAACTGGAGGCGAAAAATGGCTAAGATTTATTATCGTATGATCAAGACCGGACGCATGACAATTGACGAAGTCCCCACCCGCTGGAGAGCGGCCGTGCAGGCTCTTCTCGATGCGGACGAATACCCCCAAAGGAAAGGCCTATAAAGGAGGATACGATAGAATACATTTTAACAATACTCACAGTAGCATTTATAACGCCGGCGGAGGTACCGCACACAACAACATGCCGCCTTATGTGTCGGTTTATGCTTGGAAGAGGATTTCATAATGTCACACACGATAAAACTTCGCATGGATACGGCGAAATTAAATAAAGGAGTAATATTATGCTGAGAAGTCTTCTCCTTCTTGTTATGGTTTTGGCTTTTCCACATTTGCCCAGTGCTGTTGCGGCGACTCCTTCTTATACGTGCCCTGTTTGTTCTGACGGGCCTCTGCATTGCCAGCGTACAATGCCTGATGAATCCACTGGACAGCATCCATTGGAATATGCGAGGAAGAGTATCTGGCGTTGCAAACGCTGTGGTTCACGGTTTATTCTTGTTACTCCTGCGGGGCGTCTGGCCAAGCTGGGCAAAAAGTAGCACGTGTGTCCACAGATATATTTCCTGCTGATCTTCCCTCCTGTATAGTGAGGCCACTACTACCATACAGGAGGATTATTTATGGCTGAATTCGCAAGCAAAGGCATAGCTGGAACAGGCCTTGGACTTGGCATTGCTGGTACGGCTTTGTCTCTTCTTAATGGTAACGGCGGGGGCCTTGGCGGCATTTTAGGTGGTAATAACTGCGCCAGTGTCATTGCTGAAAAGGATGCAAAGATAGCGGAACTGACTGCGCAGAAGTATTCTGACAATCAGGATGCAGTTTTGTATCAGGCCACAAGGGCTGAGAACAAAAACCTGCGGGACGAGGTCTTTGCCTATGTTACTCCTATTGCGCAGGAAGCCGCTTCCAATCGTGAGCGCGTGGCAGTCCTGGAAGCTAAGCAGGCTTGTGATGCTGAGGCAGCCGCTTTGCGGGAAAAACTTGTCAGGGCTGAGCTTGGGGCGAAAATAGATAATGTGGCACAGACTTGCGGCTGTGGCATCTCTCAGCTTAATAATGCTGTTGCGGCCATCAATACTACTCTTGGGGCTATTACCCAGACAGTAATTCCCAAAAGTGCCATCTGTCCGGAAGTTATGAGCAGGTATAATTCCTGGACGGCGCCCACTGCAGCCGCTACAAATGAAGGCTAGCCATGTCCAGAATAACGGCGGAAAATCTTAGTCTGGCTGTTTGTACCTACATAGAGT
>ERZ1034687.1345-NODE-1345-length-13109-cov-7.994638_pt1 | contig 13109 bp, 9 predicted proteins | sample MGYA00520704_ERZ1034687 | MGnify/ENA primary metagenome ERZ1034687 (study PRJEB33766, sample SAMN09781762) | gut metagenome | biome: gut microbiome | host: Homo sapiens | place: Madagascar | study: EMG produced TPA metagenomics assembly of the PRJNA485056 data...
TACCCTCATTGCGGGCATGCGACAATCCGCCATTTTCCTGATGAATTACCTTGAAGCGCGAGTCTTGAGCTGCATATTCGTCAAGTATGGCAGGGCTTCCGTCGGTAGAACCATCATCCACACAGATGGCACGCCAATGCGGATATGTCTGAGCAAGCATACTGTCCAGGCAACGACGTAAATACGGTTCTACGTTATAAACGGGAATAATAATGTCTACTCTTTTGGTTTTCATACTTTATGTTAGTGCTACAATATATATGTATTATTCTGCAAAATTAATAAATATTTCTTACCCTATGCCATTACACAGAGTTATTTATTTTTGCAAAAACATATTTTCAGAAATCATTTTCTAAAAAATCATTTTTATAATATGGAATCGGCACATACACAAGCCTTTCACTTGATATGTGCCGAAACCATTTTCCAAAGAATAATACGGACTATGTCTTAGTAACAAAAAGCCGCGATAGACTTCACAGTCCGTCGCGGCCAAACTTAAACAACCAATAAAAGAAATAGATAGCTGTTAAGTTTTGTAATTATGTTTTTATCGGATGAACAAAAGTTCGCGATACTTAGGCAGAGTCCAGAGTTCGTCGGCAACGATAAGCTCGAGCTTGTCTATCTGATAACGTATCTCCTCCATCTTCGGAGCTACGGTGTCATGATAGGCAATAGCCTTCTGGTGTTCGTCCTCAATCTTGTTTGCCACCTTGCGGGCATTGACCAGTTCCTCCACACCAGTCTCAATAATCTGTGTGCGTTCAGCCATCTCTTCGATAATCTTCTTGTTGCGTGAGGTCAGCTTGTCGGCCTTCTCGGCAGGGAAGATGTCGTACATGCTCTGCACGTTCTTTGCCAGACGGCTCTGATAGTGAGTGCATACGGGGATGATATGGTTCATAGAGAGGTCGCCGAACACACGTGCCTCAATCTGAATCTTCTTTGTATAAGTCTCCCACTTCACCTCGTTGCGAGCCTCAAGCTCCTTGCGGCTCATCACGTTCTGGCTCTCAAACATCTTGATAGTAGCCTCGTCGAGATAGCGCTCGAAGATTTTCGGGCAAGAAGTCTCGCAGTCAAGACCGCGACGCTTAGCCTCCTCAACCCACTCGTCAGAGTAGCCGTTGCCATCGAAATGGATAGGCTTGCAGAACTTAACGTCCTCGCGTACAACGTCGAGCAGTGCGCTCACCTTGTCCTGACCCTTCTCGATGAGAGCGTCAACACGCTGCTTGAAATCCTGCAGAGCCTCAGCCACAGCAGTGTTCAGTACGATCATAGCCGAAGCACAGTTGGCTTCAGAACCTACAGCACGGAATTCGAAGCGGTTGCCGGTGAATGCGAATGGCGATGTACGGTTGCGGTCGGTATTGTCGACGAGCAGTTCAGGAATCTCAGGGATGTCGAGCTGCAGTCCCTTCTTGCCGGCGATGTCGAAGAGTTCGTCCTTGTCAGAAGTCTCGATACGTGAGAGAATCTCAGTAAGCTGACGACCGAGGAACGATGAAATGATTGCTGGAGGAGCCTCGTTGGCACCAAGACGATGAGCATTGGTAGCGCTCATGATGCTCGCCTTGAGCAATCCGTTGTGCTTGTATACCGCCATAAGGGTCTCAACGATGAACACGATGAAGCGGAGGTTGTCCATCGGCGTCTTGCCAGGTCCGTGCAGCAGTACGCCGGTATCGGTAGCGAGACTCCAGTTTTCGTGTTTGCCCGAGCCGTTGATGCCTGCGAACGGCTTCTCGTGCAACAGTACGCGGAAGCCATGATGACGTGCAATCTTCTTCATGAGCGACATGAGCAGCATGTTGTGGTCGATGGCAAGGTTGGTCTCCTCGAAGATAGGAGCCAGCTCAAACTGGTTGGGCGCAACCTCGTTGTGGCGTGTCTTGCAGGGGATGCCCAGTTCGAGAGCCTGGATTTCCAGATCCTTCATGAAAGCCTGCACGCGCTCAGGGATAGCACCGAAGTAGTGGTCGTCCATCTGCTGGTTCTTGGCAGAGTCGTGACCCATAAGTGTGCGTCCGGTAAGCATGAGGTCGGGACGTGCCGAGTACAGTCCTTCGTCAACGAGGAAGTACTCCTGCTCCCAACCGAGGTTAGAGATGACCTTCTTCACTTCCGGATAAAAGTAGTGGCAAACCTCAGTGGCTGCAACATTCACAGCATGGAGCGAGCGCAGAAGCGGAGCCTTGTAGTCGAGAGCCTCGCCTGTATATGAGATGAAGATAGTAGGAATACACAGTGTATCGTCGATGATGAACACCGGCGAAGTAGGATCCCAAGCCGAATAGCCGCGTGCCTCGAACGTGTTACGAATACCGCCGTTAGGGAATGAGCTGGCATCAGGCTCCTGCTGTACGAGCAGCTTGCCCGAGAACTCCTCAATCATGCCGCCCTTGCCGTCGTGTTCGATGAAAGCATCGTGCTTCTCGGCTGTGCCTTCGGTAAGCGGCTGAAACCAGTGTGTGTAGTGTGTCACACCGTTCTCGTCAGCCCACTGCTTGATGCCCTTAGCTACAGCGTCGGCTATGGAACGATCCAGACGAGCGCCGTTGTCGATAACGTCGATGAGCTTTTCATACACGTCGCGCGGAAGATACTTGTACATCTTGGCGCGGTTGAAAACGTTCTTACCGAAGAACTCCGATGGACGTTCAATCGGTGCAATCACGTCGACGGGTTTCTTGTTGAAAGCGTCGGCTACAACCTCGAATCTCAAATTTGCCATTGTTGTTTCTTTCTTTTATGTTGTTTATTTTTTAGTTTTTACTGAGCCTTACTGGGCCTTCTTGGGCTTACTAAGCCTTCTTAAAGCTTACTGAGCCTTGCTGGGCCTTACTGGGTCTTCTTAGGCCTTTTTAAGCCTTGCTGAGCCATTCCTTGATGCGTCGCATTGCTTCGTGGCAGTCGTCGCGGTCGCCGAAGGCTGTTAGTCGGACATATCCCTCGCCGCTCGGTCCGAAGCCTACGCCCGGTGTGCACACCACGCCTACAGCATAGAGCATCTGCTCGAAGAACTTCCACGAGTCGACACCGTCGGGAGTCTTCACCCACAGATACGGAGCATTGCGTCCGCCGAACACCTTGAAGCCCATCTGTGTGAGCTGTTCGTGCATGTAGTGGGCGTTGGCCATATAGTAGTCGATGGTGGCTTTCACCTGCTTCTTGCCCTCGGGCGTGTAGATGGCGGCTGCTGCCCGCTGCGAAATGTAGCTTGTGCCGTTGAACTTGGTCGACTGCCGGCGGTCCCACAGATGATTCAGTTCGACACGCTGCTTGCCGTCGAGCGTCACGGCTGTGATGTCCTTGGGGATGACGGTGTATCCGCAGCGCACTCCGGTGAATCCGGCTGTCTTCGAATAGCTGCGGAACTCGATGGCACACTTGCGTGCTCCCTTTATCTCGTATATCGAGTGCGGAATGTTATCGTCCTGGATATACGCCTCGTAAGCGGCATCATAGAATATGATAGTGTCGTTGTCGAGAGCGTACTTCACCCATTTCTTCAGTTCGTCCTTAGGCAACACGGTGCCCGTAGGATTGTTGGGATAGCACAGGTATATCATGTCGACACGATGGTCGGGTATCTGTGGCACGAAATTGTTTTCGGCTGTGCACGGCATATAGTTGACGTTGCTCCAGCGACCGTTCTCAAGCACTCCGGCACGACCGCACATCACGTTCGAATCGATATATACCGGATAGATAGGGTCGGTCACTCCGATGGAGTTGTCCCAGCGCACTATCTCGCCGATGTTGCCCGTATCGCTCTTTGCGCCGTCGTTGACGAACACCTCACCCGGGTCGATATGTATGCCTCGCGGTGCATAATCGTTCTTGACTATCGCCTCGCGCAGAAAGTCGTATCCGCGCTCAGGCCCGTATCCGTGGAACGATGCCTTAACAGCCATTTCGTCTACGGCCTTGTGCATAGCCTCTATTACTGCCGGACAAAGCGGTTGGGTCACGTCTCCTATGCCGAGACTTATCACCTTAACTTGCGGATGCGACACCTTGAAGGCATTCACCTTCTTGGCTATATCTGCAAACAAGTAGCTGTTGGACAGCTTCAGAAAATGTTCGTTTACAAGTGCCATACCTGTTGAATTTTGAGTTTTGAGTTTTGAGTTTTGAGTTGGTCGGCTGCGCCGATTGTGAATTTTGAGTTTTGAATTTTGAATTGTTCCTTACAGAATTTTGAGTTATGGAATTACGAATTCAAAATTCAACAATTCCTAATCGCCAAAGGCGACAATTCAAAACTCAAAATTCAAAACTCAAAATTGCCGAAGGCTTACGGCAGTTTCACTTCTCCTTCAAATGCGAACGCTGCCGGTCCGGTCATATATACATGTCCGTCCTGCTCGTTCCATTCTATGTGCAGTGTGCCGCCATCCATTGCAATGTCGCTTGTACGGCCTTTACGGTCGGTCAGTGCGGCAGCTACTGCTGTGGCGCAAGCGCCTGTGCCGCATGCCATCGTTATCCCGCTGCCACGCTCCCATACCCGTGTGCGTATGGTGCCGTCAGCCATAAGCTGTGCAAACTCGATGTTGCAACGCTCCGGAAAGGCTGCGTCGCGCTCCATGATGGAGCCGTATCGGGCTATGTCGAGCGTCTGTATGTCTTCGACAAAGCACACGAAGTGCGGATTGCCCATCGACACGAACGTGCCGCGGAAGGTGCGGAAGTCGGCAGTGAGAGTGTCGCCTGCCTTCTCGTCATACTGCTTCTCATTGTGAAACACGGGCTGCAGCATGTCTACCGTGACGCTTTCCACCTTATTTATATTATGGTCTTCGTCGGCAAGATGCAGATTGAGCGTCTTCACACCCGACAGCGTCTGCAGTCGTATGGAGGTTTTACTGGTCAGCCCTTTCTCGTACAGATACTTGCCAATGCATCGCGACGCGTTGCCGCACATCATGGCTTCCGATCCGTCGGCATTGAAAATGCGCATCGAGAAATCGGCGTCTACTCCTTCATCGGGCTTGCCTATCAATACAAGTCCGTCGCTGCCTATGCCAGTATGGTATTTGCTCCATGCTATTGCAGCTTTCGAAGGGTCGGGAATGGCGTATTTCTGTGTGTCTACATATATATAGTCATTGCCAGCCCCGTGCATCTTTGTGAACTTAACCGACTTTACCATTTTGTCTATCTTTTTACCTTAAAGAATTACTCTTTGTCCTTTGCGTTTGCAAAATTACAACAATTTGCGCAATAGACAACAATTTAATTACCACATTTTCGGGTTAATTATCTTTAAGTTTCTATTTGTAAGCAATCTTTGATGTTTTCGTTTCAATCTGAAAGCGTAACGGCTGTTTTAGTTTACAATTACATACACGCAGCAAGAACAAACTATTAAAATGCCACTTTTATCTTGTTTTATGTTTCCTTTTGTCGTACTTTTGCAGCGTGACAGTTACATAATGCAACAATAAACATAGGATAACCAATAAAAAGAAAGTTATATGAAAAAGATTGAGGCAATTATCCGAAAGTCGAGATTTGAAGATGTAAAGCAAGCGTTGCTGGCTGCCGACATCGAATGGTTCTCTTATTACGACGTGCGCGGCATAGGCAAAGCCCGTCAGGACCGCATCTATCGTGGCGTCGTTTACGACACAAGTTCGATCGAACGTATATTGGTGTCGCTCGTGGTTCGCGAGAAGAATGTGGAGCGTGCCGTTAAGGCTATTCTCGAAGCTGCACAGACGGGCGAGATTGGCGATGGACGCATATTCATCATACCTATAGAAGACGCCATACGCATACGCACCGGCGAGCGGGGCGACATTGCTCTGTATAATGCGGAGCAGGAAAAGTAGAAGGGTAAAAAAGTAAAAAGGTAAAAAAGTAAAAGGGTAAAAAGGTAAAAAGACATTCACTATGATAACTACAATACTATCGGCAACCACCCCAACTCTCAATACCGGCAACACAGCCTGGATGATTGTCGCAACGATATTGGTGCTCATGATGAGCATTCCGGGCATAGCATTGTTCTACGGCGGACTCGTCAGACAGAAGAACGTGCTGAGTGTGATAATGCAGACCATGCTCATTGTGGGCGTAGTGTCGCTGATATGGGTGGCTATAGGCTACTCGTGGGCGTTCGGAACGGGATTCAAGGAGAGCGGCTCGTGGCTGTGGTTCTTCATGGGCGGACTCGACAAGGCGTTCATGCACGGCATAACGACCCACAACATAATGCCTTCGGGCATACCCGAAATGACATTCGCCATGTTCCAGTGTATGTTCGCACTCATCACTCCGGCGCTCATCCTCGGCGCATTTGCCGAACGTATCAAGTTCAAGGGCTACATGGTGTTCACCATTCTGTGGGTCATCATAGCCTATCTGCCTATGGCCCACTGGGTGTGGGGCGGCGGATTCTTGCAGCAAATGGGTGCCATCGACTTTGCCGGAGGCACCGTGGTGCACATCAACGCCGGCGTGTCGGCATTCATCATGTGCCTCATGATAGGCAAGCGCGACGACTGGCGCAAGGGACACCCTATCATGCCGCACAACATAACGTTCGTGTTCATGGGCATGTCGTTCCTCTGGCTGGGATGGTTCGGATTCAATGCGGGTAGCGGACTGGCTGCCGACGGACTGGCTGCCAACGCCTTTCTCGTGACACACGTGGCTGCAGCGACGGCTGCCGTGACATGGATGATTATCGACTGGACGTGCAACAAGAAGCCAACTACAGTAGGTGCATGTACGGGTGCAGTCGGCGGACTCGTTGCCATAACCCCTGCAGCAGGTTCAACCGACATTCTCGGAGCCTTCGCCATCGGCATCATCACCACCATTATATGCTTCATTATGGTGGCAGTGATAAAGCCCAAGTTCAAGTATGACGACGCTCTCGACGCATTCGGCGTTCATGGCATGGGCGGAATCATCGGTTCGATACTCACCGGAGTGTTCGCCACACGCTGCATAACGGGCGAAGGCGGAGCCGAAGGTGCCCTCTACGGCGACTGGCACCAGCTATGGGTGCAGACTGTGGCAACGCTCGTGAGCATAGCATTCAGCGTTGTTGTCACCTATATATTATATGTATTGGTAGACAAGACCATCGGAATGCGCGTATGCCGCCGCGTTGAAGAGGAAGGCCTCGACATATACGAACACGGCGAGAGTGCCTACAACTAAATATGTAGGGAGTTAGAAAATTAAGTAAATGTGCTGACCTAAAATAATGACTATTCTTTTGATTCCGGGTGCCCTCTGCCTTGCGTGGCAGAGGGGCATCCTTGTTTTCAGAACGAATGGAAAAGTCAGCTTCTACAAATGTAGTCCTTTTGAGGAGCAAAAGGAGTCCTTTTGAGATGCAAAAGGAGTCCTTTCGGAGTGCAAAAGGAGTCCTTTTGGAAAGCACCCCCTAAATACACCCCTAAACATACAGCAAAAACCAATAAAAGAAGACAAAAATATGTGTGGAATTGTATCTATTTTCAACCTACGGGAGCAGACTCCCGAGTTGCGACAAAAGGCTCTGCGCATGAGCCGTAAGATTCGTCATCGCGGTCCTGACTGGAGCGGTATATACTGCGGAGGTTCTGCCATCCTGGCTCACGAACGCCTGTCGATAGTCGATCCCGAATCGGGCGGACAACCGTTGTTCTCGCCCGACCGCCAGCAGGTGCTTGCCGTCAACGGCGAGATATACAACCATCAGGACATACGCGAGCGCTACAAGGGCAAATATGAGTTTCAGACGGGCAGCGACTGCGAGGTAATCCTCGCACTGTATCGCGACAAGGGCATCGACTTCCTTGAAGACCTGAGCGGCATCTTCGCCTTTGCCCTGTACGACCAGGAGCGCGACGAGTTTCTGATTGCACGCGATCCCATCGGTGTAATTCCTCTATATATAGGCTACGACAGCGACGGCACCGTGTACGTTGCATCCGAACTGAAGGCTCTTGAGGGCGAGTGCGAACGCTACGAACCATTCCTGCCGGGCCACTACTACTCAAGTCGCGAGGGCAAGATGACCCGCTACTACAAGCACGACTGGTTCAACTACGAAGCCGTGAAAGACAACAAGGCGAGCGTCAGCGCCATCCACGATGCACTGGAAGACGCTGTGCGCCGCCAACTTATGAGCGATGTGCCCTACGGTGTACTGTTGTCGGGCGGACTCGACTCGTCTGTCATCTCGGCAATAGCCGAGAAATACTCCGAGCGCCGCATCGAATCGGACGGCAAGGAACGTGCCTGGTGGCCACGACTGCACTCGTTTGCCGTAGGACTGAAGGGCGCACCCGACTTGGCTAAGGCCCGTCTTGTGGCTGACTATATCGGAACGGTCCACCACGAGATAAACTACACCATACAGGAGGGACTCGATGCCATACGCGACGTGATATACTTCATCGAGACCTACGACGTCACCACCGTGCGAGCCTCAACACCTATGTATCTGCTGGCACGTGTAATAAAGTCGATGGGCATAAAGATGGTGCTCTCGGGCGAGGGTGCCGACGAGATATTCGGTGGCTATCTGTACTTCCACAAGGCTCCCGACGCACGTGCTTTCCACGAGGAGACCGTGCGCAAGCTGTCCAAACTGCATCTGTACGACTGTCTGCGTGCCAACAAGAGTCTGTCGGCATGGGGCGTTGAGGGACGTGTGCCCTTCCTCGACAAGGAATTCCTTGACGTGGCTATGCGCACCAATCCCGAAGCCAAGATGTGCCCGGGCAAGACCATAGAGAAGAAGATTGTACGCGAGGCGTTCGCCGATATGCTGCCCGAGGAGGTGGCATGGCGACAGAAGGAGCAGTTCAGCGACGGCGTGGGCTACTCGTGGATTGACACGTTGAAGCAGATAACCGAACAACAGGTGTCTGATGAGCAAATGGCTCATGCCGCCGAGCGCTTCCCCATCAATCCGCCACGCTGCAAGGAGGAATACTACTACCGCACCATCTTCGAAGAACACTTCCCCTCGGAATCAGCGGCACGCAGCGTGCCCAGCGTTCCGAGCGTAGCATGTTCTACCGCCGAGGCGCTGGCTTGGGACAAAGCGTTCCAAGGCAAGAACGACCCCAGCGGACGTGCAGTAGCAGGAGTACACGAAAAGGCGTACTAAAGCAAAAAACCGGTAGTGCTAAAGACTGACACTACCTCGACTGATTGAACAAATCAATCCATTTCTGAATAACTATATTAGGACTGTACTCAAGCGACTTCGCCACCACCTGATGGCGGAGTCGCTGCTTTTTATCCTCGTCCATGGCGGCAAACTCCAGCATCTTGTCAGCAAAGGCTTGAACGTCGCCTTTGGGAGTAAGTATGCCGGCAGAACCGTCTGTGCCTACTATACTGCGCACTCCTTCGCACATGTCCATCGTTATTGGCACTACACCATACGATTGTGCCTCAATCAGACACAATGGGAACCCCTCGTATTCTGACACAAGACACAAGGCTGAAGCATGACGATAGTATTCAGCAGGACTTTGATAGCCCTCAAAACTGACACGAGGCAATCCCTTAGCCAACGACTTCAACCGCTTAGCATCAGGTCCGTCGCCTACAATAACAAGACTCCAGTCGGTCAACTTGTCACAAATCATACGCCAGGCATCAATCAATCGGTCGATACGCTTGTCGGGATACGACAGACGACCTACATACAGAAACTCCTTACGCTTGTCGTAACAAATGTCAGTAGCAGGCTGCTGCATGTTAGGAATTACATGCATATGCATGATATGATTTGACGACAATTTCAAATCGCGTACGATCTGATCGCGATAACCTTCGCACAACACCATATAATCATCAAAAACATTGACAGTCTTAATATAGCGCTTGCGATAACGGCGTTCGAGCATATTGGTCTTTTCATAGCGCAGATACTTTGTAAGATAATACTTCGCAGCCTTGACCAATCCCTTATGGCTATTTTGGCGAGCACGTTGACGCTTTCTGAATATCTCCCAATACGGAACATTATGATTGGCATATATCGTCTTGCATCCCATACGATGCAGCTCTTCAACAATATCATGCTGACACATCATTACAAATACCACCGTACCAATACCATTGGCACGAACGCCATCAAGCAAGAATTCCCAATTCTTTTTCAACTTTACGTTGCCAAGAGTAGGCGAAACAATTACATGAAAACGGTTGTCGGAAGCAAGATTTGACGGCAACAATTCAGGATTGTACTCACGAGCAAATACATAAACCTCATAGCCGCCACGCTCCAATAGCGCAGTAGCTATATCACACGTAACACGTTCGGCACCTCCAATAGGGAACTCACCATGCACAAACGCCACTTTCTTAACTTCAGCCATATATTAGTTTTTGAATAAATGTTTACATTTAGAACGCCATATTATATCAATCCAAGCAGCCTTTTCATCAGCAATTTAAAGGCTTTCTTGCGTCTTGTGGTCTTGGCTTTCCTATCCGTTATCATATAATAGAATACAGAAAGGGGGCACTCTCTCAACAATTGCCTTACTTCCTTTTCCTTTATATACGGAAGGAGTGACATTATATGGAAGAAGTGAACATTATTTAAAGCCCTTTTATAAGTTCCCTTCTTATCCTCTTTACTATAAAATCTTTGTACAATAGCAAAGTTTTCGGTTATTTCCTTATAATTCTTTACTACTCCTTCCAACGAGGTCTGATGCGACGCGGTATCAATTCTGACATTATAAAAATAGCATGCAGTTTGACAATAGGCTATCACATCACTTTTATGATATAAAGGCAGCGTAACAGACATATCCTCTGCCATATATTTCTGCGGTGGTTCTTCCAACTGCGCAAGCAAATCATGACGGAACAACTTATTCCAGATGCACCATAAAGTACGCATGTACATGATGTCCTTTATAACATCCTCCTTGCTTGCATTTACATTACGCAATCCGCATATTCTTTCAGTGCCATCTTGACGAACAGAAATAAAGTCACTCACAACAATGTCGGCGTTTTTTTCTATAGCCACATTATACATCATCTCGTATAGATTGAGGTCAACCCAATCATCGCTGTCACAGTTTGCTATATATTCACCAGTAGCGACCTGCCATCCGCTTTGTCTTGCAAATGGCAAACCCTTGTTTTTCTCGTGATGAATAATTCTTACCTGATCTTTTCTTGCAGGGTAGTCGTTTATGACTGCATTCAGAATGTCAATCGACCTGTCTTTAGTGCAGTCATTAACGAATATATATTCAATATCGTCCAAAGTCTGTTCAAACAGACTGCGAGCGCAACGCTCTATATATTTCTCTACTCCATAAACAGGAATAACGACACTTACTTTAGGCATATTTTATTATGTTTGTTTATGCGATTTCAATTATTAAGCAGAGGGTTGTAGCTTTAGATTTTACAACAAATCCACCCACATCTGCCCTACTTTCTCCGGGCTGTACTCCAACGATTTGGCTACTACTTGATGACGGAGTCGGAGTTTGGTGTCTTCATCAAGAGCCGCAAACTCAAGCATCTTGTCGGCAAAAGCACGAACATTGCCCTTTGGCACAAGCATACCAGCCGAGCCGTCTGTGCCGACAATACTGCAAACTCCCTCTGACGAATTCATTGTAATAGGCACAACTCCATGCGATTGCGCCTCAATCAGACACAATGGGAATCCCTCAAACTCAGATACAAGACACGAAGCAGAAGCACGACGATAATAATCATCAGGCTTTTGATAACCCTCGAAACTCAAACGAGGCAATCCTTCAGCTAAAGTTTCAAGTCGTTTGCGGTCGGGTCCGTCACCTACAATGACAAGGCTCCAATCAGGCAACTTATCATAAATCAAACGCCAAGCATCAATCAGTCGGTCTACACGTTTGTCAGGAAACGACAGGCGACCGACAAACAGAAATTCCTTACGCTTGTCATAACAAATGTCGGTAGCAGGTTGCTGCATATTCGGAATGACATGTATGCGAGAAGCATCAGACGGCGACAACTTTAAGTCATGCACCAATGTATCACGATAACCATCGCACAGAACCATATAATCGTCAAAATGGTTAAAGTCTACCATATAGCGCTTAGCCCAACGACGTTCGAGCATACGGGTTTTCTCATATCGCAAGTACTTAAACAAGTAATACTTGATTTTCTTTGAGAGACTCTTTTGGGCTTTCTGACGGGCATACTGGCGTTTACAGCAAACCTCAAAAAATGGGATTGTATGAGGAGCATATATAGTTTTACACCCCATATTCCTTAGTTCGTCCAAAACTTCATATAGTCGTATAATCACAAATACTATTGTACTTATACCGTTGGTACGCACACAATCAAGAAGAACGTTCCAACCGTCCTTTGTCTTAATCTTGTCATGGTCAGGAGATACAACCAAATGAAAACGATTGTCAGACACAAGATTTGCCGGCAACATTTCCGGATGGATTTTAGGAGCAAAAACATACACCTCATACCCACCTCGCTTAAAAAGCTCGGTAGCAATATCACAAGTTACACGTTCGGCTCCTCCTGATGGAAAAACCTCATGTACAAACGCCACTTTCTTCACTTCTTTCATATATCTAATTATGCAATGTATAATGGGATTAAACAAATGCAAATGTAGCCCAAAACAACGGAATAAACAAACATATCAGACATTTATTACGATAAAAGGACAAAGAAATCAGATTAAAAACCCTACCCCCAACCCATCCCCAGCAGGGAGGGGAGCGATATGCATCATTTGATTAAACGAAGAAGAAAGAATCATCACTCCTACTTATCAAGCAATTTCTTGAATTCCTCTTCAGGCGGTAAAATGGTAAAGAACCCTCATTTTCAGCAGTTTGCAAATCGTCCGCCTTTGGCGGGCGATTTATATAATATTAGCCACAAATTAAGCCTGCAAACAGTTTGGTTGAGATATATTCACCACGAATTGCACAAATCACACGAATGTAGAGCGAGTGGAATTCATCAAATAAAATGAGTTCTTTGGATAATCTCTTTTCTCATTAGCACGACATAAATTGGACTGATTAACGAAAATCCTTGTAGTCTTGTTTAAAACTTGGATATTTCTTAGCGAGACGTTTTGC
>ERZ1034687.1351-NODE-1351-length-13050-cov-42.117968_pt1 | contig 13050 bp, 10 predicted proteins | sample MGYA00520704_ERZ1034687 | MGnify/ENA primary metagenome ERZ1034687 (study PRJEB33766, sample SAMN09781762) | gut metagenome | biome: gut microbiome | host: Homo sapiens | place: Madagascar | study: EMG produced TPA metagenomics assembly of the PRJNA485056 data...
TTAATTATTCCATTAATTTTTTCGTTAATGTTCATTCTCGTTAGGCCGATAAATTACTGTTTATTGCAAAGCGCACTTTGTAAATTTGCGGCTTACTGCTGAATAAGTGCGAAAAGTGTAACGTTCTTTTGGTTTGTTACATAAAAGTTTGCAATTTTGCAACGCTTAAACGAATGGTCAGTTCGTTTGGCAGGGGTGCTACCGTAGTTGCGGATGCTGAGATTATACCCTCATAAGCTGAACCGGGCAATGCCGGCGTAGCAAAAGAGTTGTCTTGACACTTGAAGCACGATGCCTTTTTTAATATGCTAATATGCCAATGTGCTAATATGCTAATGTGATGCAAACTATCAATCATTTGCACATTTACACATTCGCACATTTGCACATTCCCCGCACATTTACACATCTTTTCAAGTGTCCCCCAGTTGATTTATTAACTAAACAACTGTTCTTACAAACAAAACGATGAACAAGAATTTGTTGATGTTGGCTGCACTCACGGCCAGCGTAATTAACGTTACTCCTTCACATGCGAGTGAAAAGGAGAACGAAGCCTCTCGTAATTTACCCATTAAAGCCGACACGGCAAGTGTTAGCTTGCAGGCAGCACAGGTCGTTTCAACTCGTGCTGGTAAGCGCACGCCTATGGCTTACAACAACTTGACAAAGAAGGACATCGCTGCCGTAAACTATGGCAAAGACGTGCCCTTCTTGTTGATGTTTACGCCTTCTGTTACAGTGACTTCTGATGCAGGTGCTGGTATTGGTTATTCAAGCATTCGCGTGCGTGGTACGGACCCCAGTCGTATTAACATCACAGCTAATGGTGTGCCCATTAATGATGCGGAGAGTAGCCAAGTATATTGGACCAATATGGGCGACTTCGCTTCGAGTGTAGAAGATATGCAGATACAGCGTGGTGTAGGTACTTCAACCAATGGTGCGGGTGCTTTTGGTGCAACGATTAATATGCAGACCGAAAAGATTGGTGCAAAGCCCTATGCAAGTGTTGACCTCTCAGCTGGTAGCTATGCAAGCCATAAGGAAACTTTCCGTTTTGGTTCTGGACTATTGAAGAACCATTGGGGCTTCCAAGGCCGCCTCTCTCACATCGCCAGTGACGGTTATGTGAAGCGTGCTACCACTCGCCTTGATTCTTACTTCTTACAAGGTGGTTACTTTGGCGAGAGTACAGTCGTAAAGTTCGTTACATTTAATGGTAAAGAAAAGACTTACCATGCTTGGAACTATCCCTCAGTATATGAAATGGAAATGAATGGTGGTCGTCGTTACAACTCATGCGGTGAGTACTATGACAAGGATGGAAACGTACATTATTATAAAGACCAAAGCGACTTCTATCACCAGCAGCACTATCAACTGTTGTTGAACCAAATCATTTCGCCCACGTGGAAGTTTAATGCAGCGCTGCATTATACCAAGGGCTTTGGCTATTATGAGGAGTATAAGAGTGGCCGTACGGTAGGTGAATACGGTTTGGTAGCTCCGACGAGTCCAAAGTTTTACAACGAAACCGACTTAATCCGTCAGAAGTTGATGGACAACGATTTCTATGGTGTGATTGGTTCGTTCGACTACGACAATAAGAGCAACCTTCGTGCTACGATTGGTGGTGGCTTCAACCGTTACGTAGGCGATCACTTCGGACTCGTAAAGTGGGTAAAGGATACGGAGAAAATTGACGAGTTGTTGCCCAATCATCAGTATTACTTCAATAAGGGTAAGAAGAATGACGGCAATATCTATGGTAAGGTAAGCTACGAATTTATAAAGGGCTTGAGCGCTTATGTAGACTTGCAGTATCGTCACGTTAATTACGTAAACGAAGGTCCGACAGACAATTATTCTTATGATGGTGAAACACCAACGCAGTGGGTACTCGATATGGAGCAAAACTTCGACTTCTTCAATCCGAAGGCAGGTCTGTTCTATCAGATTAATAAGAACCATAGCGTATATGCCTCTTATGCTATGTCGCACCGCGAACCGACGCGTAATGATTATGAGGACAACCTCAACCAACACCTTAAGGCTGAGCGCTTGAACGATTGGGAGTTGGGCTACAAGTATGAGAGCGAGAAGTTCTCAGCAGGCGTTAACTTCTACTACATGACCTATCGCGACCAGTTCGTCTTGACAGGCGAGAAGAACGAGATCGGTGAGTTTATTGCTCGTAACGCAGGTGAAAGCTACCGCCGTGGTGTAGAAATTCAAGCTGCTTGGAGTCCTGTGAAGTGGTTCCGTTGGGATGCCAACGCTACTTGGAGTCACAACCGTGCGAAGGATTGGACGGTTACACTCAATGACGGCAACGTGGTAAGCCTTGGCGATACACCGCTTTCATTCTCACCGAACTTCATCTTTAACAACATCTTCACCTTCAACTATGCTGGCTTCCGTGCCGCATTGACGAGCCAGTACGTAAGCAAGCAGTACTTGTCAAACACCGGCTTCAACTACTACCTAAGTGAAGAAGAAGACGGTGACCACAAGGTGAGCATGGTATTGAAGCGCCACTTTATAACCAATCTTGACCTCTCATACACCTTCCACTTGAAGGGCGTAAAGAGCATTACCGCAGGTTGCACGCTTTACAACCTCTTCAGTGCGAAGTACTTCAACAATGGTTGGACTGGCCCCAAGTACAAGCAAGTTGACGGTAAGGTCGTTGCTTACACAACACCTGAAGATGGTCGTTATAGTACAGGTTATGGCGTAAGCGCTCCCTTCAACGTTATGGGACACTTGAGCATCAACTTCTAATTCTTTTTAGTTGACAAGTTGACGAGTAGACGAGTTGACAAGTAAGTTAGTTTTTACAAACTTGCTTGTCAACTCGTCAACTTGTCAACTCGTTAACAAAAAACTTACTCGTCAACTTCAAAAAATGCAATATCTTGATTTTATCACCACCCTTTTAGGCTTGCTATACATCTACTTAGAGTATCGCGCAAGTATCTGGCTATGGTTAGTAGGCATCATTATGCCAGCGCTCGACATCGCCTTGTATTGGTCGCACGGACTCTATGGCGATGCTGGAATGGCCGCCTATTATACGCTGGCAGGCATCTATGGCTACTTGGTGTGGACGTTTGGTAAAAAGCGTAAGGCCAATAACGAACTTTCAGAAAAGGGTGAACTGCCCATTACCCACATGCCCGCTCGCCTTTACTTGCCCTCCATGTTGTGCTTCTTTGTGCTTTGGGCGCTGACATGGTATATATTAAAATATTATATGCATTCAACCGTACCTGTGCTTGACGGTTTTACCAATGCACTGAGTTTCGTAGGGCTCTGGGCCTTAGCACGTAAGTATGTGGAACAGTGGGTGTTTTGGATAATTGTAGATGTGGTGTGCTGCTATTTATATATCGGTAAGGGCATTCCCTTTAAGGCAGGCCTTTACGGATTGTATGTAGTAATAGCCGTTGCGGGATATTTTAAGTGGAAAAAGCAAGTCATTTCTCAAAAAAATAGTAATTTTGTCGCCAAATAACGTAAATACATAAAATTACATTTACTCCAATGATTAAATCACAAGACATCAAGAAGGGTACTTGCATTCGTCTCGACGGCAAGCTCTACTTCTGCATTGACTTTCTTCATGTAAAGCCCGGTAAGGGTAATACGATTATGCGCACCACTTTGAAGGACGTTGTAACAGGCCGCGTGCTTGAACGTCGTTTCAACATTGGTGAAGCACTTGAAGACGTTCGCGTTGAGCGTCGTCCTTACCAGTACTCATACGCTGAGGGTGATCAGTATCACTTCCTCAACCAAGAGACTTGGGACGATGTAATCATCGAGAAGGACCTCATCACGGGTGTTGACTTCATGAAGGAAGGCGACATTTGCGAAGTAGTAAGCGATGCTTCAAGCGAAACTATCCTCTTCGCTGAAATGCCTGTTAAGACACAGTTGAAGATTACTTACACTGAACCGGGCTTGAAGGGTGATACTGCTACGAACGCAACGAAGCCTGCTACACTCGAAACAGGTGTTGAAGTACGTGTGCCCCTCTTCATCAACGAAGGTGAAATTATTGAGGTTGACACTCGCGACGGTTCTTACCTCAACCGTGTTAAGGCATAATTAGTTGTTCTTAATAATCTGATGTGCGAATGTGCAGCTTATGTGCATTCGCACTTTTTTTGTAACCACCTATTTCCTTCTGACCATGAAAGTAAGCATAATAGTACCTGTGTTTCGTACCGAACGCACCTTAACGCGTTGCGTCGAAAGCCTACAAGCGCAAACCTTTACACAATGGGAACTGATATTGGTAGACGACGGCAGTGATGACGGTGCACCAGTCCTATGTGACCGTATGGCAGCCACCGATGCGCGCATTCGCGTTATTCACCAAGTCAATGCTGGACTAAGTGCGGCACGTAATGCAGGACTAAAGGTAGCACAAGGGAAATATGTATGGTTCGTCGACTCTGACGACTACGTTGCAACGGATACCTTAGCAGCAGCTGTAAACGCTATGGAAACTTCGGCGGTAGAACTCTCGTTTGTAGAGTTTCCCGTAGCTGTCAAGTGGGGACATCCTACGCAGCATACGGTAGCTTTGGTGGCAGAAACGTACACCGATAAGTGGAAATGGTGGTTTGGCGCAGAGGGTTACAAGCACTGTTATGCTTGTAATAAGTTATATAGACGTGAAGCAATTGATAATATTCGTTTTGAGAAGAGAGTCTTTGAAGATGCTTTCTTTATACTGCCCGTATTAAATACCAATAAACCCTTTGCCACAATAACCAAAGGCATGTATTATTATTGCTACAATGCCGAAGGAATAACCGAAAGCCCCAGTGCCAATTTACTTGATTTGTTAGAGGCTCACGTGCGTGTGTTCAGACAACTTCGTTGGGCGTGTCCGAAGCAAATTGGCAAAAGCCAATTCGCAGCTTATTATGCTGAAGTATTGAATGTACAAATTGATGTGTACCGACGCTTTAACCACCGAGTGTTATTAAAGAGACAGTCCGTAGGAGGTACACCGAAACTATGGTTGCAACGTTTGTTGGGTGTGCGCCTTTGTTGTTTTATTGTTAATTTGCTTCGTAAATAATGACATTGACTCAATCTCCCTTCATCAGTTTTATTGTGCCTGTATATAACGTGCCGACTGAAATGTTGTGTGAATGTTTGCACAGCCTCTTTTCGCTTGCACTTCAGGCACATGAAGTGCAAATAATCGTTGTAGACGATGGCTGTGATTACGACATTACACAAGGCTGGCAACCAGCGTGGATTGAGCGTGTCACACTTATTCGTCAAGCTAATCAGGGACTTTCAATGGCACGCAATAATGCCCTTGCCGTGGCCACGGGGCAATACGTACAGTTTGTTGATGCTGATGACTATCTATTTTCTTCTCTTTATAATGAAGTGTTGGCCTATCTCAAAGCACAGGCTATAGACTTACTCTACTTCGATACAACGGCCACTACTACTCCCCAATCATGGACTACTCCGAAAGGAGTGACGAGTGGTGCCGACTTTATGTTGCATAACAATTTGCGTTCATCGGCCTGTGGCTACGCTTTTAAACGAGACCTCGTAGGTGATTTGCGTTTTGTGGCTGGTACTTATTACGAAGACATTGAGTTTACGACCCGAATTGTGCTCAAGGCTAAGTCGATGGCCGTCACTACTGCGCAGCCTTATTATTATCGCGTACGCAAAGGGTCTATTACAAGCAAAAAGACGGTGGAGGATTATGAACAAAAGTTCTTACCTATGTCAGCGCAGATCTTAACGCGTTTGCAGCATTTACCCGTTGAGGCTGCTCAGCGTCCTGCCTTAGAGCGACGCATTGCGCAGCTAACAATGGACCACGTGTACAACACGATGCGTTATACCCACCATTATGCTTACCTCTCTCAAACGCTGACTGCGCTTCGCCGTCAAGGGCTTTATCCCTTTCCGAATAAGCATTATACGCGTAAGTATACTCTCTTTCGGAGTTTGGTAGCTTGCCCTATAACCCGTCATTTGTTAACCTTACTTTTGCATTAAATATGAAAATACTATTAGTTGGCGAATACAGCAATGTGCATTGGACTTTAGCCGAGGGCCTACGCCTATTAGGACATGAAGTAAAAGTCTTGTCGAATGGCGACTTTTGGAAGAACTATCCGCGTGACTATTCTTTAGTGCGTGAGTCGGGGCGTTGGAGTGGGGTGAAGTATATGTTCGATTTGCTTCGTTTATTACCCAAAATGCGAGGGTACGATGTGGTGCAATTGATTAACCCGATGTTTTTAGAACTTACGGCAGAACGCTTATTTTCAGTTTATCGCTATTTGCGACGCAATAATAATAAAGTCATTCTCGGAGCCTATGGCATGGACTATTATTGGGTAAAGACGGGAAGCAGCACACAAAGCCCTTTCCGTTATGGCGACTTCAATATCGGCCATGAACTGCGCACCAACGTTGAGGCCGAAAGCGAACGAAAGGACTGGTTAGGCACAGCTAAGGAGCGTTTGAATAAACTGATAGCCACTGACAGCGATGCAATCGTGGCGGGGTTGTATGAATACTGGCGGTGTTACGAACCCGTCTTCCCGCAAAAGACGGTTTTTATTCCTTTCCCCATAGATTGTGAAAAGGATAAACGACCGATTCAATATTACACCCCCGACCGCAAAGTACGCATCTTTGTGGGCATTAGCAAGTCGCGTAGTGCTTATAAAGGTACGGATATTATGTTATCCGCAGCGCAAGATTTGCATGATAAGTATGCCGATAGGGTAGAGCTGAAAGTGGCCGAAGGCATACCATTCGCCGCGTATTGCGAGATGATGGAAAAGAGTGACGTTATTCTTGACCAACTCTACAGTTACACCCCTGCGATGAACGCTTTACAAGCCATGAGTCGTGGCATTATCTGTGTAGGAGGAGGCGAACCTGAGAATTATGACATCTTGAATGAAACAGAATTGCGCCCTATCATCAACGTTACGCCTTCGTATGAGAGTGTCTATCATCAGTTAGAAGCGTTAATAATGCACCCCGAACGCATAGCCGATTTGCAAAGCCAAAGCGTAGCTTACGTAAAGCGCCACCATGACTACATCAAGGTGGCGCAACAGTACGAAGCGTTGTATCGAAAGTGATAGACTGAAAGTCTCTCCCCCTCCCCAGTCGGGGAGGGGGCTTCTTTATTTATCTCTTTTCAACTCAATCAATTCAATCGTTGGCCAAGCCCCCAATCGGTAGGGCACACCACCACCGATACCAGTCGAAACAAAGAGTTGTTGTTGCCCCTCGTGGTACAAACCGCCCCATTCAGGCATAAACCAAGCTGCGGGCGAGAAGTGGCCCACCTGCATTTGTAAGGCATGGGTGTGGCCTGAGAGTGTTAAGGCTATATTCGGTTGACCAATTACGCCATGTCGCCAATGCCAAGGGTCGTGGCTGAGTAATATGGTGCAAGCTGAGGCTGGAATGCCTTGCATGGCTACATTGAGTTTGCCACGTTCGGGGAAAGGCGGTTTGCCTACATTTTCAACACCTGCTACGTATAACGTATCTTCACCACGACTGATGCTATAATGCTGATTTAACAATACGTTCCAGTCCATTAATCGTTGCATACGCACAATGCGTTGTACCTCTTCTTCTTGTTGGCGCGGTGTTAAGCCTGGTTGGTACATGCAGTAGTCGTGGTTGCCTAATACAGATAGTACACCGTCTTTGGCTTTCAGTCGTTTCAATACTTTGATAAAAGGCATGGCTTCGGCTGAGGCGGTATTGACCATGTCGCCTGTAAAGACGATTAAGTCGGGTTGAAGGCGGTTGACACTATCGACCATGGCTTGCATGATGGAAGTGTCGCCAGCGTAGGTGCCTAAGTGAATGTCAGACAGTTGTACGATGCGGTAGCCCTCAAACGATTGGGGTAGTCTTGCTACTTTGATAGCTTGGTGAATTACACGGAGCGAACGCCAACCATAGGCAGTACCATACACTTGTACTGCGGCCATTAAGACGGCTAACACAATGGATACTTTATGTACATAAGGTTGTGCTATGGGCCAATGAAATGTTACACCGCGTCCGATAAGGTCGGTGAGTACAAATACGAGTTTGGGTATGGTGATGCATATAATAAGTATAAAGGCCCACTGCATGAGCATAGCGGCCCTTACTTGACAAAAGAGCAAGATCATACAGGCAATGACGAGCACACTGGGTAGTAAAAGAATGGCCGTGCGTATAAAGCCTTCATGTAGACGTGTATAGTTCCACCAAATGTATAAATCGGGTAGGAGAATTAACAGAAGTAAGAGAAAGAAGAAACGAAACACGCTATATTTCTTTTATGACGTTAATAATAGGGGCAAGCCTTGAAAGCTTGCCCCATATTTTGTTTATCCATTGTTATGCTGTTGTTCTTGCCACTTCTCGCGGGCAAACTCTTGCATGTCGGTTACGGTGTCTTTTTCGTCAACTATCTCGGTGCCGAGCATAGTTTCTATAACGTCTTCCATGGTTACAATGCCGCGGAAACAACCGTACTCGTCGATGATAATCGAGATGTGCTCTTTCTTGGCCAAAAGGCGTTCCCAAATTTTTGAAACATTCTCTGTCTCTTGGAAAGTGAGTACGGGACGCATAATGTCAGAGAGGCGAAGGTCGAATTTGTCTTCTGACAACTTTTCGAGAATAGTCTGACGGAGCACGTAGCCCTTTATGTAGTCGTCGTTCTCCTCATTGTAAACGGGAATACGTGAAAACTGGCGGTAGGCATCGTTTTGGTAAAACTCGCGCAGTGTCATGCTCTCTTCGGCCACTTCAGCTACTGAGCTGGGAGTCATAATGTCGCGCGCATTGACATCGTCAAGTTTCAGTAAGTTCTGAATCATGCTATTCTCTTTCTTCTCAAGCACGCCCTCTTCAGCACCTACGGTGACCATAGCCGACACTTCTTCACGGCTAACAGAGGTTTGCTTCTTATTGCTCGAGAATATGTGAGTAATTAACTCTGACATCAAGACCAAAGGATAGGTAACGATTACGAGCACATGAATGATGCGTGCGCAAGGTATGGCTAATTTGCGCCAATAAGAAGCACCAATTGTCTTAGGAATAATTTCAGAGAAGATAAGGATTAACAAGGTGAGTATGGCAGAAGTAACAGCAAAGAACTGACTGCCAAACAAATATTCGCTTTGCGCGCCTACCCCCGCAGCACCCACCGTGTGCGAGATTGTGTTGAGTGATAGAATGGCCGCAATAGGTTTGTCAATGTCTTGTTTGTACTTTTTTAAGAGCGTAGCGCCCTTGCGTCCTTCCTTTTCAAGCATTGACACAAACGACATCGGTGCTGAGAGCAGCACCGCTTCAAGGATAGAACACAGAAATGAGATGCTTAAAGCACCTAAAAGATAGAGGAGTAATAGCCCCATGGAATGTGAAATTAGTTAGACATAAGCCCTGTCCCACTTCACAATAATTGGAATAAGTGTGTGCGGATGCACTTCGTCTGTTTGGGCATGACGAAAGGCTTTCGCAGGGAGCAACAATATCGTTATTGACTTTATTGTCGCGTTTTTTCGATATTGAATGCAAATTTAATAATTGTCAATTGAAATTCAAAATAAAAGCCCTACTTTACGTGATTACTTTACTTTTTTGTAACCATGCTTAGGGTGCTATATGTAGAGTATTCAACGCAAGAGCAAATAAAAATGTCCGATTAGTTATTGACTACAAGATAGTAGTCAATAACTAATCGGACAAAAAGTGTTGTATTAGTCTTTAGCTTCTTATTAAAAGCCCTTTATAATCCAAGTTTCAGATTTTAATAAACTTGAATATATTATTAGTCTTTCTGCATATTCGACCAAATGGGATTCTTCTGTTCTACAGAAGAAAAATCACGCTTGTTTGACCAAGCATCATCCGTCGTACCAACTGTCTCAAAAGACGATGTACAGAGCGGTGTGAGTGACTCAATGAAGTTCACTTCAAGTGACTGTGGAGCTATATATGATTTTTTCATAATTTGCTATCTTTATGGTTTTAATGTTTACTTCATAAGAAATTTGTGACCAGATTGAATGTATACACCACCCTTTGAAGGTTGCATTACGCGACGTCCACTTAGATCGTAGATGGGAGCATTAGTCGGGCGAACATGGCCTGTAGTTATGTCGTCAATGCTTGTAGTAATACCATTGAAGTTGAGCATAATAGCTTGTAAACCACTACCCTTAAAGAACCCACGATTGGCTTTAATGCTTGTAACGTTGCTTGACGGATTGAAGAAACCAACTATGGTCGTGCCGTCAGTAACGTTGGCCTTTCTGCCAAACACGTTGTAGAGAGTGTGGTCTTCGTTCGTCATGTCGAGGTCAGTCAGCGTACCTGTCATTTTACTAGTGGTTTCACTTTCGCCAATAGTCAATGTTGCAGTTGTTGCACCAGCGTCGCCAATGAGTAAAAAGCCGTTTTCGGCCTTTACACCATTGGGCGTTTCGTCAACGTGTACATAGCCATTAGCGATATCTTGTGCCACGTATGCTTGTGCGCCAGTCACATTGCTCACGCTAAATGGCAGATATACAGTAGCATAAGTGTTTTCATTGGCAGCGTTAAGAGAGACGGTAAGGTTGGTGGCAAGTTCTATTTTCCACTGGTTATTATCGCCTGGGCCATTCCAATAATCAAGTATGCAATTAGCTCCCTGACCTTCACCATTTAGATTGTGGTCATTTTCATCTGTTAAGAAGAGGTAGTCACCAGTTTTAGTTATGTTGTATGAGTGTCCTTCATCGAACGATGTAGTTAATGGAGCTGTTACTCGTGTAGCTGTTTCATCTGCGTTTGAGGTGTTGTAGATGTAAGCTTTTGCGTTGGCATTGTAAATTTTATATCTTGTGGAGTTTGTTACGGGATGAAGTTGCCAAAGTGTGTTGGGGTCTGCCTCCATACCGCTACGACTTGTTAACATCTTGGCTTTTGTTCCACTTTCTTGTGTGCTGATGACAAGATTTGATTTTGTTATTAATCGGAAATAGTGGTTGTGGAAGTAGGTGTCCATACTATTTCGCATGGTCTCGACATCACTTGTGTTTCTATCGGTCTGCTTGTAAGTGTTGAGAATGTTTTGGAAAGTTACATCGCTGAGGTTTAATATATCATACATTATCGCATTATTGTCAGTGAATGTACTCGCTTCTATGTCAGTAACGGGAATAAAATACCAAAGCGAGGGATCCACTACATTAGAACCACTCTGTGCTTGCCAACAAACCAAGTTTTTAGAAGCGTCTTCATGCCAGAATTTGTAATCTTCAAGATTTGAGTTTGTTATGTTTTCGTAAGTGATTGCCGCTCCAGACTGTATGGTAGGATTGATAATTTTGTATTCAACACCAGTTGTACCTGAAGAGTATGCGCCACTTTTACCTGGTTTACCTTCGATATATTTATTAGAGCCACTGTTTTTGAATGTGACGTTTTTTAATTTGTAAAAGCCGTCAGTGCTTCCTACTTCAATAGTCCAAAGTTTATCTGTAGAGAGCAAGTCATTGCACAAAGGAGTTCCAGTAGAGGAAATTGTTAGATAATGGTTGTATCTCTTGTTTTTAAGAAGATATTTTTGTCCATCTTGAGGTGCATTCACTATGGGGGTATTCTTGGCCTTAATCATAGTAGCCTTTGCAGCATCTGCAGTTTCCTTAGTGGTAGGGTTTACATCAGCCATTTCATCAAGATTGGCTTGCGTGCGTGAGAAGATGTAGGTCACATAGGGAGAGTTCTCAGAGATAATATTGTCAATGCTCTCGTTAATACGTGCATCGTAGTAATCAGCTATAGCAAGGTCATTTTCGTCAGCTTCAGTAAAGGTATAGGCATTGCCATCAGTAGCTGTATTGCTTGCACCATGAGTCCAGGTTGTAAGGTGGCTTGATTTATCTCCACCAGCGTTGCAGTTGCCATTATTCCAATACGCATTAGTGCCGTGCGATTTGAAGCAAAGTGCATTACTCACAGAACTATTCGTTGAAGCTGCGTAATCAAACTTTGTTACATAGTTTGAAGCATCACTTGAAGTGGGGTCAATCAATGAAAAATTACCGTCTTTTAATCCTAATACTTTGCTAGTGCCTTCACCGCGATTGTAAAAAGTGTAACCGCTTGTCTCATCGCCAACCAAGCACCACAATCCATAGGAAGTTTTTGGCTTGTCTGCTTTATTGAGTAACAAGCCGTACGTACTGTGAAAATAAGTGCCTGACGGGTAATCAGTGTTTCGTGAACATAGGTAGCCTTTGTAGTGATAATCGTCTTTGATTGAGGCATTTATCAAATACCAATGTGTGTTTTCTGCCCAAGTGTTGTTGCTTGGCGCCTTAGATGCTGTAAAGCGCAAATCACTTTGTGCCCACACCACTCCCGTAATTGTCGAGAATAGCATCAGCATGCAAGAAAGTAAAAACTTCTTCATTTTGAAATTGTGTTTTATGTTAGTTTTAATTTTGTTTACATATAAGTGTAAAAAGAATCTCATTTCATGTGCAAAAGTATTTACTAATCCTTAAAATTGCAAATAGGGGGGGGTAAAAGATGTTAAACAGTAAAAGTTTTTTTAAATTAAAAGACTTTCGTCATTTTTTGACCTGTGGGTATTACTTTTTGAGTCTGTTTTTGTCTTAGTACACAAATAGTACAGTCCTTATTGAATAATTCCTATTCTTAGTGCTTTATTTGTTGGAATAAATCCTGTTTGTATAGTGTTTTTATATAGAATATTTCCTAAAAAGAGATGCTTAAATAGTTGAATAATTCATTTATGTTATTATAAATGAGACTCTGTAACGAATCGTGTGGCTAAAATTGTTTTTATGACAAAAATAAATTGCAGTATACCCACACGATTCGTTACAGAGTCAGATAAATGAACAAGATTAGTGGAATAGATTAATGAACAAGATTAATGGTCTATTAATGAAATTAAGATGAGAATTTTCAATCACATGCCCACGAGATAAAAAAGGAACC
>ERZ1034687.1353-NODE-1353-length-13040-cov-4.622642_pt1 | contig 13040 bp, 12 predicted proteins | sample MGYA00520704_ERZ1034687 | MGnify/ENA primary metagenome ERZ1034687 (study PRJEB33766, sample SAMN09781762) | gut metagenome | biome: gut microbiome | host: Homo sapiens | place: Madagascar | study: EMG produced TPA metagenomics assembly of the PRJNA485056 data...
GTCTTTACGTAGATATCTTCCCTCTTGATGCCACCGACGATGACCTGGAAACGGCAAAGGCGCTGTATCGCAAATACTCTAAGACCATCAACCGTCTGAATGCCGTAACCACCCACAATACTTTCTTTGAGTACATCTCCCTGCTCCTGCACAAGGAAACCTGGGGCCGCTTTGCCATCAAGACGCTCGCCTTCTTCTGCCGCAGCAAGATGCGCCACCGCCTCATCCAGCAGATGGACGAGATGAGTCACCGGTATGACTTCGATAAGGCGAAAAACGTACTGGTGAATACAGGTTCCTACCACTATAAGGAGATTTTCCCGAAGGAATGGCTCGGCAAGGGAAAGGAATTCCCGTTCGAGGATACCACCGTCTTGCTGCCGGAGCAGGCTGATACCTATCTGCGCCACTTCTTTGGCGACTATATGAAGTTTCCACCCGTAGAACAGAGAGTAGAGAAACACCTTCGCTACTATCTGAACATGGAAAAGCGGGAAACATGGGATGAGATTAAAAGAAATCTTTAGTCTTCCCTCACTTCCTGCAAGGTATGTCCGAAACCTTCTTCTACATCAAAGAGCGGTTTCCAGCCTAAAGCCTTGAGCTTATCCGTACTGAAGGTTGCCTTGGTGATAGGCGTGGTATTGCCCTGCTGCGCATCTGCCTCAGGAATATCAAACACCACCTTTCTATCCGCTTTCCGGGCTATCAGCTCTGCCAGTTGGCGGATGGAGATATTCGATTCTGAATGAGCCACATTATAGGCATTTGCCTTCTTGCCATCCAGCAGGAGGCGCAAGATGGCATGGGCGGCATCTACCACATAAAGCCAGGAGCGGAAAGCCTCACCCTTACTCTTCAGGACGATATCCTCACCCTTCAGAACATTGCGGATAAACTGGGCATACACCCTATTGTCACTCTCCGTAAAACCCGGACCGTAGGTATGACTCAGTCTGGCTATCACCACATCGGCATCATACTCTGCTCCGTATGCCATGCAGAGCGTTTCGGCAGCACGTTTGGAAGATGGATAGCAGGCACGCACCGATGCACAATCCACATAGCCGCTGCTTTTCTCGGTAAATTCAGAGCCATCGCCCTCGCCATAGATTTCACCCGAAGAGATATAAACCATGCGCTGCATGCGGTGACTCAATCCATATTCCAGCAGGTTGGATACACCGTTGATGTTCGCCTTCATCACCTCTACAGGGTTCTGCTTAAAGAAGTTAGGACTCGCATTGCTGGCTGCATCGATGATGTAATCAGCGCCTTCAGCCAACTCATTATAGACTGGTTCCACTATCATCCTGTCCATGCTCTTGATGACAGGCTGGATAACGTCTATCTCTGCAAAGAAGAAAGATTCATCCTCCCAATAGGCAGCAAACTTCTGTCGGGCACGTTCCTTGTTTCTTCCGGCTGCTATCACCTTGTAGCACCGGGCAGGATTCTGCATCAGCACATCAACCACACAGCCTCCTACCAATCCTGTAGCACCAGCCACAAGAATGGTCTTGCCATGCAGACGCTCCAATTCCAAACCTTCCCGGAAAAGGCGCGCAATATCTTCCTTATATGGTGAATTTCCTATCATAACATGTTTATTTTAACCAAGCCTCAGGCTGAACCTTCATCAGTGCCTTCAGTATCTCCAGATCCTCAACGGTGGTTATCTTGATGTTCTTCTCTGAACCAGGCACGATATGCATCTGTCTGCCTCCCAGTTCTGCCATCAGGGTACAGGATGCCACCGAATTGGTGATGCCCTTCTCCTTAGCCTCTTCGTGGGCTGCTATCAGATTGCCCAAACGGAAGGTCTGGGGTGTCTGGGTACGGATCAGCTTGTCGCGCGGAATACTGGTGTTGGTCGTAAAACCATCTTCGCTCTCCAGGATAGCCTCTCTACATTTGATACCCGTAATGGCATAGCCATACTTCTGGCAGATGGCAATATTGGATGAGATGATGTCTTGCGACAAGAGTGGGCGCACGGCATCATGCACCAGCACCAGGTCGTCATCACCGCATCCCGCCTCTTTCAAGCCATAGATACCATTGTGGATCGACTCCTGACCATTGCTTCCACCAGGGAATATCCATTTCAGCTTGGTAATGCAGAACTGGTTGGCATACGACTGCAGTACCGTTTCCCAACCTGCCAGACATACCACAGCAATACCCTGAATATCAGGATGCTTCTGAAAAGCCATCATCGTATGGATGATGATAGGACAGTTGTCTACATGCATAAACTGCTTTGGGATGTCCTGTCCCATTCTATTGCCAGAACCTCCGGCTATGATCAATGCATAGTTCATATTCTCTATCTTTAAATTGATTATTTCTGAATGATTCTCCCCGGATTCCCAACCACGGTAGCCCCGTCGGGAATATCCTGGAATACCACGGCACCGGCGCCTATCGTCACGTGGTTGCCGATATGGATGCCGCCGAAGACCGTGGCGCCGGTATAAATCTTCACGTCATTTCCGATGGTAGGCCTGCCGCCCTTGCCGTTGCCCAGCGTCACCATCTGCAGACAGTAGAAGTCATCGCCTATACTTTCTGCGTTGAGATAGGTGGCATAGCTGTGCTCCAGATGCGCACCCTTCCCGATATGCGGACACCAGATGGTCATCGTACGCTCGGAAGGCAACAGCCAACTGATGAAAACCGAACGGTATTCGCCCAGGCGGTAATAAAACAGATTGCGGAAACTCCTTTCGCGGGTGCATGCCTTAATCAGGTTGAGCACCGTAGGCTTCCTGTCCTGCACCTTCAGCAGGTCGGCATCTATCTCCTTCTTATGGAGCAGATACAGAGCGATATGCGGCAACATGCGCACCGCCGAAGCTGACAATATGATGGTTTGTACTATCGGATTCATGACTCTAAATCTTATTTTAATATGGATGCAAAGAAAATGCAAACGAGCGCAATGAAAGCTTGCTTTCAAATTGCCGAGTGCAGCTTTTCTTATGCAAAGATACAAAAAATAAAGCAACTAGCATGCTTTTATCCGAAAACAATTGTTCTTTTCACTAAAAATAAGATAATAGAACCGCGTTTGTAGAATTTTAGTCGGTTTTATTACTAAATAATGTGAATTAAATAGCTTTCCATATAACTTTTCCGTACCTTTGCACAAAGTTATATATAACGATATTTCAGAAGAGGATAAAACAGAACATCATGAAGAGGATATTGATTGTAGAAGACGATTTGGCATTCGGAACCATGATACAGACTTGGCTCAAAAAGAAAGGATTCGATGTGGAAAGGGTAACATCCGTAGGCGCTGCCATCAAAGCGATGGGAGCCGGCGATGCATTCCATCTGGTTCTTTCCGACCTGCGCCTGCCCGACCACGACGGACTGGTATTGCTCCAGCATATCAGAAAGTCCGATGCCCACCTGCCTTTTATCGTAATGACTAGCTATGCAGAGGTTCAGAATGCTGTATGTGCCATGAAATCGGGTGCTACCGATTACGTGGCTAAACCCTTCCATCCCGAAATCCTCTTAGAGAAAATCCGTGAGGCTATCCAGTCGGCTGCTTTTGCGGCTCCAGCCCCTCAGCGTGCGGAATCTGCCGCCATGCAGGATGCGCCCCAAGAAGAGCAGCAGGGCGCTACGGAGGTGCCTAGATATATAAAAGGTGAAAGCGAGGCTTCCAAGCAGCTCTACGAGTTCGTTTCGCTCGTTGCCCCTACCCCGATGTCAGTGCTCATTCTCGGAGCCAGCGGCACAGGAAAGGAATATGTGGCGCGCAGCATCCACGAACAGAGTCTGCGCAAGGACAAGCCTTTCTATGCCATCGACTGCGGCGCCATTCCTAAGGAGGTGGCAGCATCTGAATTCTTCGGATATAAGAAGGGTGCCTTTACCGGAGCCGAACAGGATAAGAAGGGCGCCTTCGAGATAGCTAACGGCGGAACGGTTTTCCTCGATGAGATGGGAAACCTCAACTACGAAGTACAGGTGCAGCTCCTCAGAGCCTTGCAGGAGAGAAAAATCCGTCCGCTGGGCAGCACGCAGGAGATAGATGTGGATATCCGACTCATCTGTGCCACCAACGAGAATCTGGCGCAGGCAGTAGCCGAAGGCAAGTTCAGAGAGGACCTCTATCACCGCATCAACGAGTTTACCATCTACATGCCTGCCCTCAAGGACAGAGGTGCCGACATCTTCCTCTTTGCCAACCTTTTTATCAAGCACGCCAACCAGGAACTGGGCAAGAATGTGCTCGGAATGGATGCCAAAGCCTCCGAAATCATTGCCTCATACGACTGGCCGGGCAACCTGCGCGAACTGAACAATGTGATGAAGCGCGCCACCCTGCTCACCCGTGGCAAGTATATCGGTGCCCAAGAACTGGAGAAGACGATGGCACAAACCTCCACAGCCCGACCAATCAATATGCAGCTGCACAGCGAACAGTCGGAACAGGAAAGCATCGCCGCTGCCCTGAGAGCCACCCACGGCAACAAGAGCAAGGCAGCCCAACTGCTTGCCATCGACCGCAAGACACTCTACAACAAAATGAAGAAATACGGCATGGAGTAAACATGCCACACCCCGATTCCCCAATATATTCCACACTATATTGGGGAATTTTTCTACACCTTTTCCCCACTTTCCCCACATCCCGTTTCTGGCACAAAACATCATCTCTTCTGATTATCAGACACTTAACCAAATTCATCGATTTTTGGCACGCCTATTGTGATATTATTTAGCGAACTCGCAAATGAGTTTCAGCAAGAGAATTAATAAACAAATAATATTCACAATTAAAAAACAAAAGAATTATGAAAAAGTTAGTATTTGCAGTTATCGCAGCAGTAGCAATGGTATCAGTTAGCAATGTATTTGCAGGTAACAGAATGGTAAACGTTGCAGGTTCAGAACCAGTAGACACAGTAGCTCCAGCCGACACAACAGCAACACCAGCTGAGACTCCAGCAGAGACTCCTACAGACACTACAGCTGCAACAGTGGATTCAACCGTAGCAAAGTAAATCCACCTTCAGAAAATAGTAATTACGCGTCGCTTTCAATGAAACAGGAGATAGATGACCAGATTTTGGCATTTATCTCCTGTTTTCGTTGGTTTATATCGCATTTTTGATTAACTTTGCACGCAAATAGCAAAAAGACTCAAAACATTAAAAGATTAGAAGATGCAGCAAACAAACGTTCCTTTCAAGGTAGCCCTGGGTTACATCATCGTCGCCATCGTACTGATTCTGGCGATAGGGCTGGTATATCGCAACACCACAACCGTGCTCGCTATCAACCAGGCAACCCGCGACTATATCGAAAAGCGAAAGGCAGCCGACAGCACCATGTCCAGCCTGCTCAAGGAGGAACAGACCAATCTGCAGCAGCTTACCCGCGCCATGCAGGGCAAGTCATCCCACAACTATCTGCACGAGAAGATGAACAGCCTCAACAGTGGCGAAGATTCCGTTGTCGTGCATTCCAAGGCACCCAAGACCCATGTGGCAAAGAACACCACCGTAGAGGTGATGAAAACCCGCAAGGGCTTCTTCCGCCGCCTTGCCGATGCTTTCAGAAAGGAGCATGCCGAAACCCTCAGCATCAGGCGCGACAGCAACCAGGCTATCACCGATACCCTCTCTACCCCGGTCAACTTAGCCGGAAACGTAGCCAATATCCTAAAACAGATTGACCGCCAGGAAAAGCAGTCTACGCGCGATAACCACGAGGCGATCAACCGCGAGGTGAGAGACCTGCAAATAACCAATGCCCGCCTCGCCCTGCGCTCCTCACAGCAGCTCAACGATATTCACCAGCGCGAACGTCAGGCGATGCAGCAGGCTATCAACCAGGCGATGCAGGCGCGCCAGAATCTGCTCTGGCAGATAGGTCTGCTTGCCATCGTAGCCATCACAGCCGCCGTCATCCTCGTCTATTACATCTACCGCGATACGCAGAAGGAACGCATCTACCGCGAGAATCTCGAAGAGGCTAACGAGGAAATCAGGCGCATCATGAACCAGCGCGAACGCCTGCTCCTCACCATCACCCACGACATCAAGGCTCCGGCTGCCAGCATCTCGGGCTTCATCGACCTGATGAAGGATTATGTCGACAACCCGCAAGGCATCTCCTGTCTCAACAGCATCAAGGGTTCTGCCACCCATCTCTCCCGGCTCGTTGCCGCCCTGCTCGATTATCACCAGTTGGAAAACGGACTGATGAAGCTGAACCCGGTAGATTTCTCGCCTGCCGACATGTTCCGCCAGTGTGCCGGAGAGATGCAGATCCTGAGCCAGGAAAAGGGATTGGAACTGCATCTGGAGCTCGATGGCATCAGCAGTCCGCAGACCTACTACCGTGCCGATGCCTTCCGTATCCGTCAGATACTCAACAACCTGGTTAGCAATGCCATCAAGTATACCGATAAGGGCAGCGTCACCATCCAGGCAGCCATCAGTCCCCAGCACCTCCTCACCTTCTCGGTAAGGGATACCGGCAAGGGCATGACCGCCGAAGAGCGCCAAAAGGTGTTCCAGGCGTTCACCCGTCTGAAGAGTGCCCAGGGCATCGAGGGCACCGGTCTCGGACTGAACATCACCCAGGAACTGGTCAATCTGCTTCAGGGCACCCTGCGTCTGGAATCCGTCAAGGACAAGGGCAGCACCTTCACCGTCACCATTCCGCTTGCCTTAGGCACCGCTCCTGCAGCAGAAGAGACAGAAGAGCAGAAGCCGCTCGCCCCAACCAAGTCCCATTTCGAAAATCACAAGATACTGCTGCTCGATGACGACCCGTTGCAGCTCCGTCTGCTTCAGGAGATGCTGAAGAAGCTGGTAGGCGACAGTTGGCAAGTCTTTGCCTGTCTGCATGTAGCCGAGGCGCTCACCGTGCTCCACAACGAGCATCCTGCGCTGATGATGATGGATATCGAAATGCCCGAGATGAACGGCATCAGGATGATTCAGCACATCAACCACAGCCACATGAAGGTAGTAGCCATGACCGCCCACGATGCCAGCATCATCAGAGAGTTGAAAGAAGCCGGTTTCGACGATTGCCTCTTCAAGCCGTTCAGCACAGAGAAGCTGAAAGAAATCCTCGGTTTGGAGGATGCAGCATCAGAAACAGAGGATATTACAGAGAAAACAAGGGATACTGCATCAGAAGCAGAGGATATAGCAGAGAAAACCAATAAGAATTCCCGCTTTGCACCCCTCCTGACCTTTGCAGAAGGCGATCCGGAGGCAGAAGCCGAGATACTCAGCACCGTCAAGCAGGAGTTGTCATCCCATCTCCAAAACCTCCAGCAGGCAACAGAAGGCGAGTTATCAATAGAAGCCATCGGCAAGACAGCCCACAAGCTCCTCCCTATCGCCACGATGATAGAGATGGAGACCCGCCAGCACATCGCCGCCCTCGCTCCCGAGCATATCAGCGATCTGTCAGAATCTCAGATAAGAGCCTACACCCAGGCCGTCATCGCCGACCTGAAGGGGCTTTTTACTTTTCACACAGTTCCCAGTATCTATGAGCAAGGTCATGGATGAACTTTCGTCCTCGCTCGGTCCATACGAGATAGGTATGGGTGTAAGCTCTGCCCATCTTCTCCTGTCTGTCATCGCTCTTCGGGTCGAGGAAGGCGCTGTAGCGGGTACGGCTCTTCGCCAAGCCCATGTGGGCGTAATCGGCATAAAGAAGATACTGACCGCTCTGGTAGTACTGGATATGCAGAGCACAGAGCGAGCGGTTCAGCTCCTGGGCTGTGATGCCGAGCTCCTTCGCAATCTGTGTAGTGGTGAAACACGAAACGGAATCGAGCACGTTATCGCTATAGAGCGCCTTAGGCAAAAGATTACCCACCTGATTCTCCAACTGGATGATGTTATCACCATTCTTAGCGATGCGAACCACCTGTTCATCCACAACTCCATTCAGACGGCGGATTTCCGTATCCTGTTCGCCGATAAGCTTCTTCTGCTGTTCAATCTGCAGCCGTTGCTTCTTCAGCAGATTTTCCTTCTCCTTGAGCGTAGCACGGAGAATTTCTTCTGCATGTCGGATTGTCTCCTCATCGCTCTCTCCCTGCTGCACCGGGATATAACCACCCGTCTTGCGAATCTGTGGCAGCACATCAGCCGTAACCCAGTTCTTGAACTTCACGGCAGTAGAAAGCTTAGAGCCGAGAACCAAAGCATAGAAACCGCTCTCGTTGACATAGAGCATCTGAGTACGACGCATCGCCTCGCTTCCATCCTTCTTCAGACCGGTTGCTACCCATGTACGGCGTTTCGCCGTATCAAGTGGTTTAACTAACTGATCTACAGCATCATTCGCTCTCTTATATCCCAGTACATTACAGAGATCCTTTGCACAGAACAATGGCTCCCCATTCTCATCGGTCAAGGTACGAACCTTACCGAATTCAGAGTTTTCAAACACGACAGCAATTGCTACCTTCTTATCCATTTCTACTTTTTTATTTGTATTAACTGACTTTACCATAATAATTTGTTTTTAAAATAATCACTAATAAATAATCACTACATCACCGTAATCCAAACGCTCTCCTCTCTTTCCCTTGCTGCGGTAATGGCATTCATGAGCCGATGCAGCCAGATGCGGGAATTAAAGACGGCACCCTGTAATTTATTTTCACCTACCAGAATGCAGCCCTGCGTATCATCAGGATAATTACCGGCATGAATGCGGATGCCCTCAAAATCAGGAACACCCTGCACCAGCGGAAGCCACTTCTTAAACCTTGGCGATTTCGAGATAACCACAGGATACGAACCCTCCGGTATCGCCGTATGACCCGGTATCTTGCGGGCTTTCTTGCCCGATACCCTGCTGTACCGACCATCCTCCTCTTCCGGTTTCAGTTCGATACCCAGGAGGTTTCTCCACGTAGGCTCCAGGGTATCACAGAAGTAATGCTCCTTGTCCAACTTCGCCTTATCGAAGCTGTGCTCAAAGATACGCTTGTCGCCTATTTTTACCCCCGAACGCCAGGTACGTTTCACATCCTTATCGCTCAAAATATAAAGATGACCTATCGTATAAGTCTTCTTTTTTGCTATTCTTTTTACTACTATTTCCATAACTCAAACTCCATTAAGATTCTAATATTTTTACCTCTTTACCATCCTTGCGGTTACGTAGCTTTTCAAAACTGAATAACTGAATACTGATTACGTCACCCGTTACACCCTTAGGCGGAATCTTCCGGATATAGTTTCGGTTCACCCAATTACGCAACATCGAAGGAGTGCCCTTCTTGTCCATGCCCAACTGCGAGCGGAGATATTCTGCCTGCTGGAAATTAAAGACATCAGGCAACTGCTGCAACAGATTTGCCGGTCCACGCTTACTCGATTTCTCGTTCGAAAAGTTCGCCCTCTTGATGGCATCACCAAAGAAACGCATCTTGCAGTAGAGGTCGTAACGCTCGCTCCAGCGGATGAACTCATCTATCTCCGGCTCCCATTTACAGCCGTTCGCCACATACAGCACACACGCCTTCAGGTAGGCGATGACGTTGGCACGGAAGGAAAGATTCTCATAAACCCTATCCTGCGACAGGCGCGAGAACTCAGCATTCTCATCCTTCAGCCGGAGGGCAAGCTGGAATGCCTCAGGACAGTCAATCAGCCCCCTGGCGTTGTTCAGATTCTCGATATAAGGCTTCAGCCCCTCTCGGTAAGCATCATCGTAATCACCAAAGACAGGCATTTCATCACCGATTTCACGCTCCGGAATGGTACAGAAATTGATGCGGCTTATCGGACCATCTGTCAAAACTTTTGAGAAGTAACGCTGTCCTTTCTGGATAGTGGTAGATGCGTTCCAGTTGAACCGGATGGTTACACGTTCCGTAACACTCTGAGTTCCCACGCGAGTCTGGCCGTACTGGTTGTCGCTATCTGAGGCAAGACACATGATACGGAAATGCTGGTTTCCGGTACCCTTCAGAGCATCAAACTGATCCAGTTCATTGAGCGAAGTGTAAAGAAATCGTCCCTGCGCCTCAGCGGTTCTCATCACGAATGCCGGATTGGTCATATCGGCATCAATCTCCTGTATAACGAGGTTGTCCGGTCGCTTACGCTTGTCCTTGTTGGCGCCCTTGCGCGTCATCTCCTCTTTCCATTCCTTCTCACGTTTCAGATTCTCCGCATCCCGCTTTCTGATATCCTCCATAATGTATCTAATCGGCTTATCCACAGACGATTTACCTGCGCCCGTACCAGCCAGCAAGCAAGTAGAAAGCGTAGCCTCATGCACTACATTATCAATATACCGGAAGCTCGTCTGCCAGAGATGCGTTGCGAGTGGTGGGAAGATAGCGTGCGCCACAGCCGGCTTATAAATCTCCGGTGTCCGAGATATCAGCAGTTCCACCAGCTTCGGCAGTTTCTCCGGCATCGCTGGCGGTTCCGGATAATCCTCCTCGCTACTTTGAACTTGGAACATTGAACCTTGAACTGTATGATTTGCGTTAGGGCTATTAACTGTTAACTGTAAACTATTAACTTGTTGGCTGGCCTGTTTTTCCGCCAGCGCATTCACCCTTATCACATCCCTCGACATCGGCTTGGAGCTGTCAGCATATTTCGCATAGAAATCATGTATCAGCTGATGGCAGTCATCCTCCTGATAGTAGCTCGGCATTTTCGTCCTCACCACCTTCATCAGTTCCTCCTCGCTCATCACCCTCGAAGCGCCTGCGCTCATGATAGCGAGCAGCGAAGAGTGCCGAGACCCAACGGTATCAATCGCCATCCCCTCAAGCCCAGCCGACTGAACGAACAGATCAAAGGCTATCAGATTCTTCTCACTGGCCTCTCCCAGCTCACCAGTGCCATAATTGCCTCCAGGATTCCCGAGATGAGAATCATCAGCATGATTGCTATTACCAGATTGGGCAGGCTGAAGAGCAGTGCCAGCAGGAGCAGCATAATTGCCATGATTGCCCGAAAGTCTATTGTTTTGAACGTTGTCATTACTATTGCTATTAACTGTAAACTGTAAACTATTAACTATCTTGCCGTCCACGGTCAGTCCACGGTCGAGAAACGCCTGCCTGCGCTTCATAATCTCTTCATTACTCAGCACTGCACACCACATTTTAGACCGGTAGATTTCCGAGTTCTTATCCGTCAGGAAAATCATCCTCTCAGGTGTGATACAGCTTTCATCATACGGCACGCCCAGTGCCTCACAATACGCCTTCTGCGTCTCCTCGATGGTCATCCCAATCGGCATTCTAATCCCGATATGCAGTTTCTTTCTAGCGCTATAACAAAGATGCAGCAAACTCCCATTCCAGATACCCGAAGAGCAGTTCAGCTCGCGCGCCTTCTCGATAGCCTTCTCCACATACTCCTTATCATCCACATCGATAATCGTCTGGAAGAGAAAGCTTTCCGGCAAGGCATTCTCCTGTCTGCGCACATTATTCTTGAACATGCCGTAGTGCGGGCAGAAGAAAGGCAGCTCGCTCTTCAGCCTCTCCTGCGCCTTCTTCACCGCCTGCGCATCGTTCAAATCCACTCCGTCAATCGGCAATTCACCCCGAATCTGCTGAATCATCTTTTTAACGGCAGCCGATTCAATCACCTTATCATAAGTATCGATATTGTAAGAAAAAACTTTCCCTTTATTACCCTTGCGATAAGGATTAATTGCCACTACATGTACTATCTCCATTTTACCTCCATGTTTTTATTAATCGAACACTTCGCTGTTAATCATGATATACCCGCTACCATAACTTACATTGATAGGCAGAATCAGCGAGTTATCAGAAATCTCCTGAACCCCGTTCGCCTCGAAGAGCGAAGCATTCTCGGCATCATTCAGTCTGCTCTTGACGAAGCCTATTACCCATTTTGCCGCAATTTTCTCGGCGGCAACATCCTTGTCAACGAGGTCCTTTACCAGCTGTTCATCGCAGAAGTTGATATCCGCATTCACGTTCTCAGCCTCCGCTTCTTCCTTCCCCATTTCCTGGTTCTCGAAGAAGAGGTTATACTTGATTTTCATATTCTTCATCATTACGATGTTCAGATTTTTCAGTTCCCCCTCCGAGTCAGCAATCGTCTCGTAGAGTTTCTGTACCGACTTCTTGAAGATGTTTTTCACGTCCATCAGGCAGTAATAGATTTTCCCATCAATCACCACCACCCTCAGTTTTCCGTACTGCGGATGAGCAAAATAAAAAGGTTTCATTGCTTTCATCTTATAAATTCCTTTTTAAACAGTTGGGCGCTCCCACAACGGTTGATGTGCCTATACACAAAAGCCCCCGAAACCCAGACCATATCGGTTCTGAATTCCGGGGGCAAAGGTACAACAAGATGCTGAAACCTACCTGGTACGTACCTGGTACGCGTACCAGGTACGAATTAATTTATGAAACGTCATTCACGTTATATAACAGACTAGCTAACAGATATTTATCGATTTTGCAGTTTCTCCGATAAATCCAGACATCTGTTGCTGATCCATCCCTTTATTAAAGGCAGAGCGAAGATTCTCCTTGTCAATATTCCAAAAGGTGCCAAACACCACCCATACATTCTGTATGCCGAGTTTGGTAGAAATCTGGGACGCAAGAACTGCAGTTTTAGCTACAGAGAGTCCCTTAGGCTGGAAATGCTCATCAAGAAAGCCATGTATCGCCAAACTGGAGAGAACCATTAACCCCTGAGGATTAGCAAGAGATTCCGGCAGCGGACGGAAATTCTCTTCTGCCTTCGCCTTTCCTTCCTTCTTCTTAGGTCCATCACCATAATTTTCAATATACGTTGCATTATCGTGCAATTCAATTGTTCTATTATCACTCATGATTATTATGCTTTTAGATTCCATATAATTTACAATAAACTCACTGTCCAGACTTAAATAGCCATCTGTTATAAAAATATATAGTGCCTTTATCCTCGACAGACTACGCTTGATTCGCGTACTTAAGTTTTCTTTCATATTGTATTATTATTGTTGTTGTTTTAAGTTTCTTGCCTCAT
>ERZ1034687.1357-NODE-1357-length-12989-cov-16.050796_pt1 | contig 12989 bp, 6 predicted proteins | sample MGYA00520704_ERZ1034687 | MGnify/ENA primary metagenome ERZ1034687 (study PRJEB33766, sample SAMN09781762) | gut metagenome | biome: gut microbiome | host: Homo sapiens | place: Madagascar | study: EMG produced TPA metagenomics assembly of the PRJNA485056 data...
TAGGAATGTGGATTATCCATACTCGCTTGTTTGTATCATCAGTTACAAATTCTTCGATGCTTAGACCTTCTGATGACAGATATGTACATTGTTCCGTCAGTTTGAACGTTGCAGACTGCGTATTGGCAGGTTGTCCATTAAAGGTTAGCCTTGAAATGTCGGTACCGACTATTTCAAGTGTCTTATCCTTGACACCAATCACTAAGTGTCCACCCTCCATATTGGCAATGGCAGACACATACGAGATAACATCGTCTTTCTCGTTCCCACAGAACGAGTTCTTCAAGTTCTTGAACTCCTTCCATTCACAGCGAGCATTCTCTTGTGGGTACTCACGAAGGAGATATTGTTGTAGTTCTTGTTCGAGCATAGAAATTATCGTTTTAAGAACTCTTTGAGTGATAATGCTGTTATCCCCAATCCGCTTGCTCTTGATAGAAGAATATTATCGGATGTTAAAAGTATTGGATGCTCGTTTTTATACTTTAATGCAACAGATAATATCATACAATCAGGATTGTTTTTGTCAAACCCCTTAGGCAACAAGGACAAATTGGCATCTTCCATTTGAGAATAATGCTTAATGAAAGCATAATGAATGTTTTTTGCGGCTTCATTTAATTTTGCCTTATCAACATCTACCTTTAGTTTTAACTTATCAAGTTCTTCCAATACTTTTGCAGGTATAACAATTTTATATTTATTGCCAATACGAGAAATTATATCAGGACAATTTACAAAAACATTTGTATCAATGATATAGATATTCTCTTTTCCTTCGACTAATTCCTTTCTTTTCTTTTCAAATTGGGACAAATCTATTTTGCCAGTTATTGTCACTCCAATATTACCAGATGTTATGGTTCTTGGTCCAAAATCCACAAATTTATCTTCTTGTGCTTTCAAAAGATATTTGCGAACTCCTTCTGACATATTCTCTTTCAAAACTGCATTATCTGCGACTATTATTGTATTGTATTTGGCACGTGAAGTAGCAACATTAAATAATTCGTTTTCCAAAGAATAGCGTAATGAGGCATTCGGAATGAAGAAGATACAATAATCAACAGTCAATCCTTGAACCCTGTCTACTGTTTCTATACGAATATTATCAGGTAAATCTTTTGTCTTTGTCCACTTCAAGACAAAGTGTTTTTGTAATTGGCGAACAGATTCTCTAAATTTTGAGAGAACAGCGATTTCTGTTTTAGGCGATTCGGCAATTATCTTGTTGACTAAATGAAAAATGGAATCTAAAGCATTTATAGGGGCTTTGTCGCCAATTTTCATGTCCAAGCCAATAAACATAGGACCACCTTGTCGGTTTAATTCTGATAAATTTGAGGGAATTACTTGCTCATCAGAAACTGAGCGCAATTCATTATTGTAGAAAATACCTGTACTTTCAGCTCCACGTTTAGTCAAGCGGAATGTGTCACTAAGCATATACGATTTGAAAGAAAAATTGTAACAAATTGTTTCAAATCCTTTCACTATCGACGACCAATGGAATCTGTTTATAATATCTTCATTGGTTACAATAATTGGTGCCAACTGTTTTTGGTCTCCAATCAAAATAACCCTTTCTCCTAATTTCACTGCGGCAGCTATCATTGGAAGAAGTGCTTGGCTCGCTTCGTCCATTATAACATAATCAAAAGGCTTATCTATCGCTTCCTTTGCCCATCCGCTTGCCAAATAAAAGGTTGCCAAGGAAAGGTTTCCGCAAGAAGCATTGCAAAGATTGTCTTTTATCGGTTGAAGTTTTGAAAGTTCTCTATTTTCATCAATAGTTAAACTTGTTTTTGACACCTTGTCTTTTTCGAGAAATGGCAAAATGTCATCTTTCTTTGCCAACTCCATCAAAGCCTGATTGGTTAGAGCTGTAACTAAGACACTTTTGTTCTCTGTCAATAATCGAGCCGCAAGTTGAGCCATACGATATGTTTTTCCTGTTCCAGGAGGACCTTGAACCACAATGCAGTTTTTGTCTTCCATATCTCTTAGCAAGAGAGATGGAAAATCAGTTTTTGCCTCAATCTTTAATGGATTCCATTGACTTGAATTTTCATCGAAATCCAATATCTTTTGCGTTTCTATACACGAGGAATCACGAACGATATCAACGAGATTTAACAAGTATTGTAAAGGTGGATCTTTGGGGCCAAAAACTATAATAGGCTTATCATTTTCCAACAATTGTGCAAATTCTGTTGTAAGGCCCTTTATTCCCAAGATACAGAAATCACTTTCCTCTGATTTTTGTATCCATACACATAACGCATCTGAATATGTTCGTTGGTAGCCTTTCCTAAGTTCAGTCCAGGAATTGCTACCCCAGTTTTTGAAACTGCCCATTTCTCCAATAAGGAATGAAGCTGTCCAGAATGTGTTTTTGCGAGGCATATTGTCAGATTTGCGAACCTTAAAAATAGCTATTCCATTAGGTTGTAGCTTAACAAAGCGACCAACGAAGACTTCACCTCGTTCTTTCAAGACAAGTGCTTTAGTACAAACTGTTTGTTCGTACTCTTTTATTTGGGTCTCAAGTTCCGCATTGAGAAAATTCTCATAATCTTTTCTTGTATATTTCATATTCTATAAAGCATCATTATCATCAAACAATTCTTGAATACCCTCTGTTTTAGAATCCATTCCAAACGATTTTATCGAATTGTATGCATTGTAACTGGGATTCTTAACAGCAAAAGTGGTTCGTTTTATATATTGAAACACTTTACTGAGAGCAGCATAATAGTGCTTTGGCGTATATTCTGTATCAAAGATCAAATTGACATTAGAATCTTTGTTAAAAATATCATTTGCAGTAACACTATGTGGTTCATTTTTGCCATCCCATAGCATAAGAAGATTTTGTCTGTTTGACGTTAGAAATTCAAAATCAGTTGCACTAAGATAAATATATCCACCTTTAGCACTTTTTACAACCAAATTAATTTTTTCTCCTTCTGGGTTGACAATATCTTCTATCTGATTAAAAGAACGCCATTGTTTATTATTGGATGTATCTAAATTCCAGTTTGAGCAATCATATCCATTCTTTTCCAATTTCATTTTTATTGCATCCACTGCCTCTTTATGAGCAGCAACTTGTTCATCATCGGACAATCCACCACGCTCTATCACTGTTCCTAATTCTAGAAGAATTTCATTTTGTGCGTTAGAGTGTATGTTATCTATAGAATTTGATTTTGAAGTTTGTCGTTCTTCATCCTTAGGAAGGTCTCCATCTATCAAATCTCCATATTTCGCCCGATACTGTTCTATTATCTCGTCTTTCTTACGATTTTCTTCTGAGAGGTTTTCTATAGTTTTGTTCTTTTCCTCAATATCTTCTTTAGAAACAGATACCCTGCCTTCTAAACAGAGTTCCCTGTATTCATCAAATCCCATATCAGACTTACCTTCTTTGGCAACTTCAAATAAAATGTCTTCAATTCTTATAGAGTTACAAAGGTATAGTTGTTTGGTCTGTCGGTCATAGTAGTAATCATATTCCGAATCATCATAATTCAGCAATATTTTTCCGTTATACGATAATTGGCGAGGCAAAACTCCTGGATATATGAATATATGTGTATAATGCTCTTTTATCCATTCGTTGTATTCCTTAGAGTTCCATTCTTCTGAATTTTCTTTTATTCTTTTGTCATTCCAATCATCTGATAAGCCGCAACATTTCTTATTTTTAAGTTGAGCAAGAATCTCTTTTTGATTTTCGCCAACAAACGGTTTCTCATACTCACATGCTTCAGAAATAAAATTAACACCACATTTCAAATCTGAATCCGATAGTTTGTCTATGAAATCAACAGGCTTGTTTTCTAAAAACAATTTTCTAAATTGTATGGTATTGCAATTAAAAGTTCGCACACCATTGTCCGTAAGGTATTTTTTCTTCTTATTATCGTCAGCCCATTGTTCTATGGTTGGCAATAATTGTTCACTTTCAAAAAGATAATTGGAATCAAAGTATTTTCCTATAAAATAGGTTTTTAAATGATAGGTAAATGGTGATTCAGTTATTGAAATGTTATTGTCATAAAGAAAGTCTAATAATTCATCCACAAACGATTCTGTTTCCTTGCTTAAAACAATTTTAGGAACATATAAATTATTCCAATTTCTCTTGTGTCGCCGATAGTATGTTGCAAATAAATACTGTTGTGCGTTGCCTACAATATTCCACTCTGAAAAATATGCTTCAGGAATACCAAGAAGTTGATTCAGCTCTTTGTGTATATCATATATAGATTTTGGTTTCGCAACAAAAAACTTGTCCAAATCTTTCTTGCTTTCAAACAATGCTTTTATTTTCTCTATCGAGTCGGATTGGTTTTGGTATTGAGGCAATAACTTTGCCAATGACATCTTTACTTTTTTCTTTTCTCCATTTTGTACAAAGTCACAAATTACTTCATCTGAGACGGAGAAATCTTTGATGCATTTATCTTCAAAATAAATCTTTTGAGAAAATTCAGATGGTTCTTCGTATATAGACAATACCAATTGAAGCACACGATATTCGTAAGAATCCTTTTTATAAGTGCATGTTGAATCTAACTCTATCCTTTTGATACTATTTAAGAAATACTTTTTTGTTTCCGTATCCGATTCTTCAATTATGGCAAGGATATTATTATCAATTTCATGTTTATCAATAATTTGCCGTGTGAATGAGCCTGGCCATTTGCCTTTATAGTTGTTGTACAATTCGGCTAAAGAAGCATCAATATCTTCATAATGTTCTTGAATAATGCTTTTGAACTCATCTTCTTGAGAAATAAGATATTTTTCCAATTCTTTATGGTTGTCATCTTTACAGATAACATACGAGTACAACCATTCAGAAACACAATCTCTGTATGCAACCATTTCGTCCAATGGCTTAAAATCACCGTTTGTATTTTTGAAAAGCGAAATAGTTTTAATTTTAGCTTCACCAACCCCATCAAAATCTTTCAACGCAAGAAATAATGTTTTCCTTTCTTCATTTGTGAGTTCAGAAAAATCACATTCTTTGATAGTGTTGAATAACTTTTCATCATCTTGCGGTTCGACAAACTCATATAGAGGATGGTTCTCGTCGAAAACATTATCCGAACTTACAAAGTCAAGTTTTGACAATATTTCCCTAATAGGAAGAAGCAACTTAGTTGTAATAATTAAGTTTGAAGCCTCTATCTCCTCACATGAATTATATTCTTCTCCAAATTGAAATATAGGTAAGTTTTTTACAAATAAATTTAATTCATTCGTACGAGATGAGACATTATTGTTATCAACGATCCATTTATACAATAACTGTTTTTGCTCATCAGAAGCAGCAATGAACCACTCGTTGAAAATACCATTATCAGTGATGGTTTCAACGACATCGGCAAATCTCAGTAATTCAATGTTCTCAAATATTTCTTCTTCCAATATCTTGCTATCAATCTTATTGGAAGGCAGACATTTATTTGTGTTAAGCAGTTGACAGAACAAATCAGCACCGATAATTTCAGACAAGCCCGTTTTGTCAATAATTATCTCATCCTGTCTTGCGAGTTCGCCTTTGTGATTGAGAATAAAGGCTTCTGATTTGAGAGCAGATTTGTATGAGGTGTTGAAATGCTCAGCAAGTTGCTTGGTGTCAGTACTATTTTCCTCAAAATAGCGTGGAATAAGAACATTCAGCGCATTTCTATCTTTTTGTTCATTCAAAGAGGCACTCCATTGAACTAACAGTTTTGCAATTGTTTGCATGAGATAAAAATTCCAAGGATTATCTCCCAATATTCTTTGGCGTGGTGGATCAAGAATGAAATTCGCATTTATATAGAACGGAAATTTGAAATCTTTTACTAAAGTAGGCAAAAATGCAAACATTGATATTTCATCACACTTCGTGTTAGGTTTTAAATTTTTATCTTCACCAATTGGAATTGCGAAAGAAATAATAGTAGAATTATTTATGGCAATCTTTTTTGGAATGTTATCCAATTCTTGATTGTGTGTATCAACAAATTTAGCTTCGATTATTTTTCCAGAAACATCGTCCTGGTCTTCAATGTCAATTCTGATATCAATACCATTTTCTTCAAAAATATCATTATTAACATCTATCTCAAAATCCTCCCGCTTGAAATATTCTATGCGATTAATACCAAATGAATTTTTTAGCGTGATAATACCATTTTGATTTGTTTTACTAACAGATAATCTATTAAAATCAATGCGTTTTGTGTTACGAAGAAATAGCATAAAATGCGGATTGCAGATAATGTCTGTGATGGCTTTTTCATAACCATTATTTCCTTTAATCTTATGTTCACCTAATTTCAATGCTATACCGACATTCGATAGTATAAAATCTTCTCCTAATTCAGTCGGAAATTTATCAATCCAAATAGGCTCTAATTGCCAAGGAATATCAACAACGCCTTTAAATCTTGTACGATCACTATTAAATTTCCGTAAAAATTGTTGCTGTTCTTCTTCTGTTTGCAACCTATTAACACAGAAATAAAATGAATTAAAATCTGTAAATCGTTCATCATTTTTATCAAACTTAAATTGATAACCACCAGTTTTGATGAATACTTTCTCGGAATCAGTAAAAACAGATTTGAACCCAATGCCCTTATATCCAGTTTTGTTCTCGTTAGCTTTTTTTGTACCATTTGCTGCAGATGTAATGGCCTCAAAATCATCTTTATCAAAGCTATTGCCATTATGACAAACAACCAAATAATCACCTAGCGTTTTTACATTTACTAATACGCCATTTGCTGATGCTGCATCATCGGCATTTTGTATTAATTCAAAAAACATCCTATCCTTGGAAGAATACATATTCTTTCCTACTTCAGCCAACAAATGTGCTGTAGCTACATTTCCTGCAGGAGAAGTAAATTTTTCAAAAGTTAGATTTACATCTATCTTGTATGGATTATTTACTTCTTCATAAGCAATACTATGGAACTGATAAAGTTGATTCCTTTCTATTCTTTTATCTTTGGGTGTAAGATTTCTTAATTTTATTTTATAGTATTTCCCTTCTTCAATTTTTTCTGGATTCATAACTATTGCTCGTAAATTATATCCGTAATAGGGATCTACTAACAATTTGCCATCTTGACCTTCACCTATTGAATATAAATTTTCAACAAATGTGTATTTACCGTAAATTTTAGCAATACCAATAAAACATTTAGACTTAATTCCAATCTGTAGAAGGAGACTCTGTAAATCCAAATCGTACAATGATTCTTCATATGGAACTGGATTAAGTTGTTTGATACCAAATGTTAAGCGCTCATCATCATCTGCTAAATAAACGACTTCTACAATTTGACCAATATAAAGAATATCGTTTATACGTTCAATATCGTTCCAACTAACAGAGTCTTTATATATATAGCCCTCAATATCCTCAATTCTTACTTTGGCATATTTCTTTGTAATGTCTATTACTTCTGCTTCATAAATATATCCACGTTCGCTATGGTGATTAAATTTTTCGACCATCTCCTTATTTTTTATGATTTCAAGAAGATTGACACTACAATATATCGTTTTGCTTTTCTCATTAATTTTTCCAATAGCTGCATTAATAGTATCTCCGATTTTTATGGTTCCCGATGCTATTTCATTAATTACATTGTTAGGCAGACAATTATTTCCGATAAAACTAGATAATGTATTATTTATCTCAATGATAATGCCATTGTCATTGATATGAGTTATAATTCCAGAAACCAGTGTGTTTTCTTTGTACGTGTTTTTATACATCTCCCATATTTCTGATTCCTTGGTTGAGGCAATTGTAAATTTCTGCTTAGTGTAATCGTCCAATAACATTACAGTAACAGACTTATAAAAATCAAAGTACTTATCAATATTGTCTATATAACAATCTCGCATATGATTTTTAAAGACCTTACACATAAAGCCAACATCTATCATTAAAGAATTGTCATCTATCTCAGTTATAAAACCATTCAAGATAGTTCCTGCTTTCGCGTTAGCAACAGATAATTTCCTTGACAACTTTAAAACTTTATCATTGAGATTTATGTCTTTGATTGCAAAAACGAAATATTGCCCTACATATTTTTCTGGTTCTATATCTTTGGCATAACTCAAATCACTTTGTGACATTTCTGCTTTTATTCCATCTACATCTATTGTGAATCCAAAGTATACACTAAAATTCACTATTTTACCTACTACAGATGTTCTATTCTTTTTATAATTATACAACAGCTGCCATTTGCTTTTCTCTGATATATTTGTGGGGAAATTAATTGTTCTCATAATGCTAATTAATAATTAAATGTCTCATATGCTCTGATTTCTCTAAATGTAATAACAGGAGTTATTTTTTTCAGAATTTCCCTATTAACAATACTGTCATATGGTAAACTTGAATGTAAACTTTGTTCTAACCATTGATTATTCCACAATGGTTCTATATTCTTATTAGCAACAAGTTGACAAAGACGAATATTGTATGGTGAAGTTCCCTTCTTCTTATCATTTTGGTATGTAATATTTTGCAACCATAATTGGTCGTAATCAGAATTTGGTTGATTGCAAAGTTTTGCGTACACCTTGCTTATAATATCCCATTTTTCTTGCTCATCTTCAAGTGAATCAACCATACGACTGAGGACACGTAGAGCATAGTGGCAACAACCCACGTTTTCCAATGCTATTTGCACGCATACTGCAGACATGGCTCTTATACTTCCTCCTGGAAAGATATTTGAATGATGATAGGTCTTTAATTTAGAGAACACGTCATCTTCCTGCCCAAGGTCTACTTCCTCCCATTTCTTATCTTGTTTTTCTTTGTCTTTCAGCCAATCTTCTATTCGATTGTCAATATCGGACAGCATTGTCTTGATGGAGCCACTATCGGGGTATTGCCGTGCAAACATTAGGATATAGAGAAGATGTTTCTCGAAACTGTCGAAATCAACACCTTTCTTGTTGAATAATGGCGTATTGTAGATGTATGCAAGTTTATCCGCCTTAATAGAATCAGTGACAATACTTTCGCTAATCTTGGTTTTCTTACTGTTCATACGGAAATTAAGGCTTTCCAATACATGTTGCAAGATGTATGATATGTTCTCTAATACATCCTTGTCATTACAGAATATACGATAATCATCACGATAACGGATAATTTCATACGGAGTGGTAATGTTTTCTTTTTGTATGGCTTCATGAAGAAGAAGGTCTGAATAAACCAAGGATGATTTCGCCTACGAAATCAAAGATTGCGCTTCCTTGTGGAATACCGATGTTACGCCCATGCTGGAAGGCTCTAAGATATTTCTGAATGTTTGCAGAAATAGAGTTGTTACATTCTTTTTCGTGCGTAGTGTCTTTAAGAGAGAAAGCCCAGTCAAAGGCTTGCGGATTGACAGAACCATAACAGTTGGTGATGTCTGTTACGAACATATAGCGATATTCTAAAGACAACTCAATGCTACGTTGTTCCATGGCATTCCACCAATTCAGAATGGTTGTTGACTTATGGAAAGGCTCTTTCTCTTTCGGAATAACAGGCAATGCACAGGATGTAATATGTGGCACTTTAAATCTTTCAAATAGACCATTAATTGTCTTCCAAGACTGTTCATTGCAAATCTCACGTACGAGAAAATAGTACAAAAATGGATTGGCGAGAATAATAGGGCGTACTGCATAGCGACCATCTTTGTTGAGCAAGATGTCGAGGTTGACATCAGATAACAGCTCTGGTGAGATGTCTTTTTGCAAACACTCTTCATAGGGCGTGTCCGCTATCATGTTCTTTACGGCTTGAAGCAGTTCGTCAAATACGAAATATTCAGGGAGTTCAAATCCGTGGTATTGTTCTGACTTCAAAAAGAATTCCATAGCCTCTTTTGAATCTAGACTTAATATATTTTGGGGGTTATGCACCATTATTATTTGATTTAAAGTTCTATATGTAATCTCATTGCTTCTTTGGGTATATACGCCGTAGCCACCAAGCATCCATCAAAAAGTTCAACTACAACCCTATGTTGTCCGGCAATCCTTGCCACCCTACCATGGATGCCCTTGAATTCACCTTCAGTTATCACCACTTCATCCCCCAACTTATACTTGATATTTTCAGAAGTAACTGGGATGACATGAGGATTCTTTATCGATGTCAAGCGGATGAAATTATCCATGGCTGAATCAGAAATAATTAGCGGAGGATTCTTGTCTGGAGCATCTTCACGGAAAGACGTGTGGTCATAGTAGATACTAAGCAGTGATCTACTATCAGACGCATTGAGCTTGCGAAACAAAGTTTCTACTTGGCTACAAGTTGCACGAACAAAGATAAAGGAAGGTAGCAAAGGCTCTGTCACAATGCGTTTTTTGCCTTGCATGGTTATCTGTTTGTATCGTAAAGGCACATAACAATCTATGCCCTTGCCTTCAATATAGGTCTGAGCCTTGAGAATGCGACCATACGATACACGAAGAACAAACCATTGCGTACTTTGGGTAGGCACATTTTCTACCGACACCCCATCTTTGACATCATCAGAAATGGAGGGCGTACAAGAGGTAAGTCTTGCACTTGGACACGATAAGCGTGTGTCGGTAGGCTGCCCATTATACAATGAAGCGTCAGCCGTTGGAGGCTGTTTGGTGTTATCTTCCAATGTTATTGCTCAGAGGTTAGATTAAACCAATAGACTTTCTTTTGGTAGAATTGTCAATTATTGACTACAAAAGTAGGAAATCTTATTCAGATGAAAGAATAAATAATTGGAATTCTTTACTTCTGGCATCACATTTCTGTGATTCGAGGTGATTTGTAGTGCTGATTGCTACAAATCGCCTCAAATTGTCGTTATCTGGATAAACCTTGTGGTTTCTTTTTTGATGGTGCTCCTAACCCCAACTTCTGTGTTCCGTCCCAATTCGTAAGTTGGTCAGCACATCCATTGGAGCCACCAAGTGAAACGTATGTATCTGCGCTGCACGACATGTGGTTAATGAACGAAAGGAAGTTCTGAATGATGGGTTCGGTATAAACAACCTCATCGGTAGCAAAGAGTTTTGTCCAGTGTGCGACACATTCTCTTCGATAGTTGCCACAACCATTTTTTTCTGCCACAACGCCAATATCGGGTCGCTCATTTCTATATGCTTTGGAGCTGTGGTCATAATGAGGTCTTTCTCCACCAATTGTATAGCATTAGTAGTGCAATATTATTGCTTGGCTTTCAGTCTATGCTGCACCCACAGGAATGCTGGAATAAGGAAAAGGTCAGCCATAATCCAGGCGATAGGATCGCCGAAGCAGACGCCGGTCCAGGCGATAGCGGGCACGAGCCAAAGGCTGACACCGCAGCGTGCTATCATCTCCATCACGCCGCTGAGCATGGAGAGGTTGCTGAAGCCGAGTCCCTGGATGGAGTAGCGCAGAATGGTGAGCAGTCCGAGGGTGGGGTAGAAGTAGTTGTTGATGCGCATGTACTGCGCAGCGTTGATCACCACGGCAGCCTCGCCGCTGTCTACGAAGAGCTGCATCATATAGTCGGCGAAGGGATATATCACGAAGAAGGTGAAGACGAAGTAGGCGAGCATGAGGCAGATGGCATCCTTCACGCCGCGCGTTACGCGGTCAATGCGCTGTGCTCCGAGGTTCTGTCCGCAGTAGGTAGCCATTGCTACGCCGATGTTCTCGAAGACGCAGGTGAAGAGATACTTTATGCGGAGCGAGGCGGTGAAGGCTGCTACGCAGGTGGTGCCGAGGGCGTTGTTGGCACTCTGCAGCATGATGATGCCAATGCCAGTGATGGAGAACTGCAAGCCCATCGGCACACCGTTGTTGAGCAGTATGCTTGTGCGGCGGTTGTCGTAGCGACGTTCGTCGCCTTGCGGAATGAGCAGTTGCATGTGCTTGCGTATATACCATATACACAATGCTACGGATACAGCTTGCGAGAGCCATGTGGCTATGCCGGCTCCTGCTACGCCCATGCCACAGAAGAGTATGAGCACAACGTCAAGCAGGATGTTCACGAGGGCGGAAGTGATGAGGAAGTAGAACGGCTGGCGCGAGTTGCCGAGTGCGCGTATCTGACCGGAGAGGAGGTTGAATCCGAACGTGAGCGGTATGGCTGCGAACTGCAGCATGAGGAACGTATAGGCATCGTGGAAGATGTCGGTCGGGGTGTTCACCATCTGCAGGATGCGGTGGCAGGACATAAGCGAGAGCACCATTATCACCGTGGCTATGACAGCCGACACTCTAACAGCGTTGGCTACGTAGATGCGCATCTTGCGGTAGTCCTTCGCCCCGAACGCTTGCGCTACGGGTATGGCGAAGCCTGCGCAGGCTCCGTTGCAGAAGCCCATAACGAGGAAGGTGATGGAGGTGGATGCGCCTACGGCTGCCAATGCTTCTACACCAATCCATCTGCCTACGATGACGGCATCGATGACGAGGTACATCTGCTGTAGGATGTAGCCGAGTATCAAGGGCAATGCGAACTTGGTGATTTGGCGCAGTGGCGATCCGACCGTCATATCGCTCACCGATGCAGCCTTCTGCGTTCGGTGAGACGGGGTGCTGTTGGGGGCTTGTGTTTTCATATGTTATCCTGTTTGTTTCCTTTTTTTTCGATGCCTCTTTAAGCCTTACTATGCCTCTTTAAGCCTTACTATGTCTCTTTAAGCCTTACTAAGCCTCTTTAAGCCTTACAATGCCCTCCCCGACGGGGAGGGTTGGGAGGGGCTTTTTTACTTTTATCTGTTGCGGTAGGCGAGCGGTGTCATGCCGGAGCGCTGCTTGAAGAAGTTGGTCATGGCACTCTGGTCGCTGAAGTTGAGGTGGTCGGCTATCTCGCCCATCGTCATATCGGTCTGCGTGAGCAGGTTGCATATCTCCTTGTAGACGAGCGATGTGGCGTGTTCGTTTATGGTCGATCCGCTTATCT
>ERZ1034687.1358-NODE-1358-length-12981-cov-4.482593_pt1 | contig 12981 bp, 8 predicted proteins | sample MGYA00520704_ERZ1034687 | MGnify/ENA primary metagenome ERZ1034687 (study PRJEB33766, sample SAMN09781762) | gut metagenome | biome: gut microbiome | host: Homo sapiens | place: Madagascar | study: EMG produced TPA metagenomics assembly of the PRJNA485056 data...
TAAAAAAAAGTAATAAAAAGTAAATAAAATTTGTTTGTTTAAAATAATTTGTCTACTTTTGCTTTCTCATATATGACGAAAAGACTTGGCCATGTATAGATTGTGGCCAGAAGATCAGTGATTGTAAAAAGGAACCAAAAACATTATAAAAGATTGTTTGTATATGAAGAAATTTTACAAAAAATTAGTGACTTGCTCACTTGCTGTGCTGGCATTGTGGCCAACTACGGCGGTAAAGGCGCAGACGGCTGTCGATGACGGCCAGACCTTTTATGCGTATCGTATTGACCAATTGAAAAAAGATGCCCAGGGCTTTAGCACGACACCGGAGATTGGTTGGGTGACATTCAACACCAACGACACGACTAAGGTGACGCTGCTGAAGAAGATTACGGGCTATTATGACATGGAGAAGGTGGGCGCTGGCGAGTATCTCGACGGCAAAATCTACACCTATGGCTATCAGTATGATTCTTCTGACTATGATGAAGCTTACCAGTCTACAAAATACATTGTGTATGATGCCGAGACCTTTGAGCCTCTGAAAACCATCAAGCGCTATGGAGAGCGCCGTGTGTCTGACATGACTTACGATTATACAACCAACACAATGTATGCGTTGGCAGAGGATAAGGTGACTAACTACCGCGAGCTGAAAGTGACCAGTCTTTGTATCGTAAACACAGAGACGGGTGAGCTGACGCGTGTGGGTGGCACGGGTGACCTCTATGGCATTAACGGCTACGGAAAAAAGGTAATTGACAACCTTGTGACGCTGGCTTGCGACAAGAACGGCAACCTCTATGCCATGTCGGCCTACCGCCATTTCTATAAGATAGACAAGTTCACGGGCAAGGCTACCGAGATAGGTAAGGAGCACAAACTGGCTGTAGAATCGTTCTTCCAGTCGATGGCCTTTGGCGCTGACGGTGTGCTCTACTGGACGCAGCACACGGCTCACCCCTACGGATGGCTCACCACCATCAACACAACCACAGGTGTGCCCACAAAGATAGGCACGCTGGGCGACAGCGACAAGCTGACCTGCTTGTTCCAGAAACGCAGTCTGGTGAAGACTTTCCCGCTGGCGTAACCGATCTGAAGGCGGTGAACGACGAGGTTAAGCACAACCAGGTGACGCTGACCTGGACATTGCCCACCAAAAACTATGATGGTACCGACGCCAACCTGACCGGGGTGCGCGTTTATCGTCTTGGCACGGCCGAGCCTATTGCTGAGTTAGGAAACGATGCCACATCGTTTGTTGACGAGCATTCGGACAATGGACAGACGGCCTATGAGGTGGTAGCGGTAAACGCCACTGCCCCTGGCGTGCCTGCCACCGTTAGCCTGTTTGCCGGCTACGACCAGCTGAAGGGCGTGAACAAGCTGCATGCGGTAAGAGACAAAGCCACCAACGAGGTGAGCGTGTCGTGGACAAAGCCTACGCAGACGGTGAACAAAGGCTATGCCGATTTCGACAACATCGTGTATAATGTCTATCGCGTAAATCTGATTTCGCAGACCTATGAGCAGCTGTCAGCAAACCAGAAGGAGCTCTCCTTCAGCGAGGCTCTTTCTGACGAGGGCATCTACTGTTATGTGGTAGAGGCTGTCAGCGGTGGCGTGATAGGCTTGGGCGCCAAGACAGAGAACATAACTGTGGTAGCGACAAAGGTGCCGCCCTTTACCGCTAAGTTTGAGAAAAACGGCGACGGCCTGTTCTGGACAGCGGCTAATCTTCCGCATAAATATGGTGCAGGATGGTCAATATCCACTTCTGTAGACAAAGATTTTGATGGCTACTATGCTCGTTTGTATAAGGCTTCAGCCAACGACCCGCTGGACGACTGGTTGATCTCGCCGCCAATACAGATGGAGAATGGTGAATATAACCTTTCTTATTATGGCAAGGGCTCGGCAACGGCCAAGTGGAGCTGGGCTGTGATGCTGAGCGACAACGACGAAGAACTCAGCAACTTTAACACGGAGCTCGACCGCCACGATGACGAGATCGTGTTTGGTGACAAGACGGTGCAAGGCGGATGGAAACAAGTATGCAACAAAAACTTCACCATCGCCACCCCGGGCATCTACTATATAGGTCTCCACGGCTATACCAAGGAGGGCTCTTACATCTCGCTCTGCATTGACAATCTGAGCATTACGCCAGTAACCTCTGGCATAAACAGCGTGAAGGACACTCCTGCTGCCAAGCTGACCTTCAAGGATGGCGTGGCTGAGGTATCGGGTGGTAAGACAATCAAACAGTGGACGGTGTATAACGCTCAAGGTCAGCAGGTAATGCAGGGCTTGGGCAACGGAACGCCTAACGTGCAGATTGGCCTCTCGGCGCTGAACAACGGCCTCTATGTCGTGTGCGTCACCACTACTGATGGCACCGTTCAGACTTTGAAGCTGAAGAGATAATAAGATAAAAACAATATAAAAGGCCGACTGTATGGAATGTAATTCTCATGCAGTCGGCCTTTTTCATGACTTCGTCATTCAAAAACATCTAATCTTTTTTACAAAATTGTTAATAGGGTGTTCAAAATTAATCACATCTTCTTATAAGATACACATATCTTCTTATAAGATTCAAATATGCGATTAATTTTGAACACCTGCTTATATGCTTTATATGCCCAAATACTTGTGTCCAGGTAAAAATGACAGCAGCTTGCCGGTAATCACACAGCACATAAAGGCAAGCAGAGCTATGCAGGGAATAGCTGCCCAAACAGGTATGAGCGGCTCTGCCTGGTTGCCGTTCACGAAGAAACCGGCAATAGGGGCCAGGAAGAACAGGTGCATCAGATACATGCTGAACGAGAGGCGGGAAATGCCTGTAATCCATCTGGGGGCTTCTTTCTGCTCAATACATGTGAACAGCAGGAAGGCACCAAAGGTGGCCAGCAGCACGTTGGGCGTACAGAATTCCCACGACCATTCAAGCAGAGGTGTCTCTATGATCTGACCGGGAACACCCTTCCACCAGAATGACCAACCTGTAAAGGCACCGCCTATGAAAAGGCAGATCAAGCCGATTCTCATTCTCTTGCCCCGATTCCAGGTGATGTGCTTTCTGATGTAATGTGCCAGCACCAGATAGCCCAGATAGCCTGAGCAGTACCAGAGCATTGTAAACCCATTCCAGAAACATTCGCCCCAAAGCTCACGGGTGACAAAAGTGTGAAGCCATGGAATGAAGGTTGAGAGAATGAAAATGCCGATGAATGTGAGTTCCTCTTTGGCCGTTGATTTTTCCAGCCAGGGCGAGACGACAGGGATGATGAGGTAGAGCGAGATGAGCGGATACATAAACCACAGGTGTCCGGCCATTGGTGAGAAATTGAATGGCAACATCCACAGACCGTCCAAAGCTTCGTTCCACGTCCATTGGCCGAGCAAGGCGGGGATGAAAGTGTAAAGGAGCTGAAAGACTATGAACGGTGGCAGGATGCGCATGAATCGCCGTTTATAGAATGAGTGCATCGTCATGCCCTCCTTCATTGGCACAAGAAGGAAAGCACTCACCACCATGAACAGAGGCACGCAGATGCGGCTTAACGCTCCGTCATAGAACGAGACCCAGAAGCGGTTGCTTTCGTTGGCCAGCATTGACACATTGCCGGCCAATCCTGAGCTGTCTGCACCATAGAAATTTTCGCTTGCATGAACAAGCATGACCAGAAAACATGCCACGACGCGGATGTACTCAATAAAAACTATTTGTTTCTTTTCCATGTTTTGTTTGTGTTTTTGCTAGATTGATATAGAATGCAAAGGTAAGAAAAAACAAGAAATTCACAAGTTTGTGGCTTGTCTTTTGCACCGCCAAAAACAAGCGAAAAAGTGAGCGCGGAAAACTGTATATTTATGCAGTTTTGCCCTTTTTTTTAGTGGCGTTCTCAAAGAGCCCAACTTACGATTTGAAAGTGCCCAAATGACGTCCTCAAAGAGGCTCTTTGACGAGCTCATTAAGGCCCTTTGACAGCCTCAAAGAGGCTCTTTGACAAAACGACCCTGTTTTTAAGAGTTGTTAACAAAAAGTATAAGTTAGAACCATCTTATTTTTAAAAACAGAAAGCAGAATACCTGTTTTATCTTACAATCGCTATTTTGGATATTTATTCATTTCTGCTTTCTGTTTTGCATATTTATACAGTTCTCCCAGTGAGAGAACCTCTATTGCTTTGCTCTTTTTCTTGCGCCTTTACGGCTCTTTTTCAGCTGCCTTTTGGGGCTTTCGCGGCCCTTGGAGCCATAGCATCCCTTTGAGCTATTGCTGCTCTTGGAGCTGTTGCTGCTCTTTTGAGCCATCACAGCCCTTGGAGCCGTTGCTGCTGTTGCTTAGCGCTTTCTCTTTCCTTTGGAGCTTTTGCTGCCTTTTGGTTTTTCACCGTCCTTGGCGCCATCCTCTTTTTCGGTCTTCTTCTTTGTCTTGGCGCCATTGTTGGAGATGATGGTGAAGTCGAGCTGTTTCTTCTCCAGGTTCACGCGGGCCACCTTTATGCGTATGGGGTCGCCGAGCTGGTAGCGGTTGTGACGGCGACGGCCGACGAGACAGTAGTTGCGCTCGTCAAAGTCGTAATAGTCGTCGTCGAGGTCGCGCATGGGCACCATACCCTCACAGTGGTTCTCGTCAATCTCGCAGTAGATGCCGAACGACTGTATGCCGGAGATGTGGGCATCAAACTCCTCGCCGAGGTGGTCGCCCATAAACTCTACCATCTTATATTTTATAGAGTCGCGCTCAGCGTTGGCTGCCACCTGTTCCATGTCGCTGCAGTGTTCACACAGCTCCTCATAGTGGTCCTTGTTGGCAGACCGTCCTCCCTGCTGATAGCGCGTGATGAGTCGGTGCACCATGGTGTCGGGGTAACGGCGTATGGGCGATGTGAAGTGGGTGTAGTAGTCGAACGCCAGACCGAAGTGGCCGATGTTGTGAATGCTGTATTTTGCTTTCATCATGGCCCTCAGCGCCACGAGCTGTATGACGTTGCCCTCGGGTTTGCCCTCACATGCGTCCATGAGCTTGTTCAGCGCGCGTGCCGTGGCACCCTTTGTGCCTTGTGTCTTCATCTTGTAGCCGAACTTGACCACAAACTCGCGCAGCGTCTCGAGCTTCTGCGGGTCGGGGTTGTCGTGCACACGATAGGGCAGCGTCTTTGCCGTCTTGCCCTTCTTCACCTTGCCCACGCTCTCTGCCACGGTGCGGTTGGCGAGCAGCATAAACTCCTCGATGAGCTTGTTGGCGTCTTTTGAGCGTTTGAAGTAGCAGCGCGTGGGGTGCCCCTTCTCGTCGATGTCGAAGCGCAGCTCCTCGCGGTCAAACTTCACCGCTCCGTTCTTGAACCTCTGTTCGCGCAGCTTCTTTGCCAGGCGGTCGAGCTGTATGAGCAGGTCGGCGTTCTCGCCCTTGTAGCCCTTGGGTCCGGGAGCGGGTGCGGGCTGTCCTGTGCCGTCGACCACGCCGTTCTGTTCCAGCAGCTCCTGCACCTCCTCGTAGCAGTAGCGGCGGTTGGAGCGTATGATGGTGTGCACGATGCGGAAGTCTTTAACCTCAGCATCGTCGTTGAGGTTGAAGACCACGCTGAAGGCGAGCTTGTCTTCATCGGGCCGCAGAGAGCAGATAAAGTTGCAGAGACGCTCGGGCAGCATGGGTATGGTCCTGTCGACGAGATATATGCTCGTGGCACGTTTCACCGCCTCGCGGTCAATGATGGATCCTTCCTTCACATAGTGGCTCACGTCGGCAATGTGTACACCGACCTCCCACAGGCCCTTGCCCAGCTGCTTTATAGACAGGGCGTCGTCAAAGTCTTTGGCGTCGTGCGGGTCTATGGTGCAGGTGAACGTCTGTCGGAAATCTTCGCGCTCAGCCTCGTCCTCAGGCGTGATCTCGCCGCTGATCTTGTCGGCGGCCTCCTCCACGTTCTTCGGATACTTGTAAGGCAGGCCATATTGTGCGAGGATGGTGTTCATCTCCACATCGTTGTCGCCTGTCGGTCCGAGCACGTCGACAACCTCGCCCATGATGTTCTTGTGGTCAGAGTCGGGCCACTGTGTGATCTTTACCACCGCCTTGTCGCCCGTCTTTCCGCCCTTCAGCTTCTTCTTGGGTATTATGATGTCGCTGGTGTAGAGCGATCCCGGTGTCACGAGAAACGCCAGCTCCTTCTCCACGCGCAGCTTGCCCACGAACGTGTCTTTGGCGTGTTCCAGCACCTCGATGACCTGTGCCTCCTTTATGTGGTTCTGTCGTCGCGCCATGACCGACACCTTCACGCGGTCACCGCTGAGCGCCGACATCGAGTTGCGCTCCGCCACGAAGAGGGGCGTCGAGCCGTCGTCGGGTGTGAAGGTGTTCTTGCCGTTGGGTTTGCGTTGGAACCGTCCCTCCATGACCTGTCCGTTGTTGTTGAGACGATACGAGTTGTCGCTGACCTTCGAGAGAAAGTCGTCCCATGCCATCTCCTCCATGAGGTCGATGGCAAGCATTTTCAGGGGGTGCGTGTCAAGATGCAGCGTGCGGAATATCTCTTTGAACGACGCCGGCCGTTCACCGCGTTGTGTGAAAAACTCGACCAGTTTTTCCGACACCTGTTTCTTTCCGAGGCGTTTGCCTGCTTTCTTTCCTTTTGCCATAGCGGTATGTTGTTACGTTAATAATCAATAGTTTCGTCGGTTTTCCACAATTGTGGATATCCTTCTGCAAATAAACAAAATTTTTTTGACATTACAAGTTTTTTCTGCCGATAATTTTTCTCTGTAATGATTTTGTAACTTGTCAACTGTCTCCTACAGATCAAAGGCGGTGAGGCGATATGCGAAGATGAAGGGGAAGAAGAAACCGTGGACACGTCCCATCAGACCTTTGGTGCGCGAGAGGTTGCGGTAGACGGTGCGGCGGTGGCGCATGCAGAGCCACATGAGGCGGAGCAGCGACAGGGTGTCGCGGCGCAGCATGAGGGCAGACAGACGGTGGGCAAGACTAAACTGCGGGTCGTCGATGCCGCGCGTGCTGCTGTTGATGTAAGCGTAAAACTGGTTCCACTGCGGTTTCTTCTGTAGCTGGCGATAGGCTTTCAGACCCTTGACGTAAGGTTGCCATGTGGGGCGTTTCTTCAAGGCCGGCATGACCGACAGACTCTGTTTCAGGGCCGCCTCGCCATCGTGTGAGCGGTGCCAGTCGAGCGGCTCCTCAATGCGTGTCACGGAGCGTGAGCCGTAGAAATAGGCGTTGACGGCGATGCTCCAGTCGTAGAAGAAATGTGGCATCCACACCACGTCGCGTTGCAGAAAGTCGCGGCGCATGAGCATGCTGTGTCCTGCAATGCTGCTGGTGAAGAGGAGGGCAGGCAAGGAATATTGCATGCCCACCTTGTGGGAGGTCTCCATGGACCGTCCGCGCAGATAGGTGGAGCAGCAGATGTTGTTTTCTCCCATGGCAGCCACCTGGCGCTCAATCTTGTCCTTGAACCACACGTCGTCTTGGTCGCTGATGGCAATGAGGTCGGTTGTCGGTCGCATGCACGCCGTCTTGAAGTTGAGGTTGAAGCCGAGGTTCTGCTCGTTCACGAACACATGGATGTTGGGATGACGCTCCTCATACTCTTTTAGCAGCGCCACCGTTCCGTCTGTTGAGCGGTCGTCTTGAATGATGATCTCGCTTATGGGGTAGGTCTGGTCTAAGATAGAGTCGAGCTGTTCGCGCAGAAACTTCTCGCCGTTATAGGTACACATCACCACAGCCACAGAGGGGCGGGCGGGGGTGCTGCCGTTGCTTTTCTTGCTGCTGTCGCTGCTTTTTGAGCTGTTGCTGCTGCCGTTGCAGCTGTTTTTGCTGTTGCAGCAGTTGTTGTTATCGCTGATGTCTTTCTTCATATCCGTATGTTTTTCTAATCTTTTCCAGAGGGTTTCCTTTTAAGGATAAAACTGACACACTCGTCAAGAATTTTCACCTTTGCCACCCGCATGACGGCATAATAGAGCACGACAGCGAGGACCACACGGGCGGCGAGCAGAAGCCACAGCGAAGAGATGGGAGCTGTGACGAGCCCCGTGACGGTCATGACGGCGGTGGCGGCGAGCGCGAAGGGCATGGTGTCGGCAAGGAAATGGCGCAGACGGTAGCCTGTGGCGCGTCGCACGAGCCAATGCCACACGAAGGTCCATGCCACGTTGAGGCTCACATAGGCAGCCACCATGGCGCGTATGCCCCACGGCCAGATGACCGCCATGAGGACGATGCTGAGCAGCCCGAGCGCCAGCGTGGCACGGAAGAAGGTGCTGCTCTGTCCCTTGCTTATGATGGCGTTGGAGAGCAGCGTGTTGAGCGGCATGAAGGCTCCGCTCACACAGAGCATCTGTATGAGCAGGGCGCTGGCGAGCCACCGTTCGGTTATGGCGAGCACAATAAACTCGCGTGCCACCATGCCGAAGCCCAGGAGCAGGGGGAAGGAGATGAACGCCGTGAAGCGCATGAGCTTGCGCATGGCGGCAAGCTGCCGCTCACTGTCGTTGCGCAGGTCCACGAGCACGGGCTGCGCCACCTGCGACACCATGTTCTGGACGAGCGAGAAACACTTGAAGTTCCACTGGTATGCCTGGTTATAGTTGCCCGCGTCTTGTGGCGTGAAATAATGTCCGAGCATTATGTTGAGCACGTTGTTGTTGACGTGCGTCGTGATGGTCGTTGCGAGAATTTTGCAAGAGAAGCGGAACATCCGTCTCACGGGAGCGAACGTTATGCCGTGGAGGGAGGGTCGCCAAGGCGAGTAGTGCCATTGCAGCAACGTGTTGAGGCCCACATAGACCAGGCCTTGCGTTGCCAGAGACCAGTAGGCCATGCCTGCAAACGCCATGCCCGCTCCCACGCAGCTCGACACGAGCACCGCCGCCATTGATGCCTTGGCCTGCTGCTTGGCCCTGAGGTTCTTGAAGAGCCAGGCCGACTGTGCCGTGCCCAGCGATGCTATGACGATGCTGAGGAACGCCAGACGGCAGAGCGGCACCACCTTGGGTGTGTTATAATAATGTGCTATGAGGGGAGCGGCAGCAAAGAGCATCGCATACATGGCAAGGCCCATGATGATGTTGAACCAGAACACCGAGTTGTAGTCGGCATCGGTAGGTTTTTCCTGGTTTGTGAGAGCCACCTTGAAACCGCTGTCTTGCAGGGCTGTGGCAACGAGCGAGAACACGCTGATCATCGCCATCATGCCATAGTCGTAAGGTGAGAGCAGTCGTCCGAGCACAATGCCGAACGCCAGCCCCACGATCTGTTGCACCATGTTGTTCATGCCGCCCCAGAACAGACCTTTTGCAGTTTTTTCTTTTAGTGAACTCATTTAATTAAGTGAAGAGTGAAGAGTGAAAAATCCAATAGCATTGGAAAGTGAAGAGTGAAGAACGAAGAGTGAAGAATTCAATAGCCCTGGAAAGTGAAGAGTGAAGAATTCAATAGCCTTGGAAAGTGAAGAGTGAAAAACGAAGAGTGAAAAATCCAATAGCAATGTTTTAAGAGGAAAAATCAACATTCGAAAACTCAACATCGGCTGAAAGCCGACAATTCAACATTCAACATTCAAAATTCAAAACTCTTACAAATACCTCATCAATATATCCCACACCGCCACGATGTGGCACACCGAGCCGAGGAGCACGAAGAAATGGAAGACGGTGTGCATGAACCGCTTCTTGTTAAGGCTGTAGAACACGGCACCCGTGATGTAGCTCACACCCTCGGCGATGATCCACGCCACGGCGGTGGTGTTGACACAGTGGATGAGCGGTCCGAAGGCCACGAGCACACTGAGACCCATGACCACGAAACACACGGTCTCTACACGACTGTGACCCTTCAGCCCACAGAAGCTCTTTATCGTGCCCGCGATGGCGGCGAGCCAGATGAAGATGAAGAGCGCCCAGCCCCAATAGCCATATTCGCGCATGGCGATGAGCGTGATGGGCGAGTAGGAGCCCGCGATGTGCCAGTAGATGGCGGCATGGTCCCACTTGCGCAACCTCTCCTTCCATGGCGACCAGGCGCTGATGGCGTGATACACTGTCGAAGCCACATAAGAGCAGAGCATGCCGAAGAGGTAGAGGATGATGCCTGCTGTGGCCCATCCGTTGCGTGCCCATCCGCACCACACGAGGAACACCGTGCCTATGACGAGTCCCAAGATTATTCCCGCTCCGTGTGACCACGAGTTCCACACTTCTTCCTTATGGTTAAAAAAGATCTTCAATTTTTCAGAATGATGTTTTGCTGTTAATGATTGAGCTTTATTGAGCTGTAATGAGCTGTAATTAGCTGCGATGAGCTACGATGAGCTGCGATGAGCTGTGCTGAACCGCGATGAGCTGTAAGCTCTTTTTAAGATCAGTTCACGACCGCAATCTTGCACACCGTGCCTTTGCCGCCGTCGCCCGTTGCCGTCTGCACCATGTAGACGCCGCTTGCCACGCGCCGTCCTTGTTTGTCGCAGCCGTCCCATGTGAAGGTGCCGCCGTTGCTCCGTCCCTCTGCCACGAGGGCGCCGTTGGCTGTCACGATCTTCACGTCGGCGTTAAGCGTGAGGCCCACTACGGTGATGAGGCCATGGTAGTCTGGACTCACGGGGTTGGGGTAGGCATAGACGTTGTCTTTCGTCATCTTGTCGCTGGGCTGTGACGAGTCGGTCATGTAAGAGCAGAGGCCTGCCGAGGTGCCTATGAACAGCTCGCCCGTGGTGTTGTCAAGCGCCAACGACAGGATCTGGTTGCTTGGCAGCGGCGAGTTCTCCGTTGTGAAATGATGCAGCTGCGTTATGTTGTCGCTATCGATGAGGTACAGGCCGTTGGTGTTTGTCGCGAACCACTTGCGGTTTGCGCCGTCAACGATGATCTGGTTTATGTCCAGACCCGAGAGCAGATAGTCGGCGAGGTTTGTGCCGTCGTTGCGTGGCACCTTGACCTGTGTGAACGTGTCGCCGCCCGAAGCCAAGGTCGAGGCCGTGAGCATGGCCGGTCCCACGTCGGTGCCTATCCAGATGTTGTGGTCGGCATCTTCCACGGCGCAGCGCACATAGAAGAGCGGCGAGAGCGGTGTGAAGTCTTGGTTTATGAACGAGGTGTAGCGTTTCAGGGCCTTGGTGGAGGTGTCATAGCACAACAAGGCGGGCTGTATCCAGTTGTTGTTGGTGAACCACAGCAGGCCGTTGTGGTCGAAGAACATCTGGCCCAGTCCGTGAAGCGAACACTCGAAGTTGTAGGTGAACAGCGCCTGGTGGTGTGAGGTCCATGTGCCGTCGGGTGCTATCGAGAAGACCGATGTCGTGGCGCTCTGCGGGTTCGTGATCCAGGCTGTGCCGTCGCTTCCGAAGCAGATGCCACGCACGAGGGTGTTGTTGAGGTATGATTCTTCTTTCACGCCGACTGCCGGTCGCAACGCACTGTTGTTCATGTTCCAATGTTGCGAAAACTTTCCGTCGATAAACTCGTAAAGGCCGGTGTGGCCCGAGACCAGTGTGCGGCTCGGGTTGAGGGGGTCTGTGGCTACGCAATAATGTGATCTGTAGACATGTCCGAGCGTTGAGGCGAAACTGTTGTCGAACGCCGACCATGTGGTGCCGTCATAGACCATCACGTCGCCTGGGTTGCCATAGCCTTGCACCGCCATGAGCTTGCCTTGCGACAGGGTCATATAGAAGAAATTGTTGGTGAGCGGTCCGTCGGGCGTTATGCCTCTCACGCCATAGACAGGCTCCGTGAGGTTGTTGTTCTCAAAGGTGACGCTTGCCAGCTTGCCCGTGTATGTGGCGTCGGCGTCGTTGTCGGCCACCCAGAAGGTGCGGGTAGAGCTGTTATAGCCGAAAACAAGGAACGTGTTGGGGATGGTTGTCACGGTCTCTGACGTGTCAAACAGGTAGGCGTGTCTTGTGCCGAAGAGCAGCACATGGTCAGCAAACTTCAGCATCTTGTTGCTCCAGGTGTCGTAGACCTTCCTGTAAGAGCCGTCGGCGCTTATGGCGTCGAGGTATCCGTTGTTTGTGCCGTAGAGCTTGTCGTTGAGGCAGAACAGGTTCTTGTAGGCGCGTCCCGACAGCTTCTTCCACTCGTTCTTGTCGCTGAGGTTGGCTGTGAGCGGTGCGCTGTAGAGCCCCTGGTCGGTGGCTGCAAACATGTTCTTCGACGTGGCTGCCACATCGTTGATGCTGAGCGCCAGGCTGTAGGTGTCTGCCATCTCGGCATTGGCGACGTTCACCTTGACCACGCCGAAGGCGGTACACATGAACACATACTTGCCCTGCACGGTGAGCAGGTTCACCGTCTTGCTCTCGGTGAGCGTCTTGTTGTAATAGTCGGGCAGGTTTATGACGGAGCCGTCGGCACAGAGGAGGTCTATGTTGCCGTTGTCATAGAGCACCATCAGCCGTTTCGCCGCCGGGCACCATCTTATGTGCGCAATGCCACAGTCGCTCAGTCCGGTTGTCTTGTCATAGGTCTGCACCTCGCCGTCAGTGGGGTTGTACGAAAACAGACCTCCCGACGCGAGCACATAGACCTTGCTGTCTGTCGACTCTATTTGTGTTATGGTCGAATAAGACAGCATGTTCTTCCACGACCCTATGGTAGCGGCGCATGCCTTCTGCGTGGTCAACGCCACGGCAGCCAAGACCAAAAACAGTGACAAAATTGCCTTTCGCATGTTCCTTCGTCTTCTTTTGTTGTTATTGTCTATTGAACTTCCGCTTGCGAAAATTCAATGCTTATTATTCTTTACAGCTCTTTTGCTGTTCTTTACAGCTCTTTTACTGTTCTTTACAGCCGCAGAGTTGAGAATGATTGAAAAGTAAAAACTGTTCTTTACAGCTCTTTACAGTCCCGTTTGCTTGAGGAAGCTGCAGAGCTTCTCCACGGCCCGCGCACGGTGGGAGATGGTGTTCTTGATGTCTGTTCCCAGCTGTGCAAACGACTGGTCGTAGC